>Ga0193706_1000289_pt1 | contig 31787 bp, 23 predicted proteins | sample U3c1metaG_FD_160130 | JGI IMG/M metagenome (GOLD analysis project Ga0193706, IMG submission 160130) | Soil microbial communities from a riparian zone of the East river system, Colorado, United States - U3c1 | ecosystem: Environmental > Terrestrial > Soil > Riparian zone | place: USA: East River... | reverse complement strand
GCCCCCGACGGGAGCATGCCCCCTGGGAAGATGTACTTGTCGAGCCAACCATCGATGTTCGACGTCGAGACGTTGCCCCAGATGCCTTCCATGACAAATAGTCCGTTCGGCTTGAGCACGCGGCCAATCGTCTCCATGAACGTGCGGTAATTGCGGCTGCCGACGTGCGTGAACATGGCCAAAGCCAGCACCTTGTCGAACGAGCCGCGCAGGTCACGGTAGTCGCAGTGAACGACCTCCACGTCGAGCCCGCGGCAATATTCGCGCGCGAAACGGATCTGTTCGTCGCAAATGTTGATGCTGGTGACGCGCACGCCGTACTCCTTGGCCGCGTAGCGCGCGAACTCGCCCCACCCCCCGCCGACATCGAGCAGGTGCTCACCGGGCTTGAGGCAAAGCTTGCGGCAGAGCAGCTCCATCTTCTGTCGCTGGGCAACATCGAGATCCTCGGCGTCGCGAAAGTAGGCGCAGCTGTAGTTCTTGTGCGCACCCAGGAAAGAAAGAAAAAGTTCGTTGTCGATACCGTAGTGCTGCCGCGTGACGCGCAGCGCTCGCTGTCGCGTCTGCTGATTGAGAAGGAGCGACGCTGCCTTGTGCGCGATCCCGGCTGGAAGGAAGGCAGCTTTCTCTTCCAAGCGGTTGATCGCGAAACGATAGGCAAGCTCTTCCAAGTCGTGGCACGACCACCAATTCTCAACGAATGCGTCGCCGAGGCCGATCGAGCCACCGACGATACTGCGCTGAAATGCGCGTGGATCGTGGACTTGAATGTCCCACGGCCGGTCTCCGTTCAACCGAACGTCAGCCGTCTCCAGCAAACCTTCTGCGATGCGACGAAATAGATTTCCTATCACCTGGCTCCATGGAGAACGCTGCGGTCACGAAATGAATCGATCCAAGCGTGCACATGGCTCGTTCCCCCCCGGGTACTGCCACTCCTGAGCCGCTTCGGAAATATCGCAAAGCTTCGCCCGCGTAAATCCAGAACGAAGCTCTGCCCTCGGGCCGCGCCGACACTTCGCGACCCGGCCCTACCCTTTTCGAGGTCGAAGCATTGTCGTTCACCGGTGAGACCCGCGCGGGCTCAGCATGAAAGCCGAGCTTGCACCTGGCGCAGGCGAAGCTCGAAAACTCATCGTCGATCGCGCCGGCGACACGAGCTGCTCTTCGCTGTTCCGATAGTGAAGGTTCGCTTTCGGCAGCACGACGGCGAGAGATCGCGACCCCGCACCGGACGGCCAGCACGCGCACCTCGTCGATCACGATGATCTCGCACGCCGCCGCGGAAGTCCCGAGAACCGACGTCGCGAATTCCATTCGTCGACGCTGCCGCGTCGCTGAGTCATGATGCGACGCGATGGCGGAGCTCCACGACTTGAACCCGACCGGGCGGTTTAGCGATCGCACCGACGACTACGTCAAATACCGGCCGAGCTATCCCAAGGGCGCCATCGATGCGATCGTCGCGGGGCTCGAGGGGGCACCAAGCCGCGCCGCCGTCGATATCGGCGCCGGCACGGGCATCTCGGCGCGACTTCTCGCCGACCGCGGGCTGTCGGTCGTCGCCGTCGAGCCGAACCAACAGATGCGCGAGGCCGCTGACGGGCATGCGGGCGTCGCCGTCCGCCAGGGAACCGCCGAAGCAACGGGGCTCGAGACAGCGTCGATGGACCTCGTGCTCGCAGCGCAGGCGTTTCATTGGTTTCGCCCTGACGAGGCCCTGCGCGAGTTCGCGCGCATCCTTCGGCCGCGCGGCAGGCTCGCTCTCATGTGGAGCCGGCGACGGCGCGACGACCCTTTCACGGCCGGGTACCGCACCGCGATCCTCGAAGTGGGCGGCGACAGCTTGGTCGAGCGCATGGACTTCCATCCCGAGATCGTCGCGGCGTCGGGGCACTTCTCGGCGGCGCGCCTGGTGACGTTTCCCTTGCAACAGGTGCTCGACTTCACGGGTCTCGTGGGCCGCGCCATGAGCGCATCGTATGTCCCGCGGACGGGACCCGAAGCCGCCAAAGTCCACGAGCTGCTACGCGCGCTCCACGCGCGCTACGCCGATGGCAATGGGTTCGTGACTTTGAAATACACGACGGAGGTGTACATCGCCGAGGCGCAGGCTTAGCCATGTCGATCGCGAGCCGCAGACCGTCGCGCACGCACGACGTGCTGAACCAATCGACGCCCCTCGTCGACTACAATTTGTTCGAAACGGACCCCGCACTCGTCGAAGCCGTGCAGCGCGAGGGGGCCGGCTGGGCCGCGGACGAGCTCCGTGCGCTCGGCGCCAAGGTGGGGAGCGAGGAGGTCATCGCGTGGGGCTTCCTCGCCAATCGAAATCAACCGGTTTTGCACACGCACGATCGTTTCGGATACCGCATCGACGAGGTCGAGTTTCATCCCGCTTGGCACAAGCTGCTCGAGCTGTCGGTGAGCGCGGGCATCGCGGGCCGCCCGTGGCGCGACGCACGCAAGGGGGCGCACGTCGCACGCGCGGCGGCGAGCTTTCTGGCGTCGCAGAACGAAGCCGGACACGGCTGCCCGGTCACGATGACCTACGCGTCGGTCCCAGCGCTGCGCGCCGCGCCGGACCTTGCCGCGGCTCTCATCCCCAAAATCACGAGCGACATCTACGATCCCCGCCTTTTGCCGATGCAGCAGAAGACGGGTGTGCTCGTGGGGATGGCGATGACCGAGAAGCAAGGGGGCTCGGATGTCCGCGCCAACACCACCCGTGCCGTCGCCGCGGGGAGCGGAGGTCCGGGAAGCGAATACCTCGTGACCGGACACAAGTGGTTTTGCTCGGCGCCCATGTGCGACGCGTTTTTGATGCTCGCCACCACGTCGCGAGGGCTCGGCTGTTTTCTGTTGCCGCGATTTCTGCCCGACGGTTCGCGCAACGCGTTCGCTCTCCAACGACTGAAGGACAAGCTCGGCAACCGGTCCAACGCCTCGAGCGAGATCGAATTCGACAGCGCGTCGGCGACGTTGGTGGGCGAAGAAGGTCACGGCATTCGTACCATTCTCGAGATGGCGAGTCACACCCGGCTCGATTGCGTCATCGGATCGGCAGCGCTGATGCGGCAGGCGCTGGTGCAGGCGAGCCATCACGTCCGCGAGCGTTCCGCTTTCGGCAAGCGGCTCATCGAGCAGCCCCTCATGCAGAACGTCATTGCCGATCTGACGCTGGAATCGGAAGCAGCCACCGTGCTCGCGCTACGTCTGGCGCGGGCCTACGACGCGCGCCCCGACGACGAGCGGGAAATCGCCTTTCGCCGCATTGCCACGCCCATCGCAAAGTACTGGGTGTGCAAGCGCGCCATCGCCCACGTCGCCGAAGCGCTGGAATGCCTGGGCGGCAATGGGTTCGTCGAGGAATCCATCCTGCCGCGCCTTTACCGCGAGAGCCCGATCAACTCCCTGTGGGAAGGCTCCGGCAATGTCATGTGTCTCGACGTTCTCCGCGCTGCCTCGCGTGAAACGGCGACGCTCGAAGCGCTGCTCGCCGAGATCGATCTCGCCAAGGGCGGCGACCGGCGGCACGACGAGCTCGCCGTCCGCGTGCGTGGTTGGCTCGCCGAAAGCGATCGGGAACGGGCGGCGCGTCGGATCGCCGAGGGACTCGCGCTCCTGCTGCAAGGCTCGCTCTTGCTTCGCCACGCGTCGCAGCCCATGGCCGACGCCTTTTGTGCCGCGCGTCTCGGCGCCGAAGGGGGACGTGGGTTCGGCGCGCTTCCCGCCAGCGTCGATGTGGCGGCCATTCTCCGCCGGGTCGAAGCCATCTAGTCGGCTTGCTCGTCGCGACGAACCCCACGATCGCCGAGCGACCTCAGGATCTCGTCGGTATCGGCGCCGAGATCGGGCGCGGCAGCGAGGGGGCGCGCGACGAGCGAGGGGGGAGCGCACACGAGCCGCGATCCATCGGTCGCGCCGCCGCTCGTCGCCACGTGATTCTGGCGCCCGGCCAGGTGCGGATCGGCGAGCGCTTCGGGGACGGTGAGAACGGGCGCCACCGGAATGGTGCGGCGGTCGAGCACCTCGAGCCACTCCGCCAGGGTGCGTCGGCGCACGGCGCGCGCGATCATGCGCCGCAACGTTTGCGCGGCGGCAACGCGCGCCAAAAGCGGAAGGCTGCGAACGCGCGGGAGCTCGAGAGCATCGCAAAGCGCGACCCAGAATTTGTGTTCGCTCACGATTCCGATGCTGAGCCAGCGATCGTCGAAGGTGCGATAGAGCGCGTAATGCGGAAGCGCATGCAGGCGCAAACGAGCGAGTTTCGCGTAGGCATCGGATTGCTTCACCCGCTCGCCCACGCTATTGGCGAGGCGTTGCACGCTGTCGCTTCCGAGCGCCTCGGAGACTTGGGATGCGAGCGGACGCAGAAAAGAGGGGAGCTTCTGCTCGCGTCGCCCGATCTGGCGCCTCAGCGCGGCGATGGATCGCGAAGGGCGCGCGTCGCTCGGAAGGAGCCCCTCGCCCCACACGTAGCTCCACGACGCGACCGTGTCGACAAGCGCGACGTCGATGACGCGGCCCGCGCCGCTCTTCGTCCGAGCGAGGAGCGCCGCCAAGATGGCGCTGGTCGCGGTGAGCGCCGAGGAGAGATCGGCCATCGGAATGGCGGGGCTCGCGGGGCGCTCGTCGGCCTCGCGCGAGAGATGGCAGACCCCGGAGAGCGCCTGAAAATTGAGGTCGTGCCCCGGGTAATCGCGATAAGGCCCGTCCTGCCCGTAGCTCGACATCGAACAATAGACGAGTCGCGGCTGCAGGCGCAGCGCTTCCTCCGCGCTGCACCCGAACCGCGCCATGACGCCGGGACGAAATCCCTCCACCAGCACGTCCGCGCTGCGGACGAGATCGTAAAGGGTGGACCGCGATGCCTCGTCCTTGAGATCGAGGACGACGCTTTTCTTGCCGGCATTGACGATATCGAAAAGGCGCCCCATGCCGCGCGCGGTGTCGCCTTCGGGCGGCTCGATCTTGATGACCTCGGCTCCGAGCGACGCCAAGACATGCGTGGCGTACGGCCCGGGGAGGTTCTGGGTGAAGTCGAGAACGCGAATTCCCGATAGCGGCGGCAGGGGAGGTGGTGACACGGAGGGGCCCGCATCCTAACCCGCGACGACTCCGTTCAACGATCAATCGGATCGGGCCAATGCATGAGTTGTGGTAGCGTCCGGCAGCGCCGCGCAGGCGCTCCTCGAGCGGAGTAAAGCCATGGAATTCAGCATCCCCGGTGAGGTAGAAACCCTGGTTCGAAAGGTGCGCGAGTTCCTCGCGGCCGAGGTGATCCCGCTCGAAGCGGTGGTCGCCCAACGCGGATTTCGGGCCACCTTGCCCGATCTTGCGCACCTCCGACAGCGGGTCAAAGAGCTCGGAATGTTCGCGCCCCACTTGTCGCGCGAGCTCGGTGGCGTCGGCCTTTCGCTGACGGAGTTCGCCCATGTTTCCGAAGCGCTCGGCCGGAGCTTCCTCGGTCACTATGTCTTCAATTGCCAGGCGCCTGACGCCGGCAACATGGAGCTTCTCTCGCTGCACGGAACGCCCGAGCAGAAAAAGCGCTGGCTCGAGCCGCTCGCCCGCGGCGAAATTCGCAGCTGCTTCGCGATGACCGAACCCGATCGCCCGGGTTCGAACCCGACCTGGCTCGCCACCGCGGCGCGCCGTGAAGCGAACGATTACGTCATCGATGGGCACAAGTGGTTCACCTCGGGCGCCGACGGGGCGTCGTTCACCATCGTGATGGCGGTGACCAATCCCGACGCGGCGCCTCATATGCGCGCGAGCCAGATCATCGTTCCTATCCCCCACCCGGGGTTCGAGCTCGTCCGAAACGTGCCCGTGATGGGACACCCCGGCGAGGATTACGAAAGCCACGGCGAAGTGCGGTTCACCGGCTGCCGAGTCCCCGAATCGAATCGCATCGGCGAGGAAGGCGCCGGATTCGTGCTGGCGCAAGAGCGCCTCGGGGCAGGCCGCATCCACCATTGCATGCGCTGGATGGGCATCTGCGAACGCGCGTTCGAGCTCATGTGCCAGCGCGCCGTGAACCGGATGATCGCCCCCGACAAGCCGCTCGCGACGCGGCAGACGATCCAAGACTGGGTCGCAGAATGCCGCGCCGAGATCAATGCCGCACGGCTCATGGTCTTGCAAGCGGCTTGGAAGATGGACCGCGAAGGCGCATACGCGGCGCGGGAGGAGATCTCCGTCATCAAGTTCTTCGCGGCGGGCGTGCTGGGGCGCGTTTTGGATCGCGCCATCCAGGTGCACGGCGCGCTCGGCATCACCGACGACACGCCGCTCGCGTATTGGTACCGCTTCGAGCGCGGAGCGCGCATCTACGACGGCGCGGACGAGGTGCACAAGTCGGTCGTCGCCAAGCGAATTTTGCGCGAATACGGTTTCGCGGTGAAGTCGTGAGCACGCCCGGCGGCGCAGCGGTCGACGCCGCCAAGCCGGTGCGCTCCGGCGAGGAGCTCGATCTCGCGCGACTCGAGCCGTATTTGCGCGAGCGCTTGCCGTCGTGGGACGGACCGCTCACCCTGTCGCAGTTTCCGGGCGGGCACTCGAACCTGACGTACCTGTTGCAGCTCGGCAGTCGCCCCATCGTGCTGCGCCGGCCCCCGTTCGGAAGCAAGGTGAAGACCGCCCACGACATGGGGCGGGAACATCGCATCCTGTCGCGCCTTCCCGACGTTTACGCCAAGGCACCGCGCGCGTTTCTCTATTGCGAAGATCTCTCCGTCATCGGCGCGCCCTTTTATCTCATGGAGCGCGTGGAGGGCGTTGTCCTGCGCGGCCCGCGGCCGAAAGGCGTCGTGCTCGACGAGACCACGATGCGCCGCATCTCGGAAGGCACGGTCGACGGTCTAGCCGAGCTCCACGCCGTCGACTACGCCGCCGCCGGTCTCGGCGATCTCGGGCACCCGGAGGGCTACGTCGCGCGACAGGTGACGGGTTGGTCGGAGCGGTACGTGAAGTCGCGCACCGACGACATCGCCGAGATGGATACCGTCGCGAAATGGTTAGTCGACCACAAGCCCGCGCGCGAGGCTCGCGCGACCCTCATTCACAACGATTTCAAATACGACAATCTCGTTCTCGATCCCGACGATCTGACCAAGATTCGCGCCGTTCTCGACTGGGAGATGGCCACCGTGGGTGATCCGCTCATGGATCTCGGTACGACGCTCGGTTATTGGATCGATCCCGACGATGCCGAGCCGATGCGTCTTCTCCCGTTCGGCCCCGCCTCGCTGCCCGGCAATCTGAAGCGCCTCGACGTCGTCGATCGCTATGCCAAGACGACGGGGCGCGACGTCGGCGACGTGCTTTTCTATTACGCGTACGCGACGTTCAAGGTGGCGGTGATCGCGCAGCAGATCTATTTCCGTTACAAGCAGGGCCTGACGCACGACGAGCGCTTCGCCGCCATGATCACTGGCGTGCAGATCCTCGCCTCGCAGGCGGCGCGTGCCATCCTTCTCGGTCGCATCGACCGCCTCGGCTGATTGCCGGTCAGTCGAAGACGGCTTTGCTGAGACAGAAGTTCTTGTTGAGCCACCGATCGGTCACGACTTCGAACTGCTTGACGTTGCCGAGCTCGCTCTTGAGACCGGCGGTGCGTCCGAGATCGGTGACGAACCACATCGTCTTCGTTCCGCGATCCCGCTCTTTTTTGATGTATTCGACGAACCCGGTACCGCTCGTGAACGCCGCCACGTGATTGCCGCTGTAGAAGTTCTCGCCCTTCCAGTCCATGTGGTAGGCGACGAGGGGCTCGGCCGCGCTGGCGCGCGCCTTGTAATACGCCTCGATGACCTCGCGCTGTCCCCAATGAGGCGCCGCCTTGGGAAGATAAAAGTCGAGCCCCCAAGCGGCAAAGACGAGTGACGTGCCGACGAGGAGCACGACGACGTGCCGGCGAAACTTGGCGAACATCAGAAGCAAACAGAGCAGCACGCCCGCGATGGCGAGCCCCGAAAATACCCCGCCAAAATCGATCGATTCCGGCCATTGCCGCGTGTAGTTGTACGTAAAAAGCTGCATGAGGCGGACTTGCCCGGAATTGTCGCGCGGATTGCTCTTCATCGCGAGATCGCGCCCCACCACCGCCATGACGATGGCGGCCGCGACAGCAACGCCAGCCAAGAGCGCCTCTTCGTGAGAAAAGACGCGGGCAGCCTCGGGTGAAGCGGCGAGCGGCGCGTCGGCGCGCCGTCCAAGCTTGCGCACACAAACCGCGACCAGCGCGAGACCCGCGGCGATGACGAGAGCGCCGAGCCACGGCGAGGCCGGCGCGACCGTCCCTTCGCGCGGGACGAACCCGTTCACCGAGCCGGCGAACATCAGCGTCAGCCCGTAAAGCACGGTGAGAGATGCCGCCCCCATGCCGGCGTAATAAAGAACGGCGTTGGGAAGCCTGCGACCGAGGGCGGCAGTTTGCCCATCGCGATGCAGGCTGCCCGGGCCGAGAAGGCGGTCCACGAGAATCCCGGTCAGCATCGCAATCGGCGGCACCGCCGGAAAAATATAGTGGTGGAACTTCGTCAGCACCGCGGTGAAGAGCGCGAAGGCAAAGACGAACCACATGGCGAGAAATACGGAAACGTCGCCCTCTCCATCGGCGGCATCATCCCGGCGCCGCGCCCACCATACGAGCGCGGCCGGCGCGAGCCCCGTCCAGGGAAAGAGCGCGTACCCGAGCTGCCAGATGTAAAAGCGGAAGCTTACGTCGTCGCCCTCGTTGGTGTCGTGCACGTGCACCATCGCCCGCTTGTACATGTCGTGAAAAATGAGGCGATCGGTAAATTCGTGGCCGTGCCGCACATACATGGCGATGTACCAAGGGAGCGCCACGGCGGTGATGATGAGCAGGCCGCTCACCACCTCGAGGCAGAGCAGCTTCGTCCATTTGCGGGTGGCGGCGATGTAGAGGAACGTCACGCAGAGCGGAAGACCGAAACCGGCCGGGCCTTTGCCCATCGTGGCGACAGCGCCGAAGTACCACGCGGCGAGGAAGTACAGCCGCTGCGCTCTTCGCTCGCCCCAATTCAGATAGAGGACCACCGCCAAGGTCGCGGCCCACAACACGCCTTGCAGCGCCGGCTGAAACCCGGGAAACGCGGGCTCTACGCTGCGACACGCCTCGTTGCCGGGCAGACCACAATTGCCCTTGGATCCGGCGGCGAATTGGTCGGCGCGAAAACGGAAACCCGGCACGTCGGGCAGCCACGAAAGCTCGGCGTTGCGCGACCACAAATAGAGGATCTGGGGCAGGACCGTGAGCAAGATGACGCCGAAGACGAGGTGGTATCCGCTGAGCCGCCACTTCGTGCCGCGCACGGTGACCTCGTAGCCTTTGACGCGCAGGTCACCGTCGGTGTGCATGCCGAGAAGGATGAGACCCATGGACGCCGACAACGTCGCGACGAGCGGCATGTCGGTCATGGTCTGATGCGACAGCAAAAACCACTGCGGCATGGTGGCGAGGACGAGCGCGCCCAGCATGCCTGCGCGCCGCCCGTAGACCTTGGCCACGCCCTTGTAGAGAAAGTAGAGCGCAACGAGGGTCATGATGAAAACGGGCATGCGCGTGGCCCACTCAGGCCATGGCGTATTGCCGTTGATGGTCGCCAGCATGCGCCCCGCCCGCCAATCGGCACCGAGGAGGCCCATCGACAATGCTTGTACCCAGAAGTCGAGCACCGGCTTGGACCAAAACCACCCTTCCGTCGCCCACCACGTCGAGATCCAGTCGTTGCGCGACAGCATCTCGCGCGCCACTTCGCCGTAGTGTGTCTCCCAGGGGTCGAGGAGCGAAAAGCTGCCCATCATGGGCAGGTAGAGGAGCGTGGCCACCAACATCACCCAAAAGCCGTGACGCTGGTAGAGCGGCCGAGCGCGCCCCGTTTCGTCGGTCGCCCATGGACCGAGCGCGACACCGAGACGGTAGACGCAAACGATGAGTGCGATGAACGACGCGGTCACCAGAATCCCCGTGCTCGCTATCGACAGCCTTCCGCGCACGCGCATTCCCACGAGCCCGACGGTCGCGGCGAGCGCGACGAGAGCGGCGACGAGCGGACCTTTCAGCTCGGCCAAGGACGTTCGATGCGCGACGCTGTCCTCCGCGTCGTCGAAGCTTCCCGTGAAATCGAGAACGCCGAACGCTGCTACCAAGACCGCGGCGAGGCCGAGAAGAATCCCCCAGCGCAGCTGGGCTTCGGCCGTCATGAGCGTGAAGGCGACGAGCCCGCCGACCAGCGCGGTCAAGCCGCCGCGCAAAAGACGTGGAGGGTTGCCCTTGTTGCCAAGAACGATTTTGCCGCCTAGCCCCTGGCGGATCGTCGTCCAGAAAGAAGCTTTTGGTTGAGCCGATCCGTTGGCGTGAATACACGCGTCGTCAGCAGCTGGCCGCTTTACATCGTTCGGCGGCTCGGTCGCGGGGGGAAGGTCGTTATCGCTTGATCGCGCCCCGGGAGCAGGCAAAGCTTCACTCCCTGTTGGGGCAACGCGAAAAAGGGAGTCTTCTTCTGCCCCCTTGGCTCCCGACTCGAGATGGTCTTTCTGTCGTTCTGTCATTCGCGTACGAAGGAGTCTCAGATACCTTCCTCTCCTAGCGCCTTCAAGCTCGATCGGCACCTGCATACGGATAACGCGCCGGCTCGTCCGAAGCCTGGACGACCTTCACCTTTGTCATTAACGTCTCGCCCCCGATGTCTGCGTCCAACGAACCGCTAGCGCACGCCGATGCAGAAGTACCCGCCAACGCAGCGGGCGACGAGCGCGACGGTGCGCCGGCCGCTTCGCCGCGTCCGGCGAGCGCACCCCGTGTGAAGCCGAGAGGCGACGCCTGGGCGCTTCCCGCGGCAGTCGTCATCAGCGTGCTGTTCCTCGGCGCCCTCGTCGGCAAGAGTGGTATTTGGGACCCGTTCGAGCTCAACGTGGCCGAGCTTTCTCGCCGCATCGCCGTCAACGCCTTCGGCGCTCGCCACCTCGTGCTCGAGGGCGCCGACAACTCGATGCCGAAGATCGGCGAGCTTGGCCGAGGCGAGCTCCCCTTCGACTCGATCGCCATCGGGCTGCGCGTTTTCGGTTTGCACGACTGGGCGGGGCGCGCGCCGCTCGTCGTGTGGGGGCTCTTCGGCGTGGGCGCGCTCTATTGGCTTCTCGCTCGGCTCGTCAATCGACGTGCGGCTCTCTACGGCGCGGTGATCCTGTCGACCATGCCGCTCTATTTTCTGCACGCGCGCACGATGCTCGGCGAAATCGTGACAATGGCGGCGCTTTCCATCGCCACGGCGGGACTCGGCATCGCCACCTTCGATCGACCGGGCTCGCCGCGCATGCGCCAGCTCGCCCTCGGCGTAGGCCTCATTGGACTAGGAGCAGGTTTTCTGTCGCGCGGACTCCTCGTCGGCGTGGCGGCCCCCGCCCTCGGCGTGGGCCTTTCGTGGGTGGTGACGCTCTCGGCGGGGCCCTCACGAAGAGAGCTCCTCGGTGAAGGTGCCGGCTTCGTTTCGCTCCTCATCGGCGCCACCGCCACGGCCATCGGGGTGGGTGCGCTCCTTCGCGCAACCTCGACCGAGTACTCGATGCTCGTCGGCGCGACGATCGTGAGCCAACCCAAATTTCCGACGTTCGATTTCGTGATCCACTACCTCGGGCACGGGCTTCTTCCGTGGAGCGCCTTCATTCCTTTCGCCGCCGGCCGCCTCTTTCGCAGCCCCACCGCGGCGCAATCACAGGACGAAGAAGCGGAGCAGCGTGCCAGCGCCGCGCGGCTCCTCATGCTGGTGTCGGCCACGATCGCCTTTGGCGTCTACTCGGTCATGGCGCAGCGGGTCGGTTATCTCGCTTTTGGCGCGCCCGCGCTCTTGGCCGCCATCGCCGCCATTGCCCTCGTCGATTTCGACGAAGGAGCGCCGGCGTCTCCCGCGCTGGCGGTGGGAGTCGCCGTCTTCGTTGCGCTTTTCTACCGCGACTACAACATGTTCCCGGAGAAGGGCTTTTCGGCGTTTGCCGTCAACGCCCCCTCGTTTCCGGAGGCGTTCAAAGCCCGCGCAGAATCGCTCATCATGGCTTGCTCGGCCGTTTTTGCGTTCTTCGTGTTCTTTGCCTGGCTCGAAGAGCAAAAGCGCCCCTGGTTCCGCGCGAGCGAGTACCTGGCCTGGCCGCGCGTCATCGGCCGCGTGGTGGGGATGAAGATCGTGCTCATCGCGGCCCTGCTCGAGGCGATCCTCATTATCGTCGCCGGCGCCAGCTACGTCGGTCTACATTTCACGCACTCCAAATATTTGCTGGGCCTTGGCCTGCGCGAACGCCTTGCGCTGCTCAACGCATTTTGGGTGCTGCCAGCCCTCCTGCTTTTGCCGGTGTGGGGCGCCATGGTTTTGCGCGACGCCTTTCGCCTTTTTTTCGACAAAACCAGAATGCCTCGTGGAATGGCCACGGTGGCGGCGGGCCTCGCCTGCGGCGGTATCCTCAGCTTCGTTTATTACCCCGCGCTCGCCGCGCAGCTCTCGCCCAAAGAAGTCTACGAGAGCTACCGCGCCCTGCGCGCGCCGGGTGAGCCGCTCGGTCTCCTCGGCGTGGGCGGCAAAACAGCCGCGTATTACTCGGGGGGCAATGTCAAAATCTTTGCCGACGTCCAGACTGCCTACAATTGGCTGACCGAAACGACGGATCGCCGCTGGCTCGGTGTGCGCAACGAGGACCTCCCCAAGCTCAACTCGCTCTACCGAGCGGGAACGGACGCCAAAGCGAGCCTCCCCGTGCTCGACGCGCGCTCGGGGCAAATCCTGCTCGTCTCCAATCAACTGCTTCGCAACGAAGGCAGTCAGAACCCCTACGGCAAGTTCGTGTTCGACAAGGAGCCCCCCATCGGGCACCGGGTCGAAGCCAACATGCAAGACGTGCTGCTGTCGCTCGGTTGGGATGTCACCGATAGCTCGGGCGAGGCCGTTTCTTACATCGTTCCGGCGCGCAAGTACCGCTTTCGCCTCTATTACAAGGTGCTCGCTCCCATCAAAACGGAGTGGGAGACGTTCGTGCACATCGAAGGGCAGAACCGACGTTTCAACGCCGATCACAGAACGCTGCAGGGCAAGTACGGACTCGCGCTCTGGCAGCCGGGGGACTACATCGTCGACGAGCACGAGTTCTCGCTCGAACCCAACTTCGCTCCCGGCGAGTATGTCGTGCGCTACGGACTGTTCTCGGGGGAAACACGCCTCAAAGTGCAAAGCGGGCAGCACGACGAAAATAGAATCATGGGGGGAACCATCACCGTGCAGTGAACGGACGTTCGGCGTCCTTCGCTTCGCCCTCTCGCCGTGGTATGCACCCGCCCGTGACGGCTCGGATAACGCTCGAAGGTAAGGTCGCCATCATCACCGGTGCCAGCCGCGGGATCGGCGAGGCCATCGCGCGCGCCTTCGCGGCGAGCGGTGCTTCGGTGGTGCTCGCAGCGCGCAAGCCCGACGCGCTTCTCCAAGTGGCCGCGTCGATCGGTGAACGGGCGCTCGGCGTGCCGACCCACACCGGCAAAGAGAGCGATTGCGCGGCGCTGGTCGGCAGGGCCGTCGAGCGATTCGGCAAGGTCGACATCCTCGTCAACAACGCCGCCACGAACCCCTATTTCGGGCCGCTGCTCGGTATCGACATGGGCGCCTGGGACAAGACCTTCGAAGTCAACCTAAAGGGCTATTTCTTCATGGCCCGCGAGGTGGCGCGGCATCTGCAGGGTCGGGACGAGAAGCGAGGATCGATCATCCACGTCAGCAGCGTGAACGGCCTCGAAGCCGCGCCGCTGCAAGGCGTCTACGGGATGACCAAGGCTGCCGTGATCTCCATGACCAAGACCATGGCCTACGAGCTTGCGTCCTCGAACATCCGCGTCAACGCCATCGCCCCCGGCCTCGTCGATACGCGTTTCGCGAGCGCCATCGTTTCCAATGACGAGATCGTAGCCGGTGTCCTCAAAAAAACGCCCCTCGGCCGCTACGCGACCCCCGACGAGATCGCGGGTGCCGCGCTTTACCTCGCCAGCGACGCGTCGACCTTCACGACCGGCCACACCCTGGTCGTCGACGGCGGCATGACCATCTCGTAGACACCCATAACGGCGATGCTCGCGATGAGCGATGAGGCCGGATTCACAGGGAGGCGGGGAGGCGGGGAGCCAGAATTTTTGGTTGTTCACTGCAACCAATGCACGCGCGAAAACGGCGCGGCGAGCCAGCACAGTGAGCGGCTTTGCCGCCGCCACCCAAGGTCTTTTTTCCTCTGTCTCCCCGCCTCCCCGCCTCCCTGTGAACTTCTCTTCTGCGCTGCGCGCCGTTATCAAAACTGCACGTTGACGACGTCCAACTTCACGTGCGACGGGAAGGCGAGCTTGCGCACCTCTTTGGCGATGCAGATCTCGACGTCGGGCGCCGAGGGCTCGGCTGCGACGGTGACGCCCACGGCCTGCCCGTTCTGCACGGCGGCGCAGATGCGCAGCTTGCTGGCGCTCGGGACAGCGCACGGTTCGAGGTAAGTTCCGCGATTGAGGACGGCGGCGAAATCGTTGGCGCTGAGATCGCTCGCGCCGCGAGCGCCGACGTTGATCTCTTCGACGTACGATTCGCGCGCCTGCTCACATGTCGTTCCGTCGGACGAGCCTTTGCCGGACGCCGTCGCCGGCCCCCCGGCACGAGCCGTCTCCGGGGAAAAGCTGGGCGAAGAAGCGCGAGGGGGCGGGGCCGCACCGTTGCTCGCGCCGCCGCAGCCGGTAACGAGGAAAAGGCCCACCGCTAAAAGACGCAGATCGATCGGCATCTACAATTTCTACATTGCTTGGTCTCGTCGGAGCAAGCGCCTGCTCGGCGATCGAGCGATGATCGGACGGAGCTTTCGCCAACGGCGGCGCCGCGAAATCAATATCCGTGGAGCTCTGCGTACCGATTGCGGTGGTAGGAGGCCGTTCCGAACGTCATCTCCGCCACACGCGCGCGCTTCAAGAAAAGGCCGATATCGAGCTCGTCGGTGACCCCTACCCCGCCGTGCATTTGCACGGCTTCGTTGGTCACGGCCAGGTAGGTATCGGACGCGCGCGCCTTGGCCACACTGACCACCGCGGAGAGATCCGGGCGCGACAGGTCGACGGCGCGCAAGGCATCGAGCACGATCGATTTCGACAATTCGATCTCGCAAAAAAGGTACGCCGCCCGATGTTTCAAAGCCTGAAACGACCCAATGGGCACGCCGAATTGCCGGCGCGTTTTCAAATAGGCGATCGTCCGCTCGAAAACCTCTTCGATGCCGCCCAGCATTTCTGCGCAAAGTCCGGCAGTAGCGCGATCGAGCGCCGCGTCGAGGACATCGGCGCCGGCCCCTGGCTGTCCGAGGATCTCACGTGCGGGAGTGGCCGCGAAGCGTACCCGCGCCGCGTTGCGGGAGTCGACCATGTGGCTACGCGTGACGGTGATGCCGGGGGCGTCGGCGGGGACGACGAGTAGCGTCAATCCCGCGCGATCTCCCGGCGCGCCCGCCGATCGCGCGACGACGATGAAATCGTCGGCTACGTGACCGTCGATCACGAACGTCTTTTCTCCCGAGAGCCGGAATCCGCTGCGGTCCGGTTCGGCCCGGGTCGTTATCTCGTAGGGAAGAAAGCGCGACCGCTCGTCGTGCGCCAAGGCGATGATGCGATCACCGGCGCACACCGCAGGCAGCATCGTTCGGTTTTGCTCGGGCGAACCGCCGGAGAGCAGAGCACTCGCCCCCAGCAAGACCGTGGCAACGAAGGGCGTGGGCGCCAGCGTTCGTCCGCACTCATAAAGAACGAGACCGAGCTCGGCGAAGCCGAGCCCAGCGCCGCCGTACGACTCGGGGATGGCCATGCCGACGAGTCCGAGGCTCGCCATCTCTTTCCACAGCTCCCGCGAAAAGCCGACCTTATCCGCTTCGTCACGGAGCGCGCGCAGGTGAGCGACGGGGGCGCGCTCGCCGACCAATGCCTTCGCCGTTCGGCGAATCGACTCCTGCTCTTCCGTCAGCACGTACGACATGGCAAAGATTCCTCGCAGCGCGCGGCGCCGCTCAATCAGGCAAACCGAGCACGCGCTTGGCGATGATGTTCAGCTGGATTTCGCTGGTCCCCCCCTCGATCGAATTGGCGCGCGATCTCAGCCAGGCGCGCGTGCGCGCGAGCTCGCCCGCGGAGAAGCCGTCGCCCTCCCAGCCGAGCGCCTGGTAGCCGAGAAGCTCGACCATGAGCTCGCGCCGCCTCTTGTTCAGCTCAGTGCCGTAGAGCTTGAACATCGACGACTCTGCGCCGGGCCCCCGCCCCGCTTCCGCGGCTTCGGCCGCGCGGCGGAGCGTGATTTTATTGCAGTAAAAATCCATGTTCGCCTGCACGATGCGATCGCGCAGCGCGGCGTCGGCCAAGGGACCGACCGAGGGCCCAAGGGTACGGCGCGCCACGCCCTCTAGCGTCTCCTCGTCGGGAAACGCGTCGCGCATCTCGGAAATGAGGGCGCGCTCGTGCTGGAGAAGCCGCTTGGCGATGGTCCAGCCTGCCCCGGGGCGCCCCACCAGATTCTTTTTTGGAACGCGAACTTCGTCGAAGAAGGTCTCGCAGAATGGCGAATTTCCGCTGATGAGCCGGATGGGGCGCACGGTTATCCCCGGCGCGGCCATGTCGATGAGGAGAAACGAGATGCCGTCATGTTTGGGCGTGCTGGGATCGGTGCGCACCAGGCAGAACATCCAATCGGATCGGTCGGCGTGCGACGTCCAGATCTTGTGACCACTGACGATGTAGTCATCGCCGTCGGGCACCGCGCGCGCGGCCAGGCTCGCCAGATCGGAACCCGCGCCGGGTTCGCTGTACCCCTGGCACCACCGGATCTCGCCGTGCACGATGGGCGGGATGTGCTCGCGTTTTTGTTCTTCGCTCGCGAATTCGAGCAGCACCGGTCCCAGCATCCATACGCCGAAGCTCTTGAGAGGACGGCGGCATCCGAGCGACCGCATTTCGTCGGCGAGTACGAGCGCCTGCTCGGGCGAAAGCCCGCCCCCGCCGTATTCAGTGGGCCACCTCGGCGCCGTCCACCCGCGCCGAGCCATGCGCTCGAGCCACACTTTTTGATCGGGATGATCGAACACCGCGCGACGACCGCCCCATACTTCGTCATCGTCGCTCATCGGCGTGCGCATCGTGGGCGGACAATTGGCGATGAGCCACGCCCTCGTCTCGGTGCGAAAGGTGGAAAGAGCGTCCCTTCGAGCGGCGCCCGCAGAATCGGCGTGGGACATGCGATTGACTCGACTGAAACACGCTTCTCCCAGCCGTGCAAGCGCGGAACCTCGTATTTTGCAGGAGTTGACACACATAGTGAAACATGTTTCACTTTTGTGCGATTCGATAAACCGAGGGCCCACCGATGAGCAACAGTCGATTCCCCTTCCCGCGCTATCCGAACGGATGGTTTCAAGTGGCCTACTCGGACGAGCTCGCTCCGGGCGGCGTCATGCCCCTGCACTATTTCGGCAAGCAGATGGTGCTCTATCGCGGCGAAGATGGCCGCCCCTTCGTGCTCGACGCCTACTGTCCCCACCTCGGCGCGCATCTCGGCTACGGCGGCAAGGTCGTCGGCAATTGCATCAAGTGTCCCTTCCACTCATGGAAGTTCGACGGCACTGGTCAGTGCGTGGAGGTGCCGTATTCACAGCACATTCCCCCCAAGGCCAAGGTCAAGTTGACTTGGCACGTCGAAGAGCTGAACGGCCTCATCCTCGTTTGGCACCACCTGCAGGGCAAACCGCCGGAATGGCGCATCCCGGCCAACGAGGAGTACCAGCACGACCTGTGGACGCCGTACGAGCGCCGCCGCTGGAAGATCAAGACGCACAACCAAGAGATGGCCGAAAACGCCGTCGACTCCGCGCATTTTCACTACGTGCACGGCACGGTCGAGATGCCGAAGTCGAACGCCAGCGTCGAGGGGCACATCCTCAAAGTGCAGTCAGGCACGGTGATGCGCACCCCGATGGGCAAGACCGAGGGCTCCATCGAAAGCCACAGCCACGGCTTCGGCTACTCGCTCACGCGTTTCAAGGGCATCGTAGAGACGCTGCTCGTCGCCAGCCAAACGCCGATCGACGATGACTACGTCGACGTTCGCTTTTCGTTCAGCGTGAAGAAACTTGCGACCGGTGACGTCACGAGCACGGTAGGCGCGGCCTTCATTCGCGAGATCGAACGTCAGCTCGCCCAAGACATCCCCATCTGGGAAAACAAAATCTACGTGCACCCGCCTCTCGTCGTCGACAACGACGGCCCGATCGGCATCTTCCGCCGTTGGACGAGGCAGTTTTACTCGGAAGAGGCGACCCCCACGGCGGCCGACTCCCGAGCCACGGCGTAGTCGAGTTTCGGGCTCTCTCGGCGCGGCGCTGAGCGGTCGAAGGCACCGCCCAGCGCAAGCGTCGCTACGAGGCGCAGCGCCTCTTCAGCCGTCCCCGTCGGTTTCGATGTCTGTCGCGACATCGACGGCGACATCGGGGATACCGGCGTCAGCGCCGGCTTCCGGCGTGGTGCTGTCGGGCCCGGCGTCGGGCGCCGTACCATCGACGCTGCCATCGGGCGGCGCGCCGGCGTCGGCGTCCGTACCTCCCTCGGGTTGCGGCTCGGGCCGCGCCTCAGGCGGGACCGGGCACACGACGGTCTCGGGGATTTCCTTGTGAACCGCCTGCAAAGTGCGCAGGAAATTGACGACTTCTTGGGCCACGCCGGCGTCGATCCGCCCCGCGAATTTCGGCATGCGACTGCAGATCGTTTCGCCCTTCTCGTCGATGCCGTCCATGATCGCCTTGATGATCTGATCGTCGGTCCAGCAGCCGAGGCCGGTCATCGGATCGGGCGTCAAATTCTTGGGGTACACGCCCGAATCCGCAACGAGCAGCTTGCCGGAAAGGAAGAGGCCTGCGTCGACCGGCTCATCTTGGTGGCAATTGCCGCATCTCAGCATCTGCACGGCGGCCATTCCGATCGCGCCGTCGCGCGCGGCATCGCCGCCACCGATGCAGCTGCCGGCTTCGGGAGCGGCATCGGGCGCCGCGGCGTCGCGCGCCGTGTCAGGCCTCGCATCGGGCGTTCCCGTTTCACGTTGATCGACGGCACTGCCGTCGCTGCTCACGTCCGTTCCGACGGAGATGTCGGTGCGCGCCGTATCCCGCGGCGCATCGGGCGCGGCATCCGGTCCGTTGTCCGGCTCGTCTTCGTCGGAGCAACCGACGGTCCCGAAGGCGCACGACGCTACCAGTCCAATCCAAGCAACCCGACCCCATCGCATTCCCAATCGCGCCACGGTAACCTCCGCATTGACTAAAGGGGGGCAGCATCCTCCTTTTGCGCTTCTCTCGTCAAGCGCCAAAAACGCTGCGGCGATTCGGCCTCCACGCTTTTTCGACAATTCACGCGATCGCCAAACGATTGACGCGACGATTGCCTACCGCCAGTTTGTTGGCCGGAGCTACTTCTTCTCCTTCAAATGTTTCTCGAAGAAGTCCATCGCGTAGCCGATCTGCAACACTTTGTTTTCGCGCTTTTGCGCGCCGTGCCCTTCGTCGGGGAAGATGACGAGCGGGCTTTTGACGCCTCGTTTTTCGAGCGCGTCGTGCATTTGAATGGCTTCGCCGACCGGCACGCGTGGATCGTTGGCACCTTGAATCAACAAGAGCGGCGCGCGCACTTTGTCGATGTAGGTAATGGGTGAAAGTTTCGTAAGAGCGTCGGCGTCTTTCTCGAGATCGCCATATTCGCTAGCGCGCAGCTTGCGGCGATAAGGGGCGGTATTCTTCAAAAAAGAAGTGAGGCTGCTCATGCCGACGATCGCCACACCCGCGTCGTAGGCGCCAGCAAACATGGTCATGGCTACGAGCGTCGAGTAGCCACCATAGCTTCCCCCGTACACGCCCACTTTCGGCTCTCGGCCGTCGACGGCGAATGCTTTTCGCGCGTACTTGGCGGCGTCTTCGATGTCGGTGAGAATGTCGAGCCGTTTGGGGCCGTCGTCGGCGTGCAGCCAAGTTTTTCCGTATCCATCGCTGCCGCGCACGTTGGGTTCGAGAAGGATGAAACCGGCATCGATCGCAATTTGCGCTCCGGGATTGAATCCTGGTCGCGACTGCCCTTCGGGGCCGCCATGAAAAAGCACGAGCACGGGGCAAGGAGCTGGGTCGCATCGCTCCGGCTTACGCACGAGCACCGGGATCTGCGTGCCGTCGCGCGCCGGGTAGGTCTCCACCTTGGCCGAGACGAACCGGGTCGTGTCGATCTCGGGCGCGCTGGGGACGACCCACTGTACGAGTGCCTTGGTGTTCCAGTCGTAGACGTACGTCTTGGTGGGGCTCGTCGCAGTCGTCGCGTGAATGACGGTGTAGCGTCCATCGCGCGAAGTCGGGCCAAAAGAGACGTGCTCTGCTCCGGGAAAATCGGGCATCTTGATGTCTGCCCACGTGCGCGCGTCGGCGACCTTGAGCCGCTCGTAGCCGCCATCGTTGACGGTATAGAAGACGTGCCGCCTCGGCTCGTCGAGCTCGAAATCCTCGATGTCGTGTTTGGGGTCGCCGAGCGTGGGGGCGAGCTTGCCGTCCTTGAAGCGGTAGACGGCGCGAAACTCGCCGAGCTTCGGCGTCTGGACGACCACCTCGCCCGGCGCCGCGCCGTACTGCGCCCTGTATTCTTCCCGCTCGCCTTGACCGAACAGCGGCACGAGCTTCTTCGTCGCCGGGTCGAGCTCGTAATACTCACGCACCAGGGCGCCCAGCGCTTTGGAGAGCAAGAGACGGCCATCTTTCTGATGATCGTCGACGTTCCACAGCCCGTCCTCGCCGAAGACGAGGTCCTTCGTGCCGCCGGCGATGTCATAGCGGTAGATGGCGTAAGCGTCGGCTTTGCGATCGTTGCTGGCGAAGTAGATCGACTTGGAATCGCCGCTCGCAAATTGGTACCGGGTCTGAACGCCGGCCTTGTGCTGAATCGCGCGCAGAGGTCCGCCGTTCGGATCGAGCAGGTAGAGGCCCGGGTTCTCCTCTCCCTTGCGATCGCGGAACACGACCAGCCACTTGCCGTCGGGAGTGACGTCGACGAGCCGGGTCACATCTTCGCCGCCCGTGAGCTGGACGGGAAAACGGCGCGGTCCGTCGAGTTTCCAGACCTGTTGAATCCCCGTCACCGACCAATTGAAAAACATGGTCTTGCCGTCGGGTGACAGACGACCGTCGCCCGGGGCGCGGATGTCCAGCATCGATTGAATGTGGCGGCTCAGTTCTGCCGGCAACGGCTTGGGCGCGTACGCGGCCAAAACCTCGGGCGTAAGGCTCGCTACGCCAAGCCCACTGTACGCACCGGAGGCGGACGACGCGGTCGGCCCCGCCGACGGCGGCGCCGGCATGATCGCGCCCGCCGGTGCGCTCGGCGGCGGGGGCAACGGACCTTGCAGAGAGGCAACGCTGCCCCCGCACGCTGCGGTCGACGCGAACGCCAATAGGGCAAATGTCGATGTTTTCCCGGGAGAGATCATGGTTTTCGACTTCTACACCAGAACCGCGGCCGCTGCCCATCGGCGAGCGGCGCTTCGCGCGTAAGGCCGACTCGCGCAACGAGCGGCTTTCGGGTACGAATTTGGGAGAATGCCCAACGCACCTCGCTGGTTTACCGACGCGCTGGCTGCGCCGCGCGAGGACCACACCGTCGACGTCAACGGCACGCCCATCCACTACCTCGCCTGGGGCGATCCCGCCAAGCCGGGGCTCGTCCTCGTCCACGGCGGCGCGGCACATGCGCAGTGGTGGTCGTTCCTCGCTCCGCTTTTGACGCGCCAGTACCGCGTCGTGGCTCCGGACCTCGCCGGACATGGCGACAGCGGAACGCGCGATCACTATGCCCGCCGCGCTTTTGCCGACGATGTGATGGGCGTCATCGACGATGCGCAGTTCATCGGCCCCCCCGTCCTCGCCGGACACAGCATGGGAGGGCTCATCACCATCGTGGCGGCCTCGCTCTACGGCAATCGCCTGGCCGGCGCGATCATCGTCGATGCTCCGGTGCGAAGACCCGATCCCGAAAGCGAGGATCGCGCCGACCGCGGACCGGAGCGCAAGCCGCGCATCTATCCCGATCTTGCCACCGCGCTCTCCCGTTTCCGCCTTTTGCCTGCGCAGCCGTGCGAGAACGACTACATCCTCGATCACGTGGCGCGCACCTCCGTGCGGCAGGTCGAAGGCGGCTATCGGTGGAAGTTCGATCCGCGCGTGTTCGCGGATCTGTCGCTCGAGTCCATGCACGTCTATTTGGCCAGCGTGAGCTGCCGGGTGGCGCTCGTGCGAGGCGAGCTGTCGGTCGTCGTACCTCCCGAGACGGGGGAGTACATGTACGAGCTCCTCGAGCGCAACGCGCCGGTCGTCGAAATTCCCGAAGCGCACCACCATCTCCTGCTCGACCAGCCGCTCGCCTTCGTGACGGCGATGCGCGCGCTCTTGGCCGATTGGGAGCACTCCGTGCCGCTCCAGCGCAGTCTGCCCCCGGCGACGAAACTTCCTTAAGGGTCACGCCGCCGCGACCGTTCGGGTGCCCCATGAGCATGTCCGTCGGCGGTTGTGTGGGTGCAGCGTGTCCCGAGAGCGTTTCCGAGGCGGCCTCGGGGAGAGATCAAGTCAAAGGGGAGGCAGCGGTCAGCATGCTCAAAAAAGCGATGGAGGCTGACGCGAGCACGGTCAAAACCCTGATTGCCAGCGCCACCGGCGTTGGACAAAAGCTCGACGTCAACGGCTGACGGCGGGTGCGCGGGGGGCGCCGCGCTGGTCGCGGCGTAACGTCACGGCACGATCACGTGGGCTCCGCGGCCCGACCCGCGTGCCAAGCCGAGAGCAGATGGCGCTCTTGGGCGGAAGTGAGCCCGCCGTTTCGTTCGCGATCGGGCGGCCGTGTTTGGTCCCAGGCCAGCGTGTCTCGAATGGTATCGGCGAGGGGTCGATAGCGGAGACCTGCGTCGAGAGCTCGTTGGTAAGTGGCGCGGAACGCCGCCGGCGAGATGGCTCGAGGCGCCCAGAGCGGCACACCAGTCCATGGGTCCGCCCCTTGGGCGACCAAAAAATCGTCGTCGACCCAAGTGAACCGTGCGGCGGATCCGCACACCTTGCGGCATTCGTCGAGCACGCGCTCCATCGTGAGATCGTAATCTGGACCGCTCGCATTGTAGATGCCGGTCCGCCCCTCCTCGATGGACGCGACGATCCATGCGGATAAATCGCGCGCGTCGATGAACCGCCGTGATGTGCGCGGATCTCCCGGCGCCAGCACCTCGCCTCCGCCCGCGATGCGGCTCGGCCAATAAGTAAAGCGATCGGTGTAGTCGTAAGGTCCGACGATGAGCCCAGGCCGCACGACCAACGTGCGACCGGGCATGGCATCGGTGGCAGCGCGTTCGCAGAGCGCCTTCAGGCCGCCGTACATGGCCCCATAGTTGAGAGCGGTGACCCGTCCCTCGGGCACGATCGCTTCGAGCGCGGCGAGCTTGTCGGCGGGCACTTGTTCGAGCATCCCGCTTTCGTCGATGGGCCCCTCGTTCGAGCTCGCATAGACCGAGAGCGACGAAACGAAGGTGTAATGCGCCACCCCGTCGGCGAGCAGCGCGGCCGACGCACGTACCTGCGAAGGAACATAACCGCTCGTGTCGATCGCGGCGTCCCAGCGGCCTCCGCGCAGCGCGGCCAGGTCGGCGCTCCTATCGCCGTGCAGCGCCTCGACGTCGCGTCGCGTCGCCACGTGGCGCCCTCGATTGAAAACGGTTGCGGTATGACCACGCGCGATGACGGCATCGACCAAGTGTCGGCCGAGAAACGCGGTACCGCCGAGGACGAGAACCTTCATCGACGTCGCTCCTCCCGACGCGCGTTGGCGCGTTTGCCGACCCAACTCATGTGAGTGTGGGACCACCGTCCCCCGCCGAAACCCACCGACGTTTCCCTCGCATCTTGCCAAGCTAGCGGCAACGCCGACCAACCGTCAACGCGCGGGCATCGCCGCATGCGCATGGAGCGACGGTAACGATGTCGGTATCTTGCCGCGCCCTGAGTTCAGACGAGCGCCGCGATTCGCGCCAGATCGACGTTACCACCGGAGACGATCGCAACCGTACGCTGTCCTTGGGGCGCGCGCACTTTGCCGGCAAGGAGCGCCGCCGTGGCAGCGGCGCCCGACGCTTCGACATAGAGCTTCGCGCGCGTCATGAGGAGCTTCATGGCGTCGATGATCTCGGTTTCGGTGACCGTCACGATCTCGTCGACTGCCTCACGCGCGATCGCCAAGGGCAGGGCGCCGACGAAGGGCGGTGTCATTCCGTCGGCCAGGGTGTCCGGGCGTTTCACGGGGATCGGTCGGCCCGCTGCGAGCGAGGGACCGAGGCCGGGGCCCGCCTCGAGCTCGACGGCCACGACCCGCACCCGTGCGTTCAACTGCTTTATCGCCGAGGCCACGCCGGACAGGAGCCCGCCACCGCCGACGGGCACGATCACGAGCTCGAGATCCTCGAGCTCCTCCGCGATCTCGACCCCCACGGTGCCCGCCCCCGCAAGCACCGCCGGGTCATCGAAGGGATGAACGAAGGTGAGACCGCGCGCGACACGCAGCTCTTCGAGTTTATCGAATAGCGTTGCTCGGTCGGGGTGAGCGACGATTTCAGCGCCGTATCCGCGCACGGCGTCGATCTTCGACTTGGGGGCATCCACCGGCATGACGACCACCGCCGAACAACCCGCGATCCGCGCCGACCACGCCACTGCCGCAGCGTGATTTCCGGCGGAGACCGTCACCAGACCGCGGGCGCGCTCGTCCGCGCTGAGCGACAATATTTTATTGAGAGCACCCCGCGCCTTGAACGATCCCGTTTTCTGAAAACTCTCGCATTTCAAATGCAGCCGCACCCCGGTCGGCCCGGCGAGCTGCGACGACGAGAGCAGCGGCGTGCGATGTACCTTTCCCGCGATGTTCTGGGCGGCCGCGCGGATTTCGGCGAGAGCGATCATGGGCGGGATGTTACATGAGGGCCGGCCAAGCGCCTCACGACGAATGCATGCCCTTATGGCTGCCGAACGGGATGCCCTTCGGGGATGGTCCCCGTCACGTCTCGATGGCGGTGCAGCTGGTCGTGACACGCCCGCCGGCGTCGCCAAACTCCGTCAGGGGCAATCCGACTGCCTTCAAGAGCGAGAAGAGGACCATGCTGGTGTTCTCGCCCGCCGACTTGTAGTGAACGCCCGGGTACTTGAGCGCGCCTCCCGCGCCTCCCGCGACGACGATGGGATAGTTGTTGATCGAGTGCGCGAACCCATCGGCGACGTCGGAGCTCGCGAGGATCGCGCAATTGTCGAGCACATTGCCGGCCCCCTCGGGAATCGCCTTCAGCGCGGCGAGCAGCGTCGCGAACTGTTTCATCGTAAAGACGGTCGTATCGTGAACCATCGGCTGGTTGCCCGCCTCGTTGTGCGTGAGGTCGTGATGTCCCGACGTCGCGCCCACTTGCCAAAATACCGTCGAGCCGACGCTGCCGCTGAACATCATCGAAAAAACGCGCGTTTGATCGCACGCAAAAGCCATGGCGATGAGATCGCTCATCGCTTTCATGCGCTCTTCGATCGCTTCTTTCCCACTCACATCGGGAAAGCTGCCCGGCTTGAGCGGGAGCTTGCACGACAGCGTGGGGGGCGGCGGGGGGGGTACCTGCGTCAAACGGTTTTCGATCGACCGAATGTTGGCGAGATGCTGGTCGAGCCGCACACGGTCGGTAGCGCCCACGCGGCTCTTCACGTCGGCGACATCGGCTAAAACCGCGTCGAGCACGCTGCGCCGGAGCGCAAGGGAAGGATCGACGGGCGGCGTGGTCGAGCTGGGAGGCACGAACCCGGCGCCGAACAAACGATCGAACACCTTGGCCGGATCGTACTCCGGTGGATTGAAACTGTCGGGCCCGTTGTGGGACAGGTAGTGCAGCGTCGTTCCTTCGCCGGTGACGACGCGTCGGGAAACGCCCACTTCGAGCGAGCGAAAACGTGTGCCCTGGCTGATGGCCGCGGCGGCGATCTGATCGATGCTGGCCTTGCTGAACGTCGATACGTAGCCGGAGTTGGGGTGCGGCTGCGAGACCATGGGCGCGCCCGAGAGAATGCCGACGCATCCCGCGTGATGACCGCGCTCATTGCCGGTCTTGATGTTCATGCCGGAAACGACGGAGACGTAGTCTTTCAAGGCGGTGAGCGGCTCGAGCGCCAGACTCGGCGTCCAGGCCGCGCCCGTCGCGGTGGGCACCCACCGATCGAGCTTGACGCCGTTGCCCCAAAAGAAAATTCCGAGTCGCTTGGGGATCGGTGCGCCGCCGGCATAGGCGGTCCCGTGACCGTTGAACATCGCTTCGAGCGGCGGCAGCCCGATGGCGATCACCGCTCCCCCCATGATGCCTCGCAGCAACCTGCGCCGACTGAGCGCCGTTTGTCTCATCGCAAAATTCCTCGTCATTCGGGTGCCCCGGTGAAGCGGAAGCTCGGACTCATCGCGAGGCCAAGGAGCAGGGACCGGAAGCGGTATCCATTGGCGGCCACGTCTTTCGCGAGCGCAAGAACGGCCGCTTCTTCTCCCGAGGTCTCGACGTGCCCGGTAGCAAAACGAAACATGCTGCGCGTCAGGCAGGTCGAAAAGTCGGGGTGGTTTTTGAGGGCCATGGCGAGCCCACGCGCGTCTCCGAAGGCGGTGCCGTCGAGGTCGCCGCTGGCGTCGATGGTCTGTCCCACTTCGCTCGTTCGGAAGGCGCCCACCGCGTCGAAGTTTTCGAGGCCGAGCCCGATGGGATCCATCGTTTGATGGCAGCTGGCGCAGGCGGGCAGGGTGCGATGCTTTTCCAGTCGTTGGCGCATGGTGAGGCCCGCCGTACCCGCCGGATTGGGCGGCAACGTCGTGTCGACGTCGGGCGGCGGGGGCGGTATGCCCTGACAGAGCAACACTTCGCGAATGAATTTCCCGCGCCGGGTGGGTGACGTCGAATCGGCGTGCGCGTTCAGCGCGAGAAAGCTCCCTTGGCCCAGCAAACCAAGGCGCATGCCGCTACTCGGCAAGGTCGCCGCAACGAAGCCGGTACCGGTGGGAGCCGGCAGGCCGTAGAGCTTGGCGAGCTCGGCGTTGACGAACGTGGTGCGCGTCTCGAACACGCTTCGAAAGTCGCCGTCGCCATTCCAGGCCATGTCTTCGAGCACGCGCAAAGTCTCGCTGCGCATCGAGGCACCCAACGTCGCGCTTACCTGGGGGAAGATATTGGGAAGCTGCGGGAGATCGTCGAGGTCAGCGAGGCGTAGCAGCTCGCTGAAGAACGTCTCCGTCGCCGCATGCGCGCGCGGGGACGCGATGAGCCGCTCGGCTTGTGCCCTGAGACCAGCCTCGGTCGTAAGCGTGCCGGCCGCGGCAGCATCGAGCAGCTGGTCGTCGGGGGTCGTGCTCCAGGCGAAGTAGGAGAGACGCGTCGCGATCTCGAATCCGTTGAAGACACGCTGCGACGGACTGGCAGAATCCGGCGTTCCCAGCTCTTCACGGTAGAGAAAGTGCGGCGACTGCAGAATGCCAGCCACTGCGTATTCAAGGCCTTTCCAGAAGTCGTTCAGCGTCGTGCTCGCCTGCGTGGCAAGGGGCGTGTACCGGTTCACCTCTTCGGTCGTGAGCGGACGGCGCCAAGCTCGGCGTCCGAGGCTCGTGACCACTTGTCGCGCGCAGGCGTCGTCGACCGCGGCCGATGGCGTGCAGCTGACGAGCGCGGCGCGCGACTTGGGATCGGCGAGTGCCTGCTGCGCCAGCGACAGAGCGGCCGTCTCGAGCTGCTCGATGGCATGCGGCGAGAACGCAGTTCGCGCGGCGCCGATGGAGGCGAACCCGTTGAGCGACGTATCCGGTTCGAGATCGGCCGGCAAGGTGACGTTCGCGCCCAATAGATCGCGCACGGTATTGGCATACTGCCCCAGGGTGAGACGGCGGAGCGTCGCCGGGGCGGGCACGAAAGCGGGGGGCGAGGTTCCACCGGTGCCGCCGGTGCCGCCGCTGCCGGTGCCGCCGCTGCCGGTGCCGCCGCTGCCGGTGCCGCCGCTGCCGATGCCGGTGCCGCCGTTACCCCCAGCTCCACCCGTGCCCGTCGCTCCACTTCCTGTTGCGCCGCTCCCGTTGCCACCGCTGCCAACGGTGTCGCCCGCCGGAGGACGGTCGCGGTTCCCGTTTTCCTTCGGCTCGGCGATGATCCCCGTGCATCCGACGAGGATGGCCGAGCCGGCCATCTGCGCGAACGCGCGAAGCGCAGCGCGAGATAAGCGCGCCACCTTGCGTTCGACCGTTGTCGCCGCCTTGGCGCGCGACGTGTGACGCGGTGTCTGATCGCCCATCTATTCGTAGACGGGGCCACCGATTCACCGCGACGTTTAATTCGCTAGCGATAAATTGTTATGAGCACACTGGACCGCGCGCGTGTCGGCCAAAGTCGGCCTATTCGCACATGGTCGCTGATGGCAGGGAAACGCCGCGATTCACGCTGCCTTCTCACAATGAAAGAACGCGCGATTCGCGCGGCGCGACGGACGGCCCTCCCGCTTTCGATGCATTCTTAATGATGACGCGGCTGGCCTTCGCCTTCGCTTCGCACCTCGACGGCGCGCGTGCGTTTGATCTTGGCGAAGCCGAGCTGCAGGCGACGCTCGAACGGCTGGTCGAGGCGAGCCGCGCTGCCTGGCCAGATCTGCAGATCGGCGCAGAGGAGTTCGTGCGCTATCTCGCCGCCCGCGTCGCGCCGGACGAAACGATCCGCGACGCGCTCCAGTCCCTGCACGCGACCGACCTCTATCTCGCTTGTGGCTGTGCGATGGGCGACACGAAAGCGATCGCTCTACTCGACGCCCATTACATTGCCAAGCTTTCGCGTGCGCCGTCCCGCCCCGCTCGAGGAACTGGCGAAGGCGACGAAGTCGCCCAGCGCCTTCGTGTGCGCATGCTCGTGGGTGACGGCCAGAAGCCGCCGCGAATTGCGTCCTATTCGGGCAGGGGGCAGCTTGGAAGGTGGATCCGGATCGCGGCGACTCGGTTGGCGGCGGATCTCCGTCGCGTGGCGCCACCGACGATCGATGCGGACGGCAGCGTGGACGCGACAGCAAGCGACGCCGAGCGCTCCTACGTCATTCAACGCTACGGCAACGAGTTCGCCAACGCTTTGGAATCGGCGCTGCGTCAACTGACGCGGCGCGCCCGCGAGCTTCTTCGCCTGCATTTTCTAGAGGAAGTAGGCGTCGCGCAGATCGCCACGACTCAGGGCGTCAGCGCTCGCACCATTCAGCGTCGACTGGCGGCAACCGAAAGACAGATTGTAGAGAACCTGCAGGCCATCGTGGCGAAGCGCCTTGCGCTGTCGAGTGCACAACTCGATAGCCTTCTCCCCGACGTCGAGTCCGAGCTCGTCTTCGCGCTGCGACGCTTCTTCTCCGCCACAGGATCAGCGCCGCCCAGCCCTCCCCCCGCCCTCCCGCTCGCGAAGACGTCCGCATCCTCGCCCAGCGCGAGCGGCGCCGATCGCGGTTATCGGCAATACCAGCGGTCCAGTGCGCCCCCGCCGCGACGCGCGCGGGGATAGCAACGCTTGCTGAGTAGCTGGACTGCTAGCGGTCGATTTCCGGCGCCACGACGTCGAGCGAAGCGATCAGAGCGACGAGGTCCGCCAAAAACAAACCGGGGCTCTTCGACTCGATGATGCCCATCGCATTGAAACTTCCGGTGCGAAACCGGCAGCGATAGGGCTCTTCTTTGCCCGCTCCGATGACGTAGCACCCCATGTCCCCGCGCGCGCTCTCGACCCGCGCGTAGGCCTCGCCCTCGGGACGCATCTTCTTCGGCAGGTCGCCGACGATCTCATCCTCGGGCCACTGCTTGATCTGTTCGAACGCCTGGCGCAGGATCTTGCAGCTCTCGCGGCACTCCTCGACGCGGAGCCAAAATCGGTCCCAGCAGTCGCCCGTCGTTCCATAGTGCCCGCTCCCCACCGGCACCTTGAAATCGATGTTGGCGTAAGCCGAGTACTTGTCTTCCTTGCGCAGGTCCCAATTGACGCCGGACGCGCGCAGGTTGGGGCCTACGAGACCCCAATCGACGGCCTCTTCCGCGGTGATGACGGCCACATTGGCGAGGCGCTTCACGAAGATCGTGTTGTGCGTGATGAGCCGGTCCCACTCGTCCAAGATGGGCTCGAAGTGGTCGATCCACTTCAGCACTTTGTCGTCCCACCCTTTCGGCATGTCGAACGAAACGCCGCCGATGCGATGGTAATTGTAGGTGAGCCGCGCGCCGCACAGCTCTTCGATGAAGTCGTTGATGTACTCCCGCTCGCGCAGCGCGTACGGAAACGGCGTGACTGCCCCGACGTCCATCGCCGTCGTTCCGAGCGAAATGGCGAAGTGGCTGGCAATGCGGTTCAGCTCGCACGAGATGACGCGGAGGTATTGCGCGCGCGGCGGCACCTCGATGTCCATCAGCTTCTCGCACGCGGCCGCCCACACTTCGTTGGCAAACATCGCCGCCAGGTAGTCGACCCGGTCGGTGTACGGCATGTACCCGGGGTAGGTGCAGCGCTCGCCGATCTTCTCGATCGAACGATGCAGATAGCCCACGTCGGGCACCGCTTTGCGAATGATTTCGCCGTCCGATTGGACGATGAACCGCAGCACGCCGTGGGTGGACGGGTGGTGGGGCCCCATATTGAGGAGCATCTCCTCGTCCATCTCGTTGGTGAAGACCATGTCGCTCATCGGCGAAACTCCTCGGGCTCAGGCTTTCGCCGGCGCTTTGCTGATCTGAAACAGCTCGAGCGGGTTGGGACGTGTGGTGGGAATACCGTGGTAGTCGTCCTTCTCCGCGTAGTCCTTGCGCAGCGGGTAACCCTCCCAGTCATCGGGCAGAAGCAGGCGCCGCAGATCGGGATGGCCCTCGAACAGCACTCCGACGAGGTCGTAGCACTCCCGCTCTTGCCAATTGGCGACCGACCACACGTTGACGAGCGTGGGAATCGAAGGGTCTTCGCGAGGCAGAAACGCTTTGACCACGAGCCGATGGCGAAGCGAATAGCTATAGAGATGGTAGATGACGACGATGTTGTTCTTGTCCGGGTAGTCGACGCCCGTAAGGCACTCCAACGTGTCGATCGAGAAGCGTGCGTCTGTCTTCAAGAACTCGGCAACCGCTTCGATCTCGTACGGTTTGATCTGAAACCACGGATCCTTGTCCTTCTTGGGATCGGCGTGAAAGTCGAAGATCACCTCGGGGCCGAACTGCGCGGCGAGAACGTCGAACATCTCTTTCGGTTGCATGGTTCTTTTCTCGCGCGCCAGCGCGCGTCGGGCGAATCTTCGCTCTTTAGACCGCGACGCCGTAACGCAACTGCAGGTACTTCTCGCCTTTGATCTTTTCCTGAACCTTGAGAAGCCCCTCGAGCAGCGCTTCGGGTCGCGGCGGGCATCCGGGGACGTACACGTCGACGGGGATGATCTGGTCGACTCCCTTGCAGACTGAATACGCGTATTGGAATAGGCCGCCGCAGTTGGAGCAGCTCCCCATCGAGATGACGTAGCGCGGTTCGGACATCTGGTCGTAGAGGCGCTTCACCCGCAACGCCATCTTGTAGGTCAGCGTCCCGGCCACGATGATGAGATCGCTGGAACGGGGGCTGGGGCGGGGG
>Ga0193706_1000288_pt1 | contig 31802 bp, 22 predicted proteins | sample U3c1metaG_FD_160130 | JGI IMG/M metagenome (GOLD analysis project Ga0193706, IMG submission 160130) | Soil microbial communities from a riparian zone of the East river system, Colorado, United States - U3c1 | ecosystem: Environmental > Terrestrial > Soil > Riparian zone | place: USA: East River... | reverse complement strand
CGACCGCCAGAAAGCTCTTCTCGATTTCACTCACCGCCTGATCGCGCTCCGCCAAAAACTGGCTGTTTTGCAGCGGCATCGCTTCTGCGCCGGCGACTTCGTGTGGGACTCCTGCTCCAAGGATCTGCTCTGGCTTCGCCCTGACGGCGGCGAAATGAACGCCCGCGACTGGCAAAGGCCCTGGCTTTCGGCCCTCGCCTTCGCGATGGGCGGCGACGCCATTCCCATGCTCGACGAACGGGGCGCCCGGATGGTCGGCGACGGCCTGCTCGTGCTGATGAATGCTTCGGCGGAAGCCATTCGTTTCAAGCTTCCCGCCGGCCAGTGGTTGCTCGAATGCGACACCAACGCCGCCACGAGAGAGCCGGGGGCAGAGTGTTTGAACGAATACGTGGTGGCCGATCGGTCGATGGTCGTGCTGCGGCAGCCGCTTACGGCCGAGGCACAGCGGTCGATGCCGACGAGCGAGCGGCGCGCCCTGTCGACCGCGGGCACGCGAGGAACGTTGGATCGGGCCGTCGCATCCGGCAAGCGAAGAGCCGGGGTGCTGGTTCCCCTCTTCTCCTTGCGCAGCAAAGGAAACTGGGGGATTGGCGATGTCAGCGATGTGGCCCGCTTTGCGGCGTGGGCGCATCGCGCTGGGTTCTCGGTGCTGCAGGTGCTTCCGATCAACGCCGTATCGGGGCTCGACGCCAGCCCCTATGCGGCCATCTCCGCTTACGCCATCGACCCCATCTACCTCGCGCTCGACGATTGCGAAGACTTCATCGCCGCGGGCGGGCGCGGCGCCTTGTCTCCGGCGGCGCGCAGCGAGATCGATGCTCTGGCCGGCTCTCCGCGTGTCCTCTGGGGGCGGGTGCGCGCGCTGAAGCGCGAGGCCAGCATCCTCGCGTTCGATCGATTCTTGCGCGACGAGTGGCGTTCTCTCAGCCCACGCGCCCGCGAGCTCATGAGCTTCATGAAGGAGCATCGTTCGTGGCTCGATCACTATGCGCTCTTCTCTACGCTTCATGACGAGCAGCTCAAGTCGTGGCTCGATTGGCCGCTCGGCCTGCGCGATCGCACGCCCGATGCCCTGGTCGAGGTCCGCCGCAACCACGAAGAAACGCTGCTGCGGAAAGCCTGGGAGCAATGGCAACTCGACCGGCAATGGCGGGCCGCGCGTCACCAGGCGAGTGAAGCCGGCGTCGATCTGATGGGAGATCTCCCTTTTACCGTGGCCATGGATTCGGCGGACGTGTGGGCCAATCGATCCATCTTTCGCACCGATCTGCGCGTCGGTGCCCCCCCGGACGAGCTCTCCCCCACGGGTCAGGATTGGGGAATGCCCGTCTACGACTGGGTCGCACTGCAGCGATCGGACTTTGCCTGGCTGCGCTCCCGCGTGGCGCGCGCCGGAGAGCTCTTCAGCCTCTATCGCGTCGATCACGTCATCGGCTTCTATCGCACCTTTTTTCGTTCCTCCGATGGCCATACCACCGGCTTCACGCCGCAAGACGAGGGAGCGCAGGTGCGGCTCGGCGAGACGGTCATGCGCCTCATGTGTCGCTTCGGCGAGGTCGTCGCGGAGGACCTGGGAACGGTTCCCGCCTTCTTGCGACCATCGCTCGAGAAGCTCGGGGTGCCAGGGTATCGCGTGCTGCGCTGGGAAAAAGAGGGCGAAACTTACCACGACCCGGCGAGCTGGCCGACCCTCTCCATCGGCACCAATGCCACCCACGACACCGAGACCAGCGCCCAATGGTACGACGAGCTCTCGGTCGAGAAGCGACGCGCGTTTCTCCGCTTGCCCGGCTTGGCCGGCATCGAGCCAGAACGCGGTTTCGATGATGGCGTGCGCGACGCGCTACTCAAGTTGATTTACAGCGCCCCCTCCACGTTGGTCGTCGTTCCGTTCCAGGACGCGATGGGCTCGCGCGAACGTATCAACGTGCCCGGCACGCTCAGCGAGGACAACTGGAGCTATCGCATGGCCATGGATATCGAAGCCTTGCTCGCCGACGAAGCATCCGCCGCGCGTCTATCCGCGCTGGCAGCGGAAACCGATCGCGCGGCACCCTAGCCCCGCCGATCAGCGGCGCGCCACCACGACGCGCGCCGCGTCGCCGACGCGGAATCGCGGCAGCTCGACGTGAAAGCGCGCTGCCCAATCGCTGGTGCAGGTCATGCGAAAGACCTACGTCCCCAAAGGCGCCAGGAGCGCCACCACCGACGCCGTTTGACTGGGTTGAACTTGCTTCATACATCGCGCGCCGGAGGATTAGGGTGGCGTTCCCCAGACGGGAACGCCGTCCTTTTGGACCGTCAAGGCGCAGCTCGTGAACTTGCTCTCACATTGCGGCCCCGGGCAGTCGTTCCACTGCGATTGCGTGCCGCCCGCGGTCGCGGCGTACGAGTAGTCGTTGGTCTGCGTCAGGCTGCGGGCGTAGCCGACGTCGTGAAAGCCTACCTCGACTTGCACGAAGTCGCCGGCCGCGAGCAAACCGAGCGCGGGAGCAAACGCCATCGTGAGATAGGTATCGGCGTTGGGTTTGGCCGGCCAGGCGCGCAGGGAGGTCAGGATGCCGTCGCTAAAGTCCGTCTTCTTGTTCGAGCAACACGTATCGGTATAGAAGACCTCAATCTCCGCGGCAGGAGGCAGCTCGTTGGTGAAGTAATAACGGACCTCGAGGGAGCTCATCGCCAGCGCAGCACCGGTCGCGTTCTCGACCTTGACGATGTAGTTGATGTCGGTGCTGGAGGCCGCTGTACGCAGGTTCCAGTAGTAGAGCCGCAGCGGCGAAAGCGGTTCGCACCTTCCACCGCCGCCGGCATCCGAAGCGTCGGCTGGGCGCGACGTGCCGTCGACGAGGGTCGATCCGGAGTCGAGTGGCGGATCGGATCCGACTTCGGCCGCCATCGGCGCGCAGCCCGAGAGCACCAGCACCCACGATGCGAAGCGCCTCACGCGCGCCTCGCCGCCCGCGGCTTCGGTTCAGGGGCCGAGGACGGCTCGTACTTCGGACGCATGAGGGCTCCTCGGAAACGCGTGCAGAAAAGCTTCTCCTCGCTTCCGGGCGAGCTCGTTTTGACCCGATGTCACGAGCGCTCGCACGGCCAGGGCTTCGCGCTCCTCGGCGAGGGCACCATTCGGAAACTCGGCCCGCGCGCGATCGAGCATACGCAAGGCGAGGGCGGCATCGCCGGCCAACAACGTCTTTCGGACGGCCAAAACGGCGGCGCTTTCTTCGCGCAACCGACTCGCGCTGCGCGATTCTGCCGGAGCTTCCCGCGCGCGCGCCTCGTCGTCGCTCGGACCAACGGCGGCAGACGACGGTCGCGGGCTGGCGGTGCGCGGTTTCGGCAGGGGCACGGAAACCGGGGCCTTCGTTTCGCGGATCGGCGCGCCCGCATTCTCCTCGCGAGGAGCCCTGGATTCGACCGCCGGCGGCACGTCGCGTGCGGGCGCTACGCGTGCGACCGTCGCCACGGCGGCGGGCTCGGAAGAGGAGCGAAGCGTTGCCACGCCGAGCCCGGCGCCCCCCACGAGCGCGACGGCGAGGACGCCCTTCGCCGTCACCGAGCCTATCAGTGCCGAAAATGCACCCTTGGTGGCGCCCGCGCTCCCCAGCGCTCCCGCTGCCTCGCTCGCCGCGCCGATGCCCACGGCCCCCGTCGCCACACCGAGCCAGACCCGTCTGCGCAGTGCGTTCGGTAAGGCGGCCCTTCGCCCTGCATCGAGAAGCTCGCGTTCCTCGAACGTGGCGCCTCCCCCTTCGTCCAACCATCGTTTGGGATCGTTCATGGCTTACTCGCTACGCGCAAAAAAGGTGTTTGCTCGGCGGCCCGACGACGCGCGACCGCCGCGCGGAACACCGCGCGGGCGAGCCGCAGACGGCTGTAGGCGGTGCCGAGCGGTATCCCGAGCGCCTCGCTGATCTCGCTGCCGGTCATGCTTTCGATTTCGAACAAGACGAACACGAGCCGTTGCTCTTCTTCCATGTTGGCGAGGATGGCGTCGAGCTCCGCCAGTCGCTGTCGATGCTCCAGGCGAGCACCCATGTCGGCCCGTTCGTCCGGCTCCTGGCTCACGAGGGCGGCATCGATCACCTCGTACCGCTCGTGCGCACGGCGCCGCCGGTCCCGCGCGACGCTGCGACAAATGGTGAAAAGCCAGGTCTTCATGGAGCAGCGTGCTTCGAACCCCGGCAACGTCCGATGAACGGCGAGAAAGACCTCTTGCATGGCATCGGCCACGTCGCGAGCGGGCATGCCGAGCGCGCGGAGAGTGCGGAAGACGAAGTCCGCGTAGAGCTCGTAGATACGTTCGACGGTCATGCTCGCGATGGTTTGGTGGAGCGCCCCTCTTGGGTTAGAGGGACGGCGGTCCGTCGGCCATCACTTCAATTGAACAGCTTACCAAAGCCGCACATCGAGAACGAGGTCCGCCACCCCCGCCACCGGGCTCGATTCATAGGCCGTGCCGACATATCCGACAGAAAATGACTGTTTGCGCGCCGGTACGACCACGAGCGACCGCGCGCCGAGGCGCAGGCGCGGACCGACCGCGAAGTCAGCCCGGAGCCCAGCGCCCATGGCCAGCCATGTCAGGGAAGCCGAGGACGTCACGGGGTATTCCGCCCCTGCCCCCTGCAACGCCCCCGCCATGAACTGCACCGAAGGGCCCAGCTTGAATCTTTCCCCTGTCAGTGAACGAAAAACGCCCAGCTCGAGAAACCACAACCTCACTTCGACCGCGCCGATGCCGAGGGGACTCTCTTGCGGACCCATCACCGCGGCTCCGATCTCGAGAAGGGTGAGAGGACCGAGGGACGTCTCGACCCCACCGCCGGCCATCCAGCCGGGCCCTCCCACGATGCCGGCGCCCGCTCCGAAGCGACCCGAGAGCCAGACCGCCAACCATCGCGGCTCTTTCTCGGGCGCCTCGCGCGCGACCGGCGGACGCGACGCGGGGTCGAGAAGCAACGCCGTAGCGACGGCAACGGCATCGGCCAGCGGTTCGCAAGTGGGGCTCTCGTCGCGCAGGACGCGCTCACCTTCCCGCGATCCCGTCAGCTGCAACTTCGCTTGGTAGGCGTTTCCCGCCCGCGAGAAATCCGCGCGAAGAGTGGTGGCCGCGCTCTCCACCGCGACGAGGGGGCTCCCGGTGATGCGCTCGACCCTGGCGGCAAGGTGTTCGGTGTCCGGACAATCGCGCGCGTCAGAGGCGCGCGAGACGACAATCGCCGCCGAGAGCTGAGCCACCAGGAGGTGGGAAAGCATACGAGCAAGCTATCGAACCCTCGAAAGAGCGCAAGCGCGGCGCCCTCTTCACTGCGGAGCCTGCTCGCGTCGACGAAAGGCCTACTCTCTCACATGATGAGGCGCTAGAGAATCGCCGTCGAGGCAGGAGAAGCTTTTCGATGAACCGGTTGCCCCTTTCCTACGCGGAGATCCGCGAGCGCTACGTCAATCGCGCCCGCCCTTTGCCGGAAGCGATCGAGCGCGCGCTGCGATCCGATCCGCGACCCTCGGCGAAAGCGATTCTCCACGCCGTCGATCGGCGGCGGCGCGAGCGTCGCGCGGAAGGCCAGAGGCTGCGCGGAATTCTCCGCTACGAGCGCGAGCTCTGGGCGGCGGGTATCGTGCGCGTGGCAGGCATCGACGAAGCGGGAATGAGCCCTCTGGCGGGTCCGGTGGCCGCGGCTGCGGTCGTCTTTCCACCCGGACTCCGTCTCCCCGGCGTGGACGACTCCAAGAAGCTCGATGAAAAAGAGCGCGACCGCCTGGCCCCGGTCATCCGCGAAAATGCACTGGCGTGGGCAGTCGCGTTCGTCGAAGCGGACGAGATCGATCGCATCAACATCTATTGGGCGGGCCTTCTGGCCATGCAACGGGCCGTGGAGGCGCTCACCGTCGTGCCCCAGCATCTCTTGATCGACGGCCGGCGGCTCCGCGATCTGACGATCGCCCAGCAGCGCATCGACAAAGGAGACGAGAAAAGTCTCAGCATCGCGGCAGCCTCGATCCTCGCCAAGACGGCACGCGATGCGCGCATGCTGGAGTTCGACACGCGCTACCCTGCTTACGGCTTTGCGCGCCACAAGGGGTACCCGGTCCGCGCGCACGTGGAGAGCCTTCGCCTTCACGGCGCCTGTCCCATCCACCGCCAGTCGTTTGCGCCCGTGCGCGAGGTCCTCGGGCTGCCGCCGCTGCCCCCCTGGCCGGTGCGGACGAGCTTGCTGCCCTGAAGCCCCCAGCAGGGGACGTCCTTTGGCCCAAAATGACAAAAGGTTGGCACGGGGGAACCTGCCCTGACAGGACACGCAGCTCTAGAGTTCTCGTCATGATGCCCTCGCCCCAGATCGAAGTACGCAATCTGCGATTCGACATCAGCGACGAGGTGCCGCGCTACTGGCATGGTGGACGACGCGCGGTCACCCTCTTCTTCGACAACCTCTCCATCTTTTTTCCGGCCGGCGAACGGTTTTTCATCGCGGCCGTCAGGGCGCAGGCCAAAGAGGTGCACGACGAGCAGCTCCTCGCGCAGGTCCGCGCCTTCTGCGCGCAAGAGGGGATCCATGGTCGCGAGCACATCCGCTTCAACGACATGCTTCGGGGTCAGGGTTATCCGGTGGAAGCGATGGAACAGCGCGTGGAGCGTCTTCTGGCGCGGGTCACGCGAAGGACAACGCCGAGCGCCCGGCTCGCGGCGACCAGCGCGCTCGAACACTTCACCGCGCTCCTTGCGCATTTTCTGCTGAGCAACGACCGCCTCCTCGACGGCGCTCATCCGGTCATGGCCGCGCTGTGGCGCTGGCACGCGGCCGAGGAAAACGAGCACAAAGCCGTTGCCTTCGACGTGTATCGCCAGACAGGGCGCGGCTACCTGGAACGGGCGGGGGCGATGGTCATCGCCACGGTGATCTTCTGGGCCAAGGTGATGGAGCACCAGATCCGCCTCATGTGGGCCGACGGCGTGCTTTTTTCTGCACGGGAGTGGTTCGGGCTCTTCCGTTTTCTGTTCATCGCTCCGGGCCGGTTCACGACCCTCATCCGGCCCTATTTCCAATATTACCGGCCGAGCTTTCATCCGTGGCAACACGACAACCGCGAGCTCCTCGAAGCGTGGAAAGCGAAGCTCGCGGCGTCGCCCTTTTACGAGCAGGGCCTTGGCGACCGCGCGTCGCCGAGCTGTTCCGCCTAGGGGCAGTACCTCGATTTGGCCGCGGAAAGGGCGGCGCCACAGAACATATCGCCCGACGGAAGGGCGAGGTCGTAGATCGTTCTGCACTCCATCTTGAGCGCGTCGGTCGCGGCGACGTTGCAGCACGCGAGAAGGTCGGCGCACGTGCCGCCGCCCGTCGTGCCACCGGTGCCTCCGGTGCCCCCGCCTCCCGTGCCGGCACCACCCGTGCCGCCGGTTCCGCCACCACCGGTGCCGCCCGTGCCGCCACCACCGGTGCCGCCTGAACCGCCGGTGCCGCCCGTACCCCCTTGGCAGGGAATCTTCAGGAGACAGGAGAGGATCTCCCCGCACGGCTTGTCGTAACATGCCCTCGTCGCGGCATTGACTTCAGTCTGGTTGGTGCATGTGCCGCCGCCACCCGCGCCACCGTCGCGCGGGTTGCACGTGGTCTCGCAGTCGATCGTCGGACCACCGGCGTCCGCAAAGCATGCCTGGAACTTGCTGCACCCTTGCTTGCAGATGGCCACCGGGTCTTCGCTGTCGTCGTCGCCACCACAAGCGGCCCAGAGCATCACACCGGCAAAAGCCAGAGCTACGGGACGGACGAGAGCGTGCATGGGGCGTCTCCTAGGTCGGGAGTCAATTGTAGGGTGAGTCAATTCTGCCCACGATCGCAGCTTCGGATTTTTCGTCAAGAAGAAAGCACCACGCGGGCTCGCCCCGATGGGAACGCTGGCGGGGCAACTTTCGGGCACCTTGCGGAGGTGCGCCGCGCAATCGTCCGGGCACGCCGTTCGCATGGTTGCCGACGTGGTTGGCGACGGCGTGCAGATCGGAATCTCGGGTTGGAGCTACCCCGGCTGGCGCGGCGTTTTTTACCCTCCTGGTCTTACGCACAAGCAAGAGCTCGCCTTTGCCAGCCAGAGCGTCGACACGATCGAAATCAACGGCTCTTTCTATTCGCTCCTTCGACCGGAGAGCGTGAAACGCTGGCGCGACCAAACACCGAGCGACTTCGTCTTTTCGCTCAAGGGGAGCCGTTTTATCACCCACATGAAACGCCTTTCCAACGTCGAGACGCCGCTCGCCAACTTCTATGCGTCCGGCGTCCTGGCCTTCGGTGAAAAGCTGGGGCCGATTCTCTGGCAATTGCCGCCCAGTTTTCACTTCGATGCCGACCGCTTGTCTTCGTTTTTCGACCTTCTACCGAGAACCACCAGCGACGCTGCCCGGTTGGCCCGCCGACACGATCACCGCCTGAAGGGGCGCTCGTACACGACGGCACCTTCCCATTTGCCGCTTCGCTATGCGCTGGAGGTTCGTCACCCGAGCTTTCAGGATCCGGCGTTCTTTGCGTTGCTGAGGCGACACGAAGTGGCGCTCTGCATTGCGGACACCGCCCAACGGTACCCCGACTTCGACGAGGTGACGGCCGACTTCGTCTACGTGCGTTTGCATGGCGCGACGAAGCTGTACCAGAGTGGCTACGCGCGCCGAACGCTCGAGCGGTGGGCCGCGCGCATCGACCGCTGGCGCGAACGGAATGCCCGCGAGGTGTTCGTGTACTTCGACAACGACGCCAAGGTGCGTGCCCCCTTCGATGCTCGCACCCTCATGGGCATGGTGCATCCTCAGAGCGCGACGACCCGGACGCGCGAGAGGAGCCAAGGGCACGATATTGGTAAACGCCCTCGCGAACGCTTTGCTACCCTGGGACGATGATCATGACACTTGCTTTCTCGAGGTGCTCGACTCTCGGCGTGCTCTCGGCTCGTTGGACCGTGCGAACGTTCGCCGTGTGGCTCGTTTGGGTAGCCGCCTGCAGCTCCGACAATTCCCCGAAGTATCCCGACACCAACTCCTTCTGCAACGCGCGCGGGCAAGCCGAATGCAGCACCGAAGTCATTATGCACTGCGCCGCGCCGAACGCGACGCGATGCATCTCCCAACGACAAGCGGCGTGCGTGACCGCCGTGCCCGTCGGCACTTCGTACAACCCGAACGGCGCCGAGGCGTGCCTGCGCGCCGTGGGTGCGGCGTACGGCGACGCCGTGATTTCGACCCTGGAAAATCGAGACATGGCCGAGGCTTGCGCGACCGTGTTCGACGGCCCGGGCGCGGCCAACAGCACGTGCCAGAAAAACATCGATTGCAAAGCAAGCGCGGGACTTCGCTGCGTGCCCGCCGGCGGTTCCTCGAGCGGGACGTGCCAAATCCCCCAGCGCGTGCAAGGAGGCGGCTCGTGTAATTCGCCGAGCCAGCTCTGCATCGACGGCTTTCATTGTGGCTTCACCCAGCATTGCGACATCAACAGTCAGGTCGGAGAGCTTTGCAACGATACGCTCCCCTGCGACGAAGCTGCGCGGTGTACCGCTTCCGGTCGCTGCGAGAAGAAATTCGACGACGGTACCGCGTGCACGAGCGCCGGCGAGTGTCTGCACGACATCTGCTTGCGCGGCGCGATGGCGGCCCAGGGCATCTGCGCGTCGCAAATCACGATCGCACCGAACGAGCCCTTCTGTATCGATGCTCGCTGATCGCGCGTCGGCGCGAGCGATCAGCGCGTCTGGGGCAAAAGGTAGCTGAACGCGCGATCTGTCGTCATGATAGCTTGCAAGTAACCGAACGGCGGCGAGGCGCGTCGCTTCTTCGCGTGCACGATTTTCAACCGCCGGAGGTGGCCGATGTTTCTCGATTCGTTGCTTAGGACGAGCTCGGTCGCCCTGCCTGTCGCCGTGCTGATGTCGATGTCCAGCAGCGCACGCGCCGCTGCTATCACCTCCACGGCGTGCGGCTCCGCTTCCGCGGCTTGGAACGCCCCCGACGGCGCGCTCGTACTCTCGCGATCCCAAGGACCCGTCGGGGGCACGCTCTCTGGCGTCGGCGAGTACCGCACCCACTCCATGCTCGCTCACGGAAATGGCTGGGTGACGCACGCAACGATGTTTTCACCCACCACGACCAGCTGGCCGACCTATTGCAGCTCGCCGCTCGATGCCAACGAGCTCCGTGACGGGTACCCCGGCGCGTCCCTCGTCCAGCCCGGCGCGATCTACGCGTTTCTCTATGGCGGGGGTTCCTCCGTCGAGCACATCGGTTACCAGCGAAGCTGCAACTCCGACCGATGTCCCAACGACGACGGCAGCGACATTGCCAACTGGCTGTGGAATTCGTCGCCCTACGAATGGGTCGTTTCGCGCGAGGACCCGGGCCAAGGTCTTTACCGGCTCCTCATGGGAACGCCGCCTCGGGCCACGAACTATTCGCTTTTTCAATATCGCGCCATCGAAGATCTCAACTTCGGCAGCGTGGCTTGGAACAACGGCGCCGTCTGCTCCACGTTCCTTGCCTATGCCCAATACATGGCCGACAAGCGTCCGGTGACGGCGTATACGTACCCGCACGACGCGATTCTCAGTGCAATGAACGGCTTGATGGGCGCCGTGGAGAGCGATTGCCGCGACGGGATCGGCTTTTGGAAGAACATCGCCGTCAACATCACGTGCCTCGAGAACATCTGTGACGATGCGGCACGTCAGGTCGCCAACTGCATGGCCGTCGGGCGCTGCGATACCGACGACGATGGATCCAGCAACACCTTCGCGAGTGTCCGCGATGATCCGAGCTCGACCGCGATCTCGATCAGTCCCGACCGCCTCGGAGGTTGGAGCGGGCACCCCTGGGACGGCTATTCGGACGGGAGCGGTGTGAGCGTCTGGGCCGCCGATACGCAGCAAGCCCTGCAGTGGAACTCGGCCGGAAACGTCTACGGCTGTTGGTATTGAGGGAGGATGAAGGACCGGGCCGTCAAAGGGGCACTGCTCCTCGCGCTCGTTTGCCTCGGCACCTGCGCGGTGCTGCGATCGCGCCAACCCGGATCGCCCATGGCTCCCTCCCCACCGGCGCCAGTCGACATGGCCGCGGCGCCGTCTCGAACCACGCAAGAAAACCCTGTCTCGCGACCGCCCCCGGGCACCAAGCCGATCATCGATTCCATCACCGTCGAGAAAGAGGAAGTGTGCGAAGGGGAGGAGAACCTGGTCACGGTGCAGGCCCACACGCCGGACGGCAATGACGCGTTCCTTCATTGCCAGGTGGGGCCCACGAGCGGCTCACCCGTCGCGGTGCGGTCGTACTTGGACGACCGCGGCCGTCCCACGGCGCACCGGGTCAGCGTCTTCGGAAAGAACAATGCCGTCACCACGGTCGAGGTCCCGTCCTTTCGGGTCAAGCCATGCGCCGCCTCCGCGGCCGTCGTGGTGGAGCATCGTCTGCGCGCGAACACGGTCGCGGAGTTCGACTTCGACGTTCGCATCGTGAGCGCGGGATCCCAGGGCGCCGACGGCGCGGCGGACGCTTCGTTTCGGCCGCGCGGATTTGCCTGGTCTTTCGGCGATGGCACGCACCAAGACGGACCTCTGCCCCACGCGACCCACAGTTTCGCGGATCGCGCACAGGACACGCTCTACGCGCAGTTCCTCGTGACGGTCGAGGTGCTCGGCGAAGACGCGCGCGTGCTGCGAGGGCGCCACGCGGTCGAACTCTTGAACCCCGCTTTCGAAGCCTTTGCCTACAAGGGGGTCGTTCTTCTGTTTGCCGATCTCGACCCGCGTTTTCCCGTGCTTTCCGCGGAGGGCACCGTCGATCAGCGCGTTCGGCTCTGGCACGCGCGTCCCGACTCCGTCGCGATCACCAAGGCGACGGTCATGACGAGGTATGCCGCCCACGGAGCGCGATCCGCTCCCGCGTACCCGCCGGTCAGCTCCGTGCTCGGCGCGACCGAGATTCCGCCGGGCCGAGGGCTCGAAGTGCGCGTCATCCTCGATTCACGCGTCGAGCCAGATACCCTTTCGCGGGACTACATGCTGGAAGGTCGCACGCGCGACGGTCATCCAGTGCGCGGCAGTTTCTCGGTCATGAAGCCACCCCCCCTTCCGAGCAAAGAACGGCACGACCCCATTTCCGATCCCGTTCTGCTCGCCAAGGTGAAGATGGCGCGCGAAATGCTGCACCGCGACTACGTGACCGACGAGGATATCGGAGCGCTCGAGCGTGCTGGGAAGTTCGATGGTCTCCACATCGACGCCAAAGCCCCCGCTCCGCCCGCTTCGCCATCGTTGCCGGCGCGCCCTTTCAAACGGTGAACGCGTATCGCCATCGGAACGTTCGACCTTCCGCCCTTCGGCCGACCTGCCGAACGCGGAGCGGAGATGGGACGGAAAGACCGCCGGCACGGCGGCTGCAAGTACCCGAGACAGCGTGCATTCGTGCACGCTACGCACAGACCTGACGGCGCCAGGCGAATCCCCCCCCAGAGGACTCATGAACAACGTCACCAATAGCGAGAAAAAATCGGTCGTACTCGTCGGAATCGATTTCTTGGCTCTGTCCAAAGAGCTTCTCGCGCATGCCGCGGAGCTCGCCGTATCTGCAGATAGCGAGCTCCACGTGATCCACGTGCTTCCCAACGACGACGTCGACGCCGTGCAAGGAGAACGCGCGATGGGAGTGGTCAATCTCGCCGCGGCTGCCCAGTCGAGGCTCGAGAAACTGGCGGCGGATCTCCCACCTTCCGTCATGCGCATCTTTCTGCATCTCGCCGCCGGCAATGCCGATATCGAGATCGCACAGCTCGCCAGCGACATCAGCGCCGATCTCGTCGTGGTCGGCACGCGCGGCCGCTCTGGCCTCGACCGTCTCGTGGGCGGTTCGGTGGCGGAGAGCCTCCTTCATCTCGCCCCCTGTCCGGTCATGGTCTATCGGCCCAAGTCGGTCCCGGCCTGGGAACAGATCGTCCCGCCGTGCCCGGATTGTCTCGAGGTGCAGCGTGAAACGCAACGCGGGCGCCTCTGGTGTGAGCACCATTCCGAGCGACATCCTCGGGCCCACACCTATCGGGAATCACCCCCGAGCTACGGCGTGGGGTCGCAGACCTTCCGCTGAGCCAGCGAGCGCGCTCGCACCTCGTTCGACGCCACACCACGGTGCCAGCGGGAGGGATCGAATCAGCTCTTGGACGCACTCGGCGTCAATGATCCGGTCGCGAACCTCGTCAAGCTGGCGACGACGTCGATCAACTCACCTGGTTCGATGGGCTTCGCCAGGTGCATCGAATAGCCGGCATTGAGCGCGCGGCGCCTGTCCTCGGTGCGGGCATACGCGCTCAATGCAGCGGCGGGCACGCCGCCGCCACGGTCGGCGGGCAATGCGCGAATTTGGCGGATGAGATCGTACCCGTCCTGCCCCGGCATCCCGATGTCGGAGATGAGCACGTTGGGGACGCGGCGGTCGAAAGCGACCAGGGCTGCGTCCACGTCGCCGGCCGTATCGACTTCGGCCCCGCAGGTTTCGAGCACGGTCCGGATCAAGTCGCGGGCGTCCTCGTGATCGTCCACGACGAGCACATGGATGCCTTGGAGGTTGTGCTGCTTGGGCATTGGCCGAGGGGCATTGTCATTCGTGACCGACGAGGAGGCGGTGGCCGCCACCGCGCCGAGCGGCAGCGTGACCATGAACGTCGCCCCGCGCCCTTCCCCCTCGCTGCGCACGGCGATCTGACCGCCGTGCAGCTCGACGAGGCGGCGCGCGATGGCAAGACCCAAACCGAGGCCGCCGCGCGCGCGGCTGGATGTCGCATCCTCCTGTCGAAACGGGTCGAAAATGTAAGGGAGGAAGGCGGGGGCGATCCCCCGTCCCGAATCGGTAACGCGGATTTCGGCGGCAGAGTCGACGCGCTGCAAGACCACCTCCACCCGGCCGTCGCGAGGGGTGAACTTCACCGCATTGCTCAGCAAGTTCCAAACGACCTGCTGCAGGCGCACGGGATCTCCGGCGAGAACGGCCGCGTTCATATCGAGCAAGGGTGTGATGCGGATGTTCTTTGCTTCTGCCGCCGGCCTGATGGACTCGATGGCCGATTGCAGCACGGTCGTCAGGTCCACCGTTTGTCTGTCGACTCGCAGCCTTCCACTCACGACCCGCGACATGTCGAGCAGGTCGTCGATGAGCTCCGCCATGGCGACCGCATTTCTGTCGATCGTCTCGAGCGCACGACTTTTTCTCGTTTGATCGAGCATGGGAGACGCCAGGAGCTTGACCCAGCCCATGATGGCGGTGAGCGGCGTACGCAGCTCGTGACTCACCGTCGCGAGAAATTCGTCTTTGGCCTGGTTTGCCAGATCGGCGCTCTTGCGCGCTCGCTTTTCGGCGGCATAGAGACGCGCGTTGTCGATGGCCACGGCGCATCGTTGCCCCAGCACTTCGGCGAATTCGAGATCGTCCTGCGAATAGTGGCGGTTGGCGTCGGCGTATACGAAGGTCATCGCACCGAGCACTCTTCCGCGGGCGACCAGGGGAACGATCATCGCCGAGCGCAGGCGAAGCTCGCGCAAGATGCGCAGATGCTCCTGGTCGCGCGCGGCAGCGTCGATGAGCTCCTCGCTTACTTCCGCGTAAAGCTCGGAGCGGCCCGTTCGCATGACGTTGGCCACGCCCGTGCTGGCCTGGGGATCGGGGGGGTACTTTTGCCCCAGCTCGCGCGCGAACTGAACCTTGTTGGGATCGGCGTGGGCGACCGCCAACTGTTTGGTGCGCTGCTGACCGTCTTCCAGCACGTCGACCGCGCACCAGTCGGCGACTTCCGGAACGGCGAGCTGGGCGACTCGTGCCAGCGTCGTCTCGTAGTCGAGTGACTCCGATAGCGCTGCTGCTGCTTGTGCCAAGAACGTGCGGCGAATCTCTTCGCGCCGCCTTACGCTGGCGTCCCGGAAGACGAGGACCACGCCGTCGATGCTCTGGTCTCGTCCACGAATCGGTGCGCCGCTGTCCTCGATGGGAACTTCGCTCTTCCGATCGCGAGCGAGCAGCACGGTGTGGTTCGCCAGACCGACGACGGCGCCCTCGCGCAGCACCTTGTCGACCGGACTCTCCACCTCTTGGCGAGTGTGCTCGTTGACGATGGGGAAGATTTCCGTGAGGGCCCTCCCGCGAGCTTCGGATTCGGTCCAGCCGGTCAACCTTTCGGCAACCGGATTCATGAGCACCACGCAACCCTTCGTGTCGGTCGCGATGACGGCGTCCCCGATGCTGCGCAGCGTCGTCTCCAGCGAGCCTTTCAAATGCTCGGCAGTGGCCCGTGCCGCGCGTTCGGCCTCCAGCCGCTCCGCGCGGCGCAACGCTTCTGCGCAATGGTGACAGAACGTTTGTACGAATTCGCGTTCCTCGTTCGAAAACGCGCGCGGCGCGAAAAAGCCCATTCCGAGAAGGCCGAAGGGCCGTCCCTCGGCGATCAGCGGGACACTCCAGAAAGCGCGCGCTCGCGGACCCTCCGCCTTCTGGTTGGCCAATGCCGGGTAGAGAGCAACGTAGTCGGCGTCCGATTCAGCCCACAGCGCCGTGCCATTGACGACCGTGGACAAGACGGGATTGCCGGATTCGGGGCCGATACGGCGGATGCGATCGACAATCTGAGCGTTGGCACCGCGATCGCCGATGAGCGTCAGCACCTTCGTTCCTTCGTCGAACGAATAAATCGTGCAGGTGTCGGCCCCCGCCGCCCTCATGCCGCGCTCCAAGACGACCGCGACGACCTCCGAGCGCGTGAGCACTTTGGAGAGGGCCGTCGCCAACTCTCCGAGCGCCACCAACCAATGCCGCGTCAGAGCCTCGCGCAATTGGAATTGCGCGCGCTGAAAGGCCTGGGCGGCTTGGCTGGCGAGCGTGCCCATGACCGCGCGCTCCTCCGCATCGAACGTCCGGGGCTCGCTGAAACGGAATGCCACCACCGCGATGACTTTCCCCTCCACGATGAGCGGCAGCGCGGCAGCTGCGGAGGTGACACCCTCCAGTCGTTCCGCGACGCGTGGATAGCGCCGCTCGTACTCCGCTGCGCTCTCGATCCATTCCGGTTGACCTGATCGGAAGACCTTGGCCGTGGGCAGATCGGCGTCGGGTGGAAAAGTCCGGTACCGGTCCATGACGCGATCGGCGATGCCCGAATGGGCGATGACTTCGATCATCCCGTCGGGTCGCGGACGAGCGAAGACACCCGTGGACGCTTGCAGCGCGTCCACGCCCTGGCGAACCATGACGTCCGCGACCTCCTCTGCCGTTCGAGCGCCGGTCAGAGCGGCGGCAAGGGCCAGGATCCGTTTCAAGGAATGCCTCGCCAGAGATTCGTTTGCGGCTCCATCGAATGAACACCCTATTCTTAGCTCGTCCGGGGTTCAAAAAGCGGCAAACACGACACTGCTGCGCCGCTTGGCCCCCCTTCGGTCATCCGGCGTCTGCGAAGAATGATGTTGGTCCGACTTTGGTCGGAAGTATCGCCGACAGACGTGCTCGCATCTTACGAGCGAAAAGTAGTGTCAGCGAACCGGACCGAAGCCTCTCGAGCGCGACCGCCGCCCTCCCATAGTTCCGCAACCGTATGAGCCCATTGCAGAAAGCAGAGCAAGCCCACTCCGGCGAATCTTCCGGACGCGCGCCCGACCCTTACGAAGCCAAGCGCGCGGTGGACGAGCGCGTCGCTCGCGAGCGCATCGTCGAGCTGCAAGCGATCACGGCTGCCTTGAGCGAGGCCCTCCTGCCGGCCGATGTTGCTGACATCGTAGCGAACCAGATGGCAGCGATGCTGGGGGCCGTTCAGGCGCTGGTCGCCTTGCCGAACGACGTCGGCACGCATCTCCGCGTCTTCAGCTCGTCGGGACTCAGCGCGGATGCGGTCGAGCGATTCGGCGAGTTTTCGATCGACGCTGATTTTCCCGCGGCCGCGGCATTTCGCGCGGGGTGCTCCTCGTGGATTCACTCCAAGGATGAACTGTTTCGCCTGCACCCTGGGCTGCCGGCCACCAAGGAAGCGGTGGAGATCGAGAGTACGGCCTGCGTTCCTCTCTTCGTGAAAGGTCAGACGCTCGGCGTGGTTGCGTTCGGCTTCAGTGCGCCGCGCACCTTCGATCCCGAAGAGCGGGCCACCACCGAGGATCTTGCCAAGCAGACGGCGCTGGCGCTCGAGCGCGCCCGTCTCTACGACGCGGAGCGCACCGCTCGCCATGAGGCCGAACAGCGCGGGCGTGAGATGGAGATGCTCTTTCGCCTCGCCGAGACGACGGCCAACGCGCGCGAGCTCGATGCCTGTTGTCGGGAGGCTTTGCTCGCGGTCAGGGACGTTTTCGCCATCGAGCGCGCTTCCATTTTGCTGTTCGATGAGTCGGGGGTCATGCGGTTCCGTGCTTGGCACGGTCTGTCGGATGGGTACCGCCAGGCGGTGGACGGTCATTCGCCATGGGCGAGAGACGCCATCGACGCGCGCCCGATCTTCGTCGCCGACGCCGAGCGGAACGAGAGCACGGCCAAGTACCGGCCCGTCTTCGCCGCGGAGGGCATCCGGGCCGTCGGCTTCATTCCCATCATCGGAGACGGCCGTCTGCTCGGCAAATTCATGATCTACTCGAACACGCCGAGGGCTTTTTCCTTCCACGAGGAGCACTTGGCAACGACCATCGCCTCGCACATCGCGCAGGCCGTCTCGCGACTGCAGGCGCTCGAGGCCGAGCGAGCGACGTCACGACGCCTCGAGAGCCTGGCGCGCGTGTCCCGAAGCTTCGTCGAGGCGGGCCTCGAGATGCAGCGTCTCGTGGACGCGATCGTCCTCGAGCTCGGCAAAACTTTCGATGGGTCGGCCGGCCTTTCGCTCGTCTCGGAGAGGGACGAAATGTTGCGGCCGATGGCATTTTATCACCCCGATGAAGAGGCACGCCGACTCTTCCACGAGGTCAATCTCCAATGCCCGCTGCGTATCGGTGAAGGCATTTCGGGAGCAGTCGCCCTGACCGGGCAGAGCTTGTTGATTCGCTCCATCGATCCGGCAGAGCTGAAGAGTCGAACGACCCCCGACTTCCACGCTCTCTTGGAGCGGTTTCCCGTCCATAGCCTCCTCTGCGTCCCTCTCCGGTTCGGCAACCGCATCATCGGCATTCTGCAGGCCGCCCGCATCCGGCCCGCCTTTCCGTACGCGCCCGACGATCTCGCCTTGTGCGAAGAGCTCGCCGATCGGGCGGCCCTCGCTCTTACGAATGCCCGTCTTTTCGAGCAAGCCGAAAAGGCCAAACAGTCCCGCGAGGACGTGCTGGCCGTCGTTTCGCACGATTTGCGCAATCCGCTCGGTGCCATTCTGCTCAGCGCGGCGAGCGCGCTGAGACTGGAGCTGACGGACAAGAAAGCTCCTCGCCTGCGCAAGAACCTCGCCACCATTCACCGATCCGCCGAGCGCATGTCACGGCTCTTGGCCGACCTCGTCGACTTCGCCACCGTGCAGAGCGGTAGGCTCGCCATCGAACCCGTGCTTTTCGAACCCTCCGAGGTGGTGGAAGCTATCTTGGAAATGTTCGTCTCTCTGGCCGGCGAGCGAAACATTGGCCTCGACTCGGACATCGAGGGCAATCTGCCCTTGATTCACGCCGACAAAGATCGCTTGATTCAGGCGCTCGCCAACTTGACTTCCAACGCCGTCAAGGTAACGGCAAGTGGTGGGCACGTCCGCGTAGGCGTGCGTGCGCGCCCCAATGCGTTGATCTTCGCCGTCGAGGACACCGGCCCCGGCATCGGCGCGGAAGAGCTGCCGCACATTTTCGAGCGCTACTGGCGGGGAAGGCAAGCCGGTTATCGCGGCACCGGACTCGGCCTCACCATTGCCAAAGGCATCGTCGAGGCGCACGGCGGCCGTATCGGCGCGGAGAGCACCCTCGGCGTAGGGAGCACTTTCTCTTTCTCCCTGCCCTGTAAAGTCGGCTAACTCGCATCACGGCGGTGTAGCCGCACCTCGCTGAAATGACCGAAAGGCCTCTTGACACGGCTGTTCCGTCAAAAGCCCGATGGGCTCGGGAGAGCAACGCATAATTTGTAACGTCATGTCCGAGTGGAACTCGACTCCCACCCACACGTCCCACGAATCGCGTGAGCTCTCCGCGCCGACGCACGTCGTCGGCGTGGGTGCATCGGCCGGCGGGCTCGAACCGCTGGAATGCTTCTTCGAGAACCTTCCCAACCGCACCGGAATGGCGTTCGTCGTCATTCAACACTTGTCGCCCGACTTCAAGAGCTTGATGGACGAGCTCTTGGCCCGTCGCACCGACCTTCCGATTCTTCTCGTCGAAAACGGGATGCCGGTCGAGCCCGATCACATCTATCTGATTCCGCCGAAAAAGGAGATGATCATCTCCGGCGGGCGACTGCTCTTGAGTGAGCGGAGTCGCGAACAGGAACTCACGCTGCCGATCGACGTTTTCTTCCGGTCGTTGGCTCAGGATTGCAGGGCGCGCGGCGTGGCCATCGTCCTTTCCGGTGGCGGGAGCGACGGCTCGCGCGGCATTCGTGACGTCCACGAGGCCGGTGGTCTCGTCCTCGTTCAGAGCATCCAGACCGCGCAGTTCGACAGCATGCCGAGGTCCGCGATCGACGCCGGCGTCGTCGACCTGGTACTGCCTCCCGAAGAGATGCCCCAGGCGCTGCTCAAACATGCCGCCATGGCAGCCGCGGAAGCGGACGGGCAACAGTCGAATCGCCGAGCCATCCCCCAGCTGACCGGTCTTGCCGTCGTTCACCGGATGCTGCAAGACGAGTTCGGGCTCGACTTCACTCACTACAAGCCGAGCACCGTCACCCGGCGCATCGAGCGGCGCCTCGCCCTGGCCCGCTCGCTGGACATCGAGGAGTACATCGAGCGCCTCAAGCACGACCACGACGAGCTCGACGTGCTCTACCGCGACCTTCTCATCGGGGTGACGCGCTTCTTCCGCGACGAAAAGGCGTTCGACATGCTCGAGAAGCAGGTGCTCCCCGAGCTTTTGGAGAAGACGCCCCAGAATTCGCCGGTTCGCTTGTGGGTTGCCGGCTGCGCGACCGGGGAAGAAGCCTACTCCTTCGCCATCGTCCTTTCTGATCTCATGGCCAAGCGCGGCGAGCGCCCGGTCAAGATCTTTGCCACCGACGTCCACCGAGGCTCGCTCGAGCGCGCGGCGCGCGCCATCTACGACGACCAGACGCTGGCCAATGTTTCGGAAGAGCGGCTCGATCGTTACTTTCTCCGCGCGGGGGAATCGTACCAGGTCGTGCCTGATCTGCGGCAGATGGTGGTCTTCGCGCAGCACAACGTCATCAAAGACGCGCCCTTCACGCGCATCAATCTCGTCAGTTGCCGCAATCTGCTCATCTACTTGCAGCCTCCGGCGCAGCAGAAGGTCCTGTCGTTCTTCCATTTCGCGCTCAATCGCGAGGGCATTCTCCTCCTCGGGCCGAGCGAGAGCACCAATCCCTTCCCGCGTGGCTTCGAGATGATCGACAAGCAGTGGCAGCTCTATCGCAAGCACAGCGACGTGCGGACGCCGGTCGACGCGCGGTTACAACCGCTGACTCGCGCCGATGCCCGCGGCGCCGCTGCCCCTCTGCCGTCGGCCGCCGGGCGCTACTCTTTGTCGCAGCTTCTCGGGACCTACGACGCCGTACTCGATGAAGTCATGCCGCCCAGCCTTCTCGTCGGCGAGCGCGGCGAGCTGATTCACGCTTTCGCCGGCGCGAGCAGCTTCTTGCGGCTGCGCGACGGCCGGCAAGGGCTCGACGTCCTCGAGCTCGTCGATGACGAGCTCAAGATGGTTCTCATCGGCGGATTGAAGCGCGCCCTCAACGAACCGTCGGCCATCGTTTTCAAGGGGGTACGCATCGGCGCGAAGGGCGAGGAACGCGCCTACAAAGTTTCCATCCGCCGCATCGGCCGGCGCACCCTGTCCGCTCACCTTCTCGTCTCTTTCGAGCCCGTGGAGGAGGCGGAGCGCGAACGCGTGAAGCCCGAGACGGAGATCGACCTCGATCAAACCTCACGCGAGCGACTCACGTCCCTCGAGGTCGAGCTCAGTCGCACCAAGGAGAGCCTGCAGGCGGCCATCGAGGAGCGCGGAGCCAGCAACGAAGAGCTGCAAGCCTCCAACGAGGAGCTGCAGGCCTCCAACGAAGAGCTGCAGAGCACCAACGAAGAGCTGCAGAGCGTCAACGAGGAGCTCTATACGGTCAACGCGGAATACCAGCGCAAGATCAGCGAGCTGACCGAGCTCGCCAACGACATGGATAACCTCCTGTCGAGCACGGAGGTGGGCACCATCTTTCTCGATCGCGAGCTCAAGATTCGCAAGTTTACTCCGCAGATCGCCGACACCTTCGACCTGGTCCCACACGACATCGGCCGCCCTATCGACACATTTGCCCACCGGCTCGATCATCCGGAGCTCGTCGACGATCTCCGGCGCGTGGTCTCCGGCGGCGAAAGGGTGGAGCGCGAGCTCGACGAAGTGCGCGGCCGTGCCTTTTTCTTGCGCATTTTGCCCTATCGCGCGCGGGGGACGGTGGAGGGCGTCGTCCTCACGCTCATCGACGTGAGCGGTCTCAAGGCCGCCGAGGATGCTCTTTTCCACGAGCGGTATTTGCTCAATAGTCTGCTCGCCAGCATCCCCGACGCCATCTACTTCAAGGATGCACGAGGAAAATTCATCCGCGCCAACCACGCCATGGCGGCGCGGCTCGGACTCAAGGACCCGAGCGATGCGGTCGGCAAAACCGCCCTCGATCTGCCCGATACCGAGACGGCGCTCGCCCTCCACCGGCAGGACGAAGACGTGCTCAAGTCCGGGCAGGCACAGCTTTACAAGCTGGAGCAGCGCGTACTGCCCGACGGTCACGAGGTTTGGGACCTCGTGACCCGGCTGCTGCTTCGCGACGGAAATAACCGCGTGGTGGGCATCGCCGCGATTTTCCGCGATGTGACGGAGCAAAGGCGCGCCGAGAAGAAGATCGAGGATGCGATGCGCCGTCGCGATCAGTTCCTGGCCATGCTCTCGCACGAGCTGCGCAATCCACTGGGCGCGATGGTGACCGCCACCTCGCTGCTCAAAGGGGAGAGCGCTTCACCCCGCCTGCAGCCGAGCCGGCTGCTCGGAATTCTCGACCGCCAATCGCAGCAGATGGCGCGTCTTCTCGACGACCTCCTCGAAGTCAGCCGGGTTACCCAGGGCAAGATCGAGCTCAAGCGGAGCATCGTCGATCTGCGCTTCATCCTGGGAGAGGCGGCCGATGCCATGCGAACGCAGATGGAGACGACCGGTATCGCGTTTTCCGTGGACATCGGCCGCGAGCCCATCTGGGTCGACGGCGATCCCGCGCGCCTGCATCAGATCCAAGTCAACTTGCTCACCAATGCTGCCAAGTACACGCCGGCCGGCGGCCAGGTCGCTCTCTTCGTCAGGCGCGACCGCGGCGAGGCCGTGATCCGCGTCTGCGACGACGGGATGGGCATTCCCGCGGACATGCTCGATTCGGTCTTCGATCTTTTCGTGCAATCGACGCGAACGCTCGATCGCGCCGCGGGTGGCCTCGGCGTCGGGCTGACGCTGGTACGTTCGCTCGTTGCCATGCATGGCGGCACCGTGACCGCGCGGAGCGACGGGGAGGGCAAAGGCAGCGAATTCGTCGTGCGTCTACCGCTAGCCGACCAGGAAACGACCGCCGAGCCGGCCCTGCCCCTCCTTCGCGAGCGTCCGCAACTCGTCGCCGGGGCGAAGATCGTCGTCGTGGAAGACAACGCCGACAGCCGCGAGCTGCTGTGCGAGCTGCTCGAGCAGGCCGGCTTCGAATGTCGCTCGGCGGACGCTGGCCTGGCCGCGCTCCACCTCATCGACGAGGTGCGCCCCCAAATCGCCATTCTCGACGTGGGGCTGCCGGAGATGGACGGATTCGAGGTGGCGCGGCGCATTCGAGCGAATACCAGCCATGCCGACATGTGGCTCATCGCCCTCACCGGGTACGGCCAGGCCGCCGACCGCGAGGTCGGCCGCAACGCCGGCTTCGACGAGCATCTCGTCAAACCGGTCGACACCGAACAGTTGCTCCAGATCCTGATCGAGATGCGCAGCACCACCACGAGAAAGCCAGCACGCGTCACCGGGCAATAGTTGCGCGCACGACATCGTCACCAGCAGGGTGGCGCGATCACCGTGCGTAGCCAGAAGGGACAGGGAGCGACCTTCCGGGTCGTTCTACGGGCGGTTTCGAGTGCTCGTATCCACGATGTCGTTTGAGGAGGGCGTGCAATCTTCTCCGGAGAATGCGGTGATCCAGGCAGCGATGACCTCGTTACCGCGGGCGTCGGGAGTTCGTGATCCCTCCGGCATTCGATAGGCCGAGTCGGCGAGCTGCATGCGATAGAAGAGAACCGATTCCTCCGGTTTGCCGGGCACGATGTCGAAACGATGCCCCCCCGTGTCCCCCGCCGAGGACGGGCTCTTGCAAACGCCGAGCACACGATGGGTACGGTTTCCCCAATCGAGCTCGAGGCCGCTCCAGTCCGCCGCGGCGCCCTTGTTGTGGCAGTGACCGCAATTGGCATCGAGATACGAGCGACCGCGCGCGTCGATCGGCGCGCGCTCGTCTTGCGGATCGACCAAGTGATCGCGTACGCCGACTTCCGGAGCCGACTCGAAGAACCCGAGTGCGGAGAGGGCGTCGATCTGGTTTTCGCCGAGCGCGCCGAAGACGCGATCGAGTTGGCGCGTGCGGATGCCGAGAAGATACACCTGGTCCTGTCCGTGGCAGCGCTTGCAATCGTTGGTGTTGGGAATTCTGTAGTCCGTCGTTCGCGAACGGCCGGTCTCGTCGATCCATCCGACCAGCACATCGCGCCCGGCGACTTCGCGCACGGCTTCTGTCTGAGCCGCGTTCCAGACGTAGGTGATAGGGACGATTTCCGATGGCCCCCGGATGAGCAGCCGCGTTTCGATGAGCCGCTCGCCCTCGGCGGGGTTGCGGACATCGCGCGGGTAAGCGAAGGTCTTTACCACGATCGAACCGACCGGTAGATCCCAGGGATCGCCATCGCTGTAGCGCGCCTTGGCCCCGTCCGCGGGCAGCTGAATGAAGCGATGCTTAAGAGCATCGTCGGCGAAAAGCGGAGAGATGACGTCATAGCGAACCACGCCGGGCACGGGATCTTGCGTCGCACCGCTGCCGGTGAAGAGGCCGTACCCGAGGAGCGTCGGGCATTTCCCGGCCAGACGCTCGACCTCCTCGCACATGGCCCCGCCTTCCGTGTCGCGCGCTCCGGCATCGACCATCGGATTCGGCTCGGTCGCTCCGCTCGAGCAGGCCGTGCCGACGACGAGGTAGAGCGCGACGAAGAGAACCGGCGTATCGAAAGGGCGTCGGATCGATGCGGGCATAGGCGACGCTCGGTGGCTCACCTGCGAATGGTGAAGCCGTCCACGGGGACCGGCAATCCGCTGGGGACCGACAGGGGCCGCTCGGGGGCGCGCGCCTTGTCCATGAGCCCTTTGCCGACGAACTCGACCAGCGCGTCGAGGTCGTCCTCGGAGCCGGCACGTGGGCTCGTGGCCATGACCATCGCGCGAACGGCCTCTTTCATCGTCAGCGTGCGCCCGTCGTGAAAATACGGGCCCGTTTCGCGCAAATTGCGGAGCTGCGGGACGCGAAACGCGAAACGGTCATGGTCGTCTGCGGTGACGGCAAAGCGTCCGAGGTCTTCCGAAACGACAGGCGGGCGAGCTGTCTCGCCACCGAGGCGGACGGCGTCGTAGCGATCGGCGCCGAACATCGGCGGCGCGTGGCACGTTGCGCACCCAAGATCGGCGAAGAGGAACATGCCGCGAACCTCGGCCCCGGCGAGGGCCTTGTCGTCCCCCCGGGCATAGCGGTCATACGGCGCGTCGTTGGTGACGATGGTGCGCACGAAGGTCGCCATGGCGCGCGCGAGATTCTCCAGCGAGACGCGAGGCGATTCCGGAAAAGCGCCGGCAAAAAGGGCCTGGTAGGTCGCGTTTTCGGCCAGCTCGAGCATGACGCTCTCCGGATCCGCACCGAGCTCGCTTTCATCGATCAGGGGAACCGTGACCTGCTGCTCGAGCGACGGCGCCCGCCCGTCCCAGAACAGCGACGTTCGATAGGCGACGTTCCAAAGACTGGGAACGTTGCGGCGTGTCCTCGTCGGACCCGTCCGTCCGATCCCGGAAGGGCCTATGCCCCCTACCCCGATGCCGAGCGACAGCCCGTCACCCATTCCCCAGTACTGCGAGTGGCAAGTGACGCAAGCGGTGGCACGATCGCCGGACAGGACGGGGTCGTGAAACAGCAGCTGACCCAGCTCGATCTTGGCGGGCGTGGAAGGATTGTCGACCGGTTCGGGAGGCAGCCCGAGCGGAGCATAAGCCCACGGCATTCGCACGCCCGCTCCGCCGCGGTCGCCCCCCGCGCCGTTTCCCGGCTCACTGCTGCAGCCGAGAAACAGCGCGAAACCGAGCGCGATCATCGCTCGTGCGGCTGGACCCCGTATCACAGCGTGATCGGCGGCAGGGGCGGCAGCGTACATTGGTGCGGCGTCGGGTCAGTCGACTGGTTGGCGAAAAAGCCTCGCGAATTGATGTTGCGGAACGTCCCCGCCGTCTCTTGCAAGCAGACCGCCATGTTGGGTTTGTCGGGGTCGACATCGCCATCCCACACGACGTCTTCGAGACGCGTCACGTTGACCAAAGCGAAAGCGGGGTCCGGCTTCATCCCATTCGCCTCGTAGGTGTTGAGGTGAACGTAAGTCTGCTGCGGGAACTGGTCGTAACCAGCCGCGGTGCTCGTGCACTCCATCAAACTGTTGTTCGTAAAGCAGCTCACGATGAGCACGCCCGTCGAATCGTTGGACCGAAAGGTGTTGTCGTGAATGTCGGTCTCGTCGGCGGCGAGCACGAGGATGCCGATACCCACCGGAACCCCGGCCACCGTGGTGCCTGCAATCGCGAAGTTCTGGTGATTGTTCTGGCGGACGTCGTTGTGGTGAACGTTGGCACGGCGGCCGTCCTGCATGGGCAAATCCGGCAAATTGAAGACCAGAATGCCTCCCGTATTGTCATAGACGGTGTTTCCGTAGACCTCGGAGTCGGTGCTGTTCTCGATCTCGATCCCGGCCACGTTGGCGTACACCTTGTTGTTGCGCACGATGATGTCGCGCGACTGTCCGACGTAAAGGCCGGCATCGCGAGCGCCGCTCACCTCGCAGTCCTCGATGAGCACTTTGCTCGAGCCGACGGGGTAGACGGCATAGGCTCCGGAGCGGCCGACACCGCCATCGTCGGGGCGGAGCGCATCCGGTTCCCACGAAACGCGCAGCTTTCGGAAGGTCACGCGGTCGGCCCCTTCCACCCGAACGCCGTCACCGGGGGTGTTCTTGATGGTGAAGTCCTCGATGGTGAAGTCGCTGCCCGTGACCAGAAGGCCATTGCGCGCGCTCACCCGCTGACCGCGAAAATCCCAGACCGTGTCGGCCGTGCCGCGCAGCGTGACGCCTCGACTCGTCAGCGTGAGCTGGTCGGTAAATCGATACACTCCGGCGTCGAAGCAAATCGTGCTGCCGGCCGGCGTGTCGATGAGGGCCGTCTGCACGCGCATCTGGTCTTCGTCGGAAGGCGTGATGTGCACGTCGCAGGGCCGGACACCTCCGTCGCCTCCCGCGTCGAGACCCGGGACGCCGCTGTCATTGCCGACGCCGTCGTTTCCCGGTGAATCGGTGCACGCGGGCGCCCCTGCGAAAGTGACCGCGATCGGCAAGACGCCCCGCGACACCACTCGCCACCCAGCTCGTCCGCCACGCACGCCCCTCGCCCATGACCATCGCTGGCTATCGTTCATGCTTCCCTCCAAAAGGTAAAGTAGCGCCGCCTCCTTCATAGCATTGTCCCGGCGGGCCATGGAGCTCGGGCGAGGCGCGGAAGCTCACCGCGCCATCCTTGGCGAGATCAGAAGGTGTACTCGAGATAGCGGACGCTACCGTCTTTGGTGAGCGGCTGCCACACGTGCACCTATTTGCCTTCGAATTTGAAGGAGACCTTCACCTTCGCGCGGTAGGCCTTCACTTTGCCGTTCTCCATGGTCATATCCAGCTGAGTGACTTCGGCGACGCGCAGATCGCGAACCGTCTTGCTGGCTCGCTGAAGGGCCGCGGCCGCGGCCTTCTCCCACGACTCCGTGCTCGATCCGACCAACTCGATGATCTTGTAGACGCTCTCGGCCATGTCTCGCTCCGATCTTTCCGGGAAAATGAGAAGCGATAGTCGCCCTCACCGGCGGCGGTTGCAATGACAAAGGCGCGGCGGCGCCTCATCGAGGCCGGAACGCATCGACCGAAAGGAGGAAGGACCACGCCCCCCCGCTCTCTCTAGGCAAACGGGTCAGTCCGTTTGCTTGAACCAACCTTGCATGCTTTGCGCAAACATCGCGTCGCCCGAGACCTTCAGTCTTCCTGTGAAGTATGCCTGCACGGCGTTCAGCTTGCCGGAAACGAGGCGAAGGAAATCGGGGAACGCGAGGGTGAGCGTCACCCGGGCGGGATCGATGGTCCCCTTCGACACTTCGCACTGCGCCGCCTCGACTTTGACCTGGTAGGTGTGAACTGCGTCGGGGGCCTTCACGTTGTATTGAATGACGGCCTTCTGGTCGCCGGCCTTGTTCGGCAAGAAGTGCCGCTTCATCCCTTCGAACACTTCGGCGCAGGTTTGGTCGTATTTTCCGACGAGCGCCTGATTGATCTCGTCGTCCGATCTTCCGTCGATGGCCTTGCTGAGGGCCGATCGGTCCATGATCTTCGTCTCTGACATGGGGTTCTCCTTTGCGGTCAATGTCGTCATAACCGGTACGTGCCCGCTTTGACGGCGTCATAAAGGGTGGGAGTCAATGGTACGTAGCCGCTTTCGGACCAGGCATAGAGCGGGTCGGTGACCTGCTGGAGGTCGATGCCCTCCCGCCGGATCCGATTCTTTTGCTGCTTGTTGGTGGAAGTGGTCTCGATGGACGCCAGCACGCGCACGAAGCGCGGCTGGGCGTAGGAGGGCAGCTCCCGCGCCGTCCGGTGAAACGCTTCCGCGTCGAAGCCTTGTTCCGGCACCACCCCCACCAGACCGAACTGGCCATCGTGCGGGGGAATGCGCAGCCCCACCACCGCCACTTCTCGAACACCGGGTGCGCGCGCGAGCACGTCGCCCACTTCGGCGGTGGAGACGTTTTCCCCTTTGCACCGGTACGTGTCGCCGATGCGATCCATGAAGGCGAAGTTGCCGTGCTCGTCCTGGCGGAGCAGATCGCCGGTGCGAAAATACCGGTCGCCCTTCACGAACACGTTGGCCAAAATCTTGGCGGCCGATGCCGCTTGATCGGTGTAGCCGCGGTATTGCATTCCGGGGATGGAAAAAAGCATGGGCATCTTGATGAGGAGCTCGCCGGTGTCGCCGATGCCGGCGGGGATATAGAATCCGCGCGCATCGCGTGGATGCTCGTCCTGCTCGGGGTCGAACGTCACCAGTCGGTAGAGCCGACCGAAGAACGGCGGCGGACGCCCCACCGATCCTTCGACGCCATCGCGGTTCATGAGAATGCCGGGCGCCTCGGTGGCCGTGTAAAACTCGCGCACGTTCTCGATGCCGAATCGCTTTTGAAACTTGGCCCAGATGTCGGGACGCAAACCGTTACCGACGGCGACGCGCAGCCGATGCTGGCGGTCTTGCGGCGTCTCGGGAACGGCGAGCAAGTAACGACAGAGCTCGCCGATGTAGATCATCGCCGTCGCGTCGTAGCGGCGAACATCCTCGAGAAAGTTACGCGCGCTGAACTGCTCGCGGATCGCCATCGGCACGCCCATGGAGATGCAGGAGCCGACGGCGATCAAAACGCCGTTGGAGTGGTAGAGGGGCAGCGGCGAGTACAGTTTGTCGCCGGGCCTGAATTCGAACATCAACGACCCATACAGCGCCCCAGCGAGCGTGGCCCGGCTGTGCGAAATGCGACAGGGCTTGGGCAGACCGGTGGTGCCCGAGGTGTAGACGTAGACGAAGTCGTCTTCGGCCCGGACCCGCGCGGGGGGAAAGTCCGTATCGTCCATCCCCGTGAGGAGCCTTTCGAGCTCGCTCGTGGCGCTCCCGTAGTGAAGGAGCCGGCCCCCTTGGACGTGTTCGCGCGTCACGCGATCGCGAAACGGCTCGTCGACGAGCGCGATCCGGGCGCCGCTCGTGGCGAAGGCGTGCGCGAGCGGCCCGCCCGAGAGATGGGGATTGATGAGGGCCATGGTGGCGCCGACGCGCGTCGCCGCGAGCGTGAGCACGACATAACGAGGCGAATTGCGCCCCATGAGCGCCACGACTGCCCCTTTGACGACGCCGGCATCGGCGAGCACGCGCGCGACTTTCGAGGTCAGGACGGCGATGTCCGACCAGGTGAGCTTCTCGTCTTCGGCCTCGAGCGCGAGGCCATCGGGATGTCTTTGGGCATGCCCGAGGGCAATGCCGAGGAGCGTCGGCTGACGGCTCACCGCGCCGCGCACGAGGGCGGGCAGCACGTAACGTGCGGCGGTGAGCACGGTACCAAGCTGCCCCCGAAGCGCACGGCGCCTCCGGTCCCTCGACTCCAACCTTTCGAGCTGTGCTGCCATGTGCCGTCGCACCCGATCAAAGCCAGGCTGGCGTCCCAGCAGGGCCCATCGGGATGTCTACCAAATGGTAGACAGACATGCAACCCACGCCGATTCGATGAGGACGGGCGGGAGAGGGACCTCGATCTCATTCGTTCTGTTTTCAAGCCCAGTTTGCTCAAGAAACGAGGTGCGCGCCCCCCATCCCCGGTGGTTGATTGGGGCGCCAAGCGGTGGTAGTGATGTGGCGACCAATTGGTAGAGAAAACCATGCCTGTACCCTCCCGACACATTCTTCATCAGGGGCCCGTTCTGGCCGCCCTCGGTCGCACCGCTTTTTTCGCGATGAGGCAGCGGCTTCGCGGCGCGCCACGCGCGTCGGGAGCGCCGCTCACGCCCGGCCGCGAGGTCTACCGATCACGCCCGCCCCTGCCGCGCAAGTTGATCGACGACTACGTCGAGCACGTGGGCGGCAATCCTGGCGCGTACCGGGACGAAGTGCCGCCCCACCTTTTCCCCCAATGGTGCATGCCCGCCCTGGCGCGCACGCTGGAGGGACTGCCCTATCCGCTCCTCGGCGCGGTGAACGGCGGCTGCCGCGTGCGCGTCCAAGGGCGCATTCCGGACAAGGAGCCGCTCGAGGTGCGCGCCCGTCTGCAAGACATCGATGCCAACGAACGGCGGGCGGTGCTGCATCAGCATCTCACGACCGGTGCCCGCTCTCGCCCGGACGCGCTGGCCATCGACTTTTATACGATCGTGCCTCTCTCCCAGCGGGGCGCCAAGAAGCCGAGCGGCACGGACGCGGGGTCCAAGGCGGAGACTTCGCCCGAAAAGGACCGCCCGCGCGTACCGGAGCAGGCCCGCGAGATCAAACGCACGCAGCGGCACAAGGACGCCGGGCTCGCGTTCGCCAAGCTCACCGGCGACTTCAATCCAATTCACTGGCTTGCTCCCTACGCGCGCGCGTCGGGCTTTTCCAACGTGATCCAGCACGGTTTCGCGTCGCTCGCGCTGTGCTGGGAAGCCGTCACCGAGCGCCTGCTCGGCGGCGACGTGCACGCCATGGAGACCTTCGACGTCAAGCTATCGCGTCCCCTCGTCTTGCCGCGCGAGGTGGGAATCTATGTGCTCGGCAACGCGATGTTCGTGGGCGACGCTCCCGGCGAGCTTGCCTATCTGACGGGATCTTTCACCGCGCGGGGTGTGTCATGACCGACGTATTGATTTCGCTCGGACAAAACAAGCTGGCCCGCAACCTTCTCTCGCGGGCCAAGCTCCCCATCCCGCTGCCGCAGAAACTCGAGCGCTGGGAGGGGCCGAGTGTGGAGCGCCCTCTTCAGGGCAAGAACGTGCTCGTCGCCGGCACCGGCGTCCTCGGCGAGCCGCTGACGCGCACCATCGCGCGCGCAGGAGCCGAGACGAGGGGGAGCGGACAGCCCGAGCCCGGCCAGAAAGTGCATGCCATCGTGATCGACGCCACCGGGCTCGCCACCACCGCGGAGCTGAAGCTCCTGTGGCAAACCTACCAGCCGTGGCTCGGCTCGCTGGCGACGAGCGGCCGGTCGCTGATCGTCGCGCGCTCACCCGAGAGCGCCGGACGTGCCGATCAGGCGGCGGCGCGCGCCGCGCTCGATGGATTCAATCGCAGTCTGGCCAAGGAGATCGGCAGCAAGGGAGCCACGGCCAACCTTGTCTACGTCGAGGAGGGTGCCGAGGCACGCCTCGACGCGGTGGTTCGCTTTTTCCTGTCCGCATCCTCCGCGTTCGTGAGTGCCCAAGCGTTGCGCTTGTCGCCCCTGGCGCGCTGGGAAGGCCAGGATCCCTGGACGCAGCCCCTGGCGCACAAGATCGCCCTCGTCACCGGCGCGGGTCGTGGCATTGGTGAGGCGACGGCGCGTGTGCTCGCCGCCGAAGGCGCCCACGTGGTGTGCGTCGATCGTGCAGAAGAGCAGACGGCGGTCGGTCAGGTGGCGCGCGACGTGGGCGGTTCGTTCTTGCTCTGCGACGTGTCCTCCCCCGACGCTCCCAGCAAGATCGCGTCGCACGTTACCGAGAAACACGGCGGCGTCGACATCGTCGTGCACAATGCCGGTGTGACCCGCGACCGCATGCTGGCGCGCATGCCCGAAGCCACCTGGG
>Ga0193706_1000287_pt1 | contig 31892 bp, 32 predicted proteins | sample U3c1metaG_FD_160130 | JGI IMG/M metagenome (GOLD analysis project Ga0193706, IMG submission 160130) | Soil microbial communities from a riparian zone of the East river system, Colorado, United States - U3c1 | ecosystem: Environmental > Terrestrial > Soil > Riparian zone | place: USA: East River... | reverse complement strand
CACACACGCCGCGAGCCAGGCGTAAGTCAAAGCGATTCGATCGACCATGTTGGCGTAGACCTGCCGTTCCTCTTCAGATTGTCAGCCCGGGGATGGTCGCGTGCGAATCCAGCGAGCCATGTGCATCGACCTACAAGGGGACGCCGCTCCGCAGACCTTCAATCCAGACGAGATTCGCGTGGTGACGACGCGGTCTGAGTTATGACTCCCTCTCCGTCCCACCGACCTTCTTTTGTCAAGCGTTTGAATCGGCTTTGTCAAGCGCTTGAATCGGCGTTCGGCCTTGAAGAAATTCGGTCGCTCCCGCCATTGGTTCGTGATCAGACGGAGTTCGGCCTCGCTCCGGCGGGCGGCTCCTCCAACTTCACCTGCGGCGCCACCGTGCCCGCGATGACCGGCACCGACGGCAATGGCCTCAAGTATGGCGGCAACACCTGCGCTGACTGGACGGCGAGCGCCGGCCAAAACCACGCTCTGGGCGACACGGATGCGACCGGCCAGGACTGGACCGAGCTGGGGGTGCTGGAACGATTGCAGTCTGATGGCGCCGATCTACTGCATCGAGCAGTGGCCATTCGCTCGCGCGCTCGAGCGGGTCGCACTCGCTGGCGTCGCCTCCGCCGTGTGTAGCGTGCGCTTGATGGTCTCGCCGCCGCGCAGCACGTCGAAGACGGCGGTCGTCGCCTCTCGCAGTGCGACATGTGCATCGAGCGCGGCCTCCGGTGAGATCAGCGGGCGCCCGTTGAGAGCGAGCCAGATGTCTCCGCTCGGGAAACCACATAAGACCGTAAACGGAAGTAGGCGAGATGCTGAGGCTGGTGAATCCGATCGGCTTACCCGCATCTCCGTCGACCAATCGCACGAACGGTTCGGAGATGCGGCATCCCTGAAGAACCGCCCAGGAGCAACTCGCGCGGCACTTCGCAGTGCGTGCCGTCGATGACTTTTATCCACTGCACCGCGTCGTCCGGACACATGGCAACGCCGGAGTCGGAGGGAGCAGCAGTGGTAGCGGGGGGCGAGTCTCGGACACCCGTTTGCCAGAAGCTGCAGGCTCTTTTGAGCACGACGACAGGGCGCAGAGCAAAGTGCAGCAGAGCGCGACGCGGTATCGGTTCATGCTCAAGGGCTTGGAGCGTACGCACGCCTAGCCTACCGCGGAAGCCCGGCGGCGCGGCAGTTGCCCGCCTCGATTCCACACCGACGCGATGATGGCGGGCAGCTAATCGCCGCCGGTGGGCAACTGGCGGGCAACTCCGCCGCGTCGAATCTTCAACTCACTGTAACTTCTACGAGTTCCGACCTTGCGGTCGGGGCGAGAGGATTTGAACCTCCGACCCCACGGTCCCGAACCGTGTGCGCTACCAGGCTGCGCTACGCCCCGTGATGCGATTTCTCTCGATGTCTCCCGAGGGAAGTGCGGCGGCGCACAATGCTCGGCGCGGGCCGTAAAGTCAAGGAGCGATGCAGACTTACCTGATTTTGCCGGCGTCGTCGTCTACGAATGGCTTCCCACGACCTTCGCGTAGGCGGGGCGTGCGGAGCAGCGCTCGCTCCATGCGCCAATCTGGGCGAAGGGGGCAAAATCGATGTTCAGCATCTTCATCCAACCGACGATGCTGTGGAGGTGGGCGTCGGCGAGGCTGTAGTCGCCGAGGAGATACTGCTTGCCGGAGAGTGCCTCGTCGAGGATGCGCAGGCAGGTCGCGATGTCGTTTTTGGCGGTTTCGCCGGCTTTGGCGTTGCGTTCGTCGGCGGGAAACCAATCGGTGGTGTTGCGGGTCAAGCGGCTGACGGCCTCGCCGAGGGTGACGTTCGTCCACACGATCCACTTCATGGCTTCGCCGCGCTTGGGGCCCGGGGCAGGGTAGAGCTTCTTTTCGACGCCGAAGGTCTCGCCCAAGTACATGGTGATGGCCGCGGATTCCCAGATGACGCTGCCGTCGTGTACGAGGACGGGGACCTTTGCGTTGGGGTTCAGCTTTAGAAAGTCCGGCTTCTTGGTGTCGCCCTTGCTGATATCGAGGGTTACCGTTTCGCAGGGCACACCGAGCTCTTCGAGCACGAGCTCGGTGATGCCCGCCGTGGACATGGGTGCTCCATAGAACGTCAGACTCATCGTCGTAGATCTCCTGGCTCCGTCAGGCCGACTTGCGCTTCTTGATCTCGCTCACCAGCTCGGGCACGGCCTGAAAAAGGTCGGCGACGAGGCCGTAGTCCGCGACTTGGAAGATCGGGGCTTCGCCGTCTTTGTTGATGGCGACGATGACCTTCGATCCTTTCATGCCGGCAAGGTGTTGGATGGCGCCGGAGATGCCGATGGCGAAGTACAGCTTCGGCGCGACGACTTTGCCCGTTTGTCCGACTTGAAGGTCGCTCGGCGCGTATCCCGCGTCGCAGGCGGCGCGGCTCGCGCCCACCGCGGCGCTGAGGACGTCGGCGAGCGGATCGAGCACCTCTTTGAAGCGTTCCTTCAGCGCGCGCCCGCCGGAGACGACCACCGATGCTTCGGTGAGCTCGGGGCGCTCGTTCTTCACCTGGTCGAGGGAGACGAACGTGACGCGGTCGGCGCCCGCGCCAGCGGGAGCAACGGCGACGGCTTCGACGGGCGAATTCCCGCCTGTCGGTTGCGCGGGGGCGAACTCGCTCTGCCGCACGGTAACGACCTGAACGGGCGTCGTGATTTCGCAGTAGCCGTAGGCGTTGCCGGCGAACATCGGGCGCTTGTAGACGAGCTTGCCGCCGTCGGCTTTGACGGAGGAAATGTCCGTCGCGTACCCGGCGCCGAGAGCGGCGGCGACGCGCGGCATGAGATCTTTGCCGTACGCGCCTGCGGCGGTGACGACGACATCGAAGCCGCCTTTGGCGGTGGCCACGACGGTGGGCGCGTAGCGTTCGGCGACGTAATTGGCGAGGTTCGCGTCGTCCGCGACGAGGACCTTGGCGGCACCGAATCCGGCGAGCTCGCCCGACGCCGCCTTGGCGCCGCCGCCGATGAGGAGGATCGAGAACGATCCGCTCGTACCTTTGGCAACCGTCTGCGCAAAGGTGATGGCGGAGTGCGTCGTCTTCTTGAGTTTGCCTTCGCTGAATTCTGCAACGACCAAAACGTTGGCCATGATTCGAGTTCCTCTTTTGCTTCTTGCTTCTGAACGGGTTAGAGAACCTTGGCCTCGTTGACGAGCTTGTCGACGAGCTCTGTCACCGATTTGACCTTGACGCCGGCCTTGCGCGCCGGCGGCGGTTCGTACGAGACGTACTTGATGCTGAGCGAGGCGTCGGGCGCGAGATCGGTCAGCTTCACCTCGGCGAGCGGCTTCTTTTTGGCCGACATGATGGCGGGCAACGCGGCGAAGCGGACGCCGTCGTTGTACTTGAAGGTGGGCGCGGTTTGCTTCGAGTAAACGCTGGTCGGCGCGACGATGCGAAGGTCGACCGTGACGACCGCGGGGAGCTTCACGCGGAGCGTGAGCACGCCGCCGTCGACCTCGCGGCCGACGAGAAGCGAACCCTCTTCCTCTTTGATGGTCGCGGCGAAGGTCGCCATGGGCCAACCGAGCAGCTCGGCCAGCATCTGGCCGACCTGGTTGGAGTCGCCGTCGACCGCCTGTTTGCCCATGAGCACGAGATCGGGTTTTTCTTTCTCGACCAGAGCGCGGAGGCTCTTGGCGACGAGCGAGCCGTCGAGGATCTCGTCGGTGCTGTCGACGCGGATGGCGCGGTCGGCGCCGGTCGCCAGCGCGGAGCGCAGCGTGGTGACGGTTTCCGGTGGACCGAAGGTGACGACGATCGCTTCACCTCCGCGCTGCTTCGGCGTGGCGCCGTTTTCCGTGAGGCGCAGGGCGGCTTCGACCGCGTACTCGTCGAAGGGGTTCGGCTTCCACTCGAGCCCGGTGGTGTCAATCTTCGCGCCACCGGCGGGAATTTTGATCTTGTTGGCGTTGTCGGGGTCGCTAACCCGCTTGACCGGGACCAGGATCTTCACTTGAGAGTACCTCCGAAAGAATTCGCGTTTGCCGTCGCCCACTAAGGCGACCGCGTGATGCACAATTCAGAAGTGTCGTGGGACAGGAATTTTTGACGGCGAGGATTTATAGGCCAGAACCGCTCCGCCGACATCATCAATCCGATCGTCGCATCGTTTTCCGAGTTGATGCGCGTTCGGGCGCGCCACGCTGGCGCCTTTTGCCGCGGCGCGCGTCCCCCCGCTCGGGGCGCTGGATCCAGGTTCGGGTGGGCGCTCGCCACGGATTTGGCCGGGAGTTGGCCGTTCTACCGTGCTAAAGCGAAAGCCGCCGTATGCCTCTCGAATGCGACTATTTGGTGCTCGGTAGCGGCATTGCCGGGCTGTCCTTTGCGCTGGAAGCGTCCCGGCACGGTGACGTCGTCATCATCACCAAGCGTGGGCGCGACGAATCCAACACCAAGTATGCGCAAGGTGGAATCGCCAGCGTGCTCGCCCAGGGCGACACGTTTGCCGCGCACATTGACGATACGATGTCGGCGGGAGCGGGCCTCTGCCACCAGGTCGTCGTCGACATCTGCGTGCGCGAGGGACCGGGCCGAATTGCCATGCTGCGCGAAATTGGCGTGCAGTTCACGAGCGCACATTCTCCCGAAACCGACGCCGACCTCGATCTGGCACGCGAAGGTGGGCACAGCGCGCGTCGCGTCGCGCACGCCGCGGACATGACCGGACGCGAGGTGGAACGCGCGCTGCTCGAGGCGGTCGCGCAAAACCCCCGCATCCGTGTGCTCGAAGAGCGGACGGGGGTCGATCTCATCCTCATGTCGAAGTTCGGCGGTCCCGATCAATGCGTGGGAGCGTACGTGCTCGACAACGCGACGGGGGCCATCGACACCGTGCTGGCGCGTGCGACGGTGCTCGGCACGGGCGGAGCGGGGAAGGTTTACCTCTATACGACGAACCCCGACGTCGCGAGCGGCGACGGCGTGGCCATGGCGTTTCGCGCGGGCGCTGAAATTGCCAATATGGAATTTTACCAGTTTCATCCGACGTGCCTTTTTCATCCGAGCGCCAAGAATTTTCTCTTGAGTGAGGCCTTGCGCGGCGAAGGCGCGGTGCTGCGCGGGCTCGACGGCGACGCCTTCATGAGCCGCCACCATGCGATGGGGGATCTGGCGCCGCGCGACGTGGTGGCGCGCTGCATCGACTTCGAGATGAAGCGCACCGGCTCCGAGCACGTCCTGCTCGACATCACGCACAAACCCGCTTCTTTCGTGAAAGAGCGGTTTCCCAATATTTTCGCGGAATGTCTCCGCTTCGGGATCGACATCACCTCCCAGCCCATTCCCGTCGTTCCGGCGGCGCATTACATGTGCGGGGGCATCACCACCGATTTGCACGGGCGCACGACGCTGCCGGGTCTCTGGGCCATCGGCGAGTGCGCTTGCACCGGGCTCCACGGCGCCAATCGCCTTGCGTCGAACTCGCTCTTGGAAGGGGTCGTCTTCGGTCATCGCGCCGCCAAAAAACTCGAAGCGCAGATCGCCGAGCTGAGATCGGCGCCTTTTCCCGAAGTGCCGGGATGGAGGACGGGCGCGGCGGCGCCGAGCGACGAAGCCGTCGTCGTCAGCCACAACTGGGCCGAGCTGCGGCAGCTCATGTGGAACTACGTGGGCATCGTCCGCTCCGATGGGCGGCTGCGCCGCGCCGCGCGCCGCATCGCGGTGCTGGAAGAGGAGATTCGCGAGTACTACTGGCGCTACCTCGTGACGCGCGATTTGCTCGAGCTACGCAACATCATCACCGTGGCCGAGCTCATCGTATCGTGCGCGTCTTCACGCCGCGAGAGCCGCGGCCTCCATTTCACCATCGATCATCTCGAGGTCGACGAGCGTCAGGCGCGCGACACCGTCATCAAGCGCGGCGTCCTGGCGCATCTGCGCGCGTAGGGTGGCCTCGTAAGGAGGGTCGCGACGAGGCGAGAAGCCGAACGTCAGCGAGGTAAGTGCGCCCGCGCCGAGGCGAGTTTCACCGCGTCATCGGCGGAAAGGAGCCCGGGATCGACGGCGGTCGCCCGCTCGACGCGGCCGAACCAGAAGCGCGTCGCGGCGAGATCTCCCAGCGCAAGATGGGCGAGCCCCCGATAAAGCGCGTAGCGCGCGGAATCGGACGTGTCCCAGTGGCATGCGTCCGGTTCGACCGTGCGCAGTTCCTCCATCGCCTCCGGGTAGCGAGCGTGTTCGTACGCGCGCATGGCGCCACTGAGCGAGGGCGCACACCCCGTCGCACCGAGGCCGAGCCCGGCGATGAGGGCGATGATCGCGAAGCGGCACAGCGCGCCTGCGGGGGCGGCGCGCTTGGCCCGACCGGGCGTGCGTCGCGAAAAAGGGCAGTCGACCATAGCCTTGCATCGGACGGCCGACGGCCCAGTTTCGTGCCGCGACGGCGATTCATCCCGTGGTAGAGACAAGCATGGCCAAGGGCACAAGGGAGGTGCGGGCGCCGCGGGGTGCCGAACGGTCTTGCAAAGGGTGGGTGCAAGAAGCGGCGCTCCGGATGCTGCACAATAACCTCGATCCCGACGTGGCTGAACGCCCCGAGGACCTCGTCGTGTACGGCGGGACCGGGCGCGCCGCGCGGTCGTGGGAGGCCTTCGACGTCATCGTCCGCGAGCTGCGCTCGCTCGAGAACGACGAGACCTTGCTCGTTCAGTCGGGCAAGGCCGTGGGCCGATTTCGCACGCACGAAGACGCTCCGCGCGTGCTCATCGCCAATGCCAACCTCGTCCCCAAATGGGCGACCTTCGACGAATTTCAGCGACTCGAGGGCCTCGGCCTCACCATGTACGGACAGATGACGGCCGGCTCGTGGATCTACATCGGTACCCAGGGCATCTTGCAGGGGACCTACGAGACGTTCGTCGCGGCCCGCAAAGCGCGCGAGCAGCGGATCGGCAAAACCGCGGCGCGTACGGCCCCGTGGCTGCTCACGGCGGGTCTGGGAGGCATGGGGGGAGCTCAGCCGCTCGCGGCCGTCATGGCGGGGATCTCTTGCCTCGCCATCGAGGTCGACCCCGAGCGCATCGCGAAACGTCTCGCGACCCGCTACGTGGACGAGCGTGTCGACGATCTCGAGGCGGCACTTTCCGCCGTGCGCGCGGCGAGCGCCCGCGGCGAGGCGCGATCGATCGCGGTCTGCGCCAACGCGGCGGATGTCTACCCGCGCCTGCTCGAACGGGGCGTGATCCCCGATCTCGTGACGGAGCAAACGGCCGCCCACGATCCCTTGCGCGGCTACATTCCCGTCGGTCTCTCGCTCGATGACGCCGCCAAGCTGCGGGCGAGCGATCCGCGCGAGTACATGGCGCGCGCCAAGGCGTCGATGGCGCTCGAAGTCGACGCCATGCTGGCCATGAAGGCGCGCGGCGCGGAAGTGTTCGATTACGGCAACAACATCCGCGCCAATGCCAAAGAAGCGTGATGCGAGCGGGCCTTCGAAATCCCCGGCTTCGTTCCTGCTTATGTGCGCCCTCTCTTTTGCACCGGCAAAGGCCCATTCCGCTGGGTCGCGCTTTCGGGGGACCCGGGCGACATCGCCGTGACGGATGACGTCGTCTTGCGCGCCATGAGCCACGACAAGGACTTGGTCCGCTGGATCGAGCTCGCCCGCGAGCGGGTCGCATTCCAGGGGCTCCCTTCGCGCATCTGCTGGCTGGGTTACGGCGACCGCGCGAAGATCGGGCTCCTTTTCAACGAGCTCGTGCGCACCGGCAAGGTCAAAGCGCCCATTGTCATCGGCCGTGATCACCTCGACTGCGGATCGGTTGCATCGCCTTACCGCGAAACCGAGGCCATGAAAGACGGCTCGGATGCGATCGCCGATTTCGCGATTTTGAACGCGCTCGTGAACACGGCGGCCGGTGCTTCCTGGGTGAGCTTTCACCACGGCGGCGGCGTCGGGATCGGCAATTCGCTGCATGCCGGCATGGTGGTCGTCGCCGACGGAAGCGACGCCGCCAAGCGACGGCTCGAGCGGGTGCTCACCACCGACCCCGGGATGGGCATCATTCGGCACGCCGAAGCAACCTACGAAGACGCGATCGCCTTTGGCGAGCGCGCCGGCGTGCATCTCTACTCGGCCAAGCGCGCATGACCGGGAGTTTCCTTCTTTCACTCGGGGGCGTCATGGAAACCCTGGCCGTCAGTGCGCCGACGGTGGTGGACGCGGTGCGCGGGCGCGTCACCGTCGAGCTCTGCGACACGCGTCTGAAGGGGTGGGCCAAAAAGCTGCTCGATCATGCCGAGGTCACGCGAACCGTCGTGCATCCCGAGCGCGCCGCGACCAACGAGGTCTTCGTGGTGATGTCGAACCACCGCAGTCTTTACGACATCCCGCTGCTCTTCGACTGTTTTCCGCGCACGCTGCGGATGGTTGCGAAAAAGGAGCTTTTCCGGGTGCCCATCTGGGGAGGGGCCATGCGGGCAGCCGGTTTCATCGAGCTCGACAGAAAAGACCGCGCGCGCGCCAAGCAGGGCATCGAGATCGCCCGCGCGCGGCTCGAACAAGGCATCAACGTGTGGATCGCGCCGGAAGGGACGCGATCGCGCACCGGCAAGCTCGGAACGTTCAAAGGCGGCGGCTTTCGGCTGGCGCTCGACACCGGTCTTCGCATCTTGCCGGTCGGGATCCGCGGCACCGAGAAAGTGTTGCCGGCCGATGGCGCTCTCGTGAACCGGGGCGCTTCGGTCGAGCTCGAATTCGGCGAGCCGGTCGATCCGGCGCGCTTCGGCGAAAGTGGGCGCGGCGAGTTGATGAACGCGGTGCGCGCTTCCATCGAAGCCATGGTTTGAGTGTGTCCGCCGCTCGACCGAGCGGACGGACCAAGGTAGGGTAGCCATGATGCGCCACTTTCTTTGGGAGGGAGTCATGGCAATCGTTCTCGCCGTCGGTTGCGGAGGGCGCACTTCCTCTCCCGACGCCGACGCCGGAACAGGCGGCGCTACCGGCAACGCCAACGGCGCGGGCGGCGCCAGCGCGACGGGAACTGGCGGCGTCGTCACGACCGGCAGCGGCACGACGGTGGGCGGCACGACGACGGGCACGGGTGGCTCTGGCGCAAAGGGCGGAACCGGCGGATCGGGGGGCGCGGGAGGCACGATCGACTTCGGCGCGTGCACCGGCCCCGGGCAATGCGAGCTCGCGCCGGTGAAGTGCTGCCTCTGCGGAATCCTAGGACTCGAGGTGCTCGAGGCTATCAACTCGGCGAATCGCACCGCTTACCTGCAACAGACCTGCGGTCTCAACCCTCCGCCGTGTCCGAATTGCGCCGCCACGATCGAGCCGCATCTCATGGCGCGATGCGAATCGGGGCGCTGTACCAAGGTCGATATGAGCAAAGATCCGACCTACACGAAGTGCGGCAGTGATCAAGAATGCATGCTCCGCAAGGGGCTCGCTTGCTGCGAATGCGGGGCGACGGGCGACTGGGTGGCCATCGGTCGCGTCGGCAACAAGCTCCTCATCTCCGAAGTCTGCCCGCAGATGTCGGCATGCCCCGATTGCGCTCCCACGCCCCCCGCGGGCGTTTCCGCGGTGTGTCGCAACGGAGCCTGCGTAACGACGCCGTAGCACGACGGCGATCGATCGTGGCACGGCGATCACGTGCAAACCGCGACCGATTCGAATGTTCGAGGCTCGTCGTGCTACAGACTCCCGGCATGAAGGGGAAAGTCCGAGGGCCGCGCCGATGGGCCGCTCTCTTGACGGCTGGCGCTCTCGCGATCGGTCCCAGCACGACGCACGCAGCGGCTCCGCCCGCGGAGGTAGCCACCGAAATCGTGGCGCTCGAACGCCCGGCCACGCGATCGTTCTATGGTTGGCAAATCCTCGCGACCGGCGAGGTGGGCGGCGTGGTGGCTGCGGCGGCCACGGTAATTCCGGACAGCCCGCTCAAAACACTGCCCTCCACCGTGGGGTTTCTCCTGGGCATGCCCTTCTACGCATTGGGTGGCCCGGCGACGCATTGGACGCACGGCGAGTTTCACAAAGGGCTCATTAGCCTGGGTGGCACCTTCGCGCTTCCGGTGCTCGGTGGGTTCATCGGACAAGGGGTGCGCTGCGCGCCGGCGGACGCACCGAGCGATTGCGGAGCGAGCGGCTTTTTTACAGGCTTCGCGATCGCCCTCGTGACGGCGCCCCTCATCGACGCGCTGGTGCTCGGCTGGGAGGACATCCCCGACGACGATCCCGAGCCGACGGCTGCTCCCCCAGCGCCCCGCGTCTCCGGCGCGGCGCGGCGACGCTCGCGAGCAACGCCCGCCGCGCGCTTCACGATGATCCCGGCATGGAGCGTCGGACCGAAAGGCGAGCTCGCCTTCGGTGTCGCCGGGCGCTTTTAGCTACGGCGCGTGTTGGAACGCAATCAGTTGCCGCGCTTGCGCTGAATGCGGCTCATGGGGATGTCTTCGTCCCACTCATCGCCGTAACCCTCGTAGTGCACGCGGTAACGGTCGTCTCCGAGCACGGCAACGATGCTCGCGGGGTACAGCGAGCCGTGCCACTCGACGCGAACCCTGTCGCCGAGGTGGTAAACGCTGGGAGGAAGCGGCGCCACCGACGCACTCGCGCTGGCCCGCGCGCGGGGCTTGTTGGCTGCTACCGGCGCGACGGCTCCCGGCGTGGTGCTGAGTCGTCCGTGAATACGCGTGGCGGGGATGGTCTCGTCCCAGTCTTCGCTGTAGCCGTCGTAGTGGACGCGAAAACGCGAGACACCTTCCACGCCCACGATGACGGCTGGGTACTCGCCGCCGCGCCACTCGACGAGCACGTGGTCACCGACCTGGTTCGGGCGCCTGCAAGCGACGAGCGCAAGGAGCGCGAAAACGGCTGCCCAAGCCGGCCATTTCATGTCACGAACCCGACAGCGCGCGATCGTGCCAGAAGAGCATTTCAAGCGTCCCCGCTTCGCGCAAAAAAGGCTGGTCGTGAGGCCCGGGGAGCACGGAGAGGTCGTGGGCGATTCCCTTTTTCTTGAGCTCGCGGGAAAGGGCGAGGTTGGCGCGATAGAACGCGTCGCCGGTGCTCGTCTCGACGTGCAGCCGGCGCGCGCCGGCACTGGCGAGTGCGTCCGCCACGCGGTTCGCGATAGTTGGGGCCGCCGCTTCCCCGAGAGCGGATTGGACGCCGCCCCAAGCGGCGAAGAGTTGCGGCTTGCGCAGGAACACCTCGAGGCCGATGAAGCCTCCAAGGGAGCATCCGTCGATACCGGTGCGCGCCGGCGATGGGTCGGCGGGGGTCTTCGATCGGACTTCGGGGAGCAGCACGTCCGCGATCCAGTCGGCGTAACGAGTGAGCGCCTGGTGAGGATCCGGCAGACGCCAGATGTTGGGCGTGAAAGGGCAGACCAGCACCGCTTTGCCGTCGAAAGGCCGACGGACAAGGTCGTCGTTGATCTCGCGCGCGCGCTCGGCGCTGAGATCGCCGCGACCCGTCTCGGGAGCGACCGGTGGATGTTTGAGGCGCGCGTGACAGGTGAGAAGACCGTAGCGATCGATCCACGCGCGCACGCCGGCGTCTTCGCTCTTCGTTTCGCCGAGACCATGCAGCAGTACGAGGAGCGGGACGCGGGCGCCGCTCGGCAGATCGCGGGGCACGAGCACGACGGCGCGGCGCGCGAGATCGCGTGCGCCTTCGAGCTTCAGATCGATGATATCGAACGCGCTATCTCCCGGCGCGCTGGGCGCCGCGAAGAGCGCGCGCCCCGCGCTCGACGCGGAAACCGCTAGCCCGAGCCCGAGCCAATCGCGCCGGTGAAGCCGGGTGCTCATGCCATCCAGCCTAGCTCGTCAATCGGCCGTGCCCAGCGCGCGGCGCGCCGTGGCGATGGCCTGCTTGACGTGCGCCAGCGAAGGCCCGCCGAACGTCTTGCGGCGTTCGATGGCGATCTCCGGATCGAGCAGCGGAAGCACCGATTCGTCGAGCAGGGGGTGAAAGCCGCGCATGACGGCGGTCGGCACCTCGCGCAAGGGGACGCCGCGCGCCATCGCCTCGCGCACGAGGCGACCCGTGATCTCGTGCGCCTCGCGAAAAGGGACGCCGCGCGCGGCGAGATGATCGGCAACCTCGGTGGCGGTGAGGTGACCTTCACCGAGCGCGGAACGCATGCGATCGATGCGAAAGGTGGCGGTAGCGAGCGCGCCGCGAAGGGCATCGAGCGAGACGCCAACCGTAGCGACGGCGTCGAAAATGGGCGCCTTGTCTTCTTGCAGATCGCGGTTGTAACCGAGAGGGAGGCCTTTTTCGAGCGTCAGCAACGCCACGACGTCGCCGATGACCCGCGCGCTCTTGCCGCGCACGAGCTCGGCGACGTCGGGGTTCTTTTTTTGGGGCATCATCGATGAGCCGGTAGCAAACCCGTCCGAGAGCTCGACGAACCGAAACTCCTGGCTCGACCAGAGGACGATCTCTTCGCCGATGCGCGAGAGGTGAACGGCGGTGATGGCCAGCGCGGCGGCGAGCTCGATCAAAAAATCACGGCTCGCCGTGGCATCGATGCTGTTGGCCATGGGGCGATCGAATTCGAGATCCGCAGCGAGCGCGTGCCGATCGATGTCGAACGTCGTGCCGGCGATGGCGCCGGCGCCGAGCGGCAACTCGTTCATGCGCTTTGCCGCGTCGTCGACACGGCCGCGGTCGCGCCGCAACATCTCGAACCACGCCAAAAAATGATGGGCGAGCCGCACCGGCTGGGCCCGCTGCAGGTGCGTGTAGCCGGGCAAGAGCGTGGTCAGGTGCTCATCGGAGCGATCGAGGAGCACCCGACAAAGCTCGTCGATGCCGGCCCCGATGTCGGCCGCGGCCCGGCGCGCCCAGAGACGCAGATCGGTGGCGACCTGGTCGTTGCGCGAGCGGCCGGTGTGGAGCTTGCCCCCCAGCGGCCCGATGATCTCGACCAGACGGGTCTCGATGTTCATATGCACGTCTTCGAGCTCGTCCTTCCAGATGAGCGTGCCGCTCTTCACTTCGCCGCGCACCTGCTCGAGCCCTTGCAACATTCGCTCGAGCTCCGGCGCGGTGAGCAACCCGGCGCGACCGAGAGCGCGCGCGTGCGCCATCGATCCACGGATGTCGTCATCGGCGAGCGCGCTGTCCACCTCGACGCTCGCCGAAAGCCGAAGCATGGCCTCCTCGAGCGTTCCACTGAATCGGCCGCCCCAGGTGCGGTTCATGAGAACCACCGGCAAAAGGCGGGACCGAGCTCGGCGACGCGCTCATGGCGGAGCCAGAATCGGCGGTAGTCCTTCATCACGCGCTCTCCGAGGCCGCGGCGCATGGTGTAGTCGGTGATGCGGGTGATCGTGAATCGCAAAGCGCCGATGCGCGCCTCGGTTCCGAGCGCGGCGACCTCGGCCCCGGAGAGCGGGCGCTTGGCGGCGTACCCTTCGAACATCGCTCGCACCAGGCGCTCATCGAAGTCATCCCCGTAGCACCAGGACAGAACGGTGACCATCAGATCGTAGGCAAACGAGCCTGTGCAGGCGCTCTCGAAGTCGAGGAGAGCCACCAGCGTCCCGCCTTGCCAGAGAACGTTGTCGCGAAAGAGATCGCTATGGATGATGCCCTCGGGAAGGTTAGCGTCGCGCTCGCGTTCGGCCCTATCGAGCCGCGCGCGGAGCTCGGGCACGATCGCGCGTAGCTCCGGGTCGTGCGCTTGCCCGATGCGCTCGAGCCGAACCCGGAGGTCAGGAATGCGGAATCGGCCCGGTTTGGGCTCGCCGAAGGTCCGGCCGGCGTGATGCACCTCGGCCAGCTTTTCACCGACTTTCCTGGCCGCTTCGGGGGTGACCCTCGCCTGACAGAGGATCTCGCCGTCGCGCCAGGGAAAAAGCGCGACCGGCCGAACCGCCGCCGGGTTCGGATCGATGCGCGCCGTGTCGAGCGCGAACGTAAACCCCGCACCGTCGCAGCGGGGGAGGGGTCGCGGCGTGGCGACGCCGCTCTTGGCGAGGTGGTCGAGGAGACGCGCCTCACTTTCGGCGCCCACCGAATCCTGCTCTTCGTAGACCCGGGCGAAAAGCGTGGTGCCGTCCACCAGGGTCAGCCGATAGTTGGAGTTGACCGAGCCGGCCGGTATGCCGGCGACGGCGGCGACGTCGAGACCAAATGCCCTGCCGAGGGCTCTCGCCTGGTCGATCGCGAGCTCGGTATAGGTGGCCATGGGGAGGGCTTTACCTTGCGCGAGCGACCGAGCCAACCTAAACACTATCGAAGCGTCCACGACCCACGCGCCGGCGGGAGAATCGGAAAGAGCAGCGCTAACGAAATATGCCCGAAATCTATGGCAACAAGACGGGGCTCGCGCCGAGCGCCATCAAGACCCTCGAACACATCTACCGGCGCAAGATCCCGCTCGACCGGGTAGCCACGCCAGAGCTCATTCGCTCACTGTGCGATGCGTCGCGGCAAACAGGGCGGCAGGTGGGGGCGCTCGTTCATCGATCGGGCAAGGTCGACTACGTCGTCGTCGGTGATGCTTCGCGCCTGCTCTTGCCGGACATCGGGCGGCTGCGCGCCGCCGAAGGGCGCTTTCGAGCGCTGCGGCTCATCCACACCCATTTGCACGGCGAGGCGCTGACGCGCGACGACCTGGTCGATCTCGTTCGCTTGCGTCTCGACCTCGTCGCCGCCGTGCAGCTCATGCCCGACGGCAACCCGCGCGGTATCGTTTACGCCTACAACACGCCTCCGCCGAGCTCCCCGCCCTACCGCGAGGTGGGTCCGGTGGCGCCGCATCAGCTCGATTTCGACTTCGGCAACCTCATGTCGTCGCTGGAAGCGGAGTTTGCGAAATCGCAGCGGCTCAACAAGGTCGAGGCCAAGGACGGCCGCGCCATCCTCGTCTTGGTCGGCGAAAAATCGGGGCACGCCGGGGCGCGCGACGACATCGATGAGCGCCTGGCCGAGCTACGCGAGCTGGCGCGCACGGCGGGCGTCGAAGTGACCGACACCATCGTCCAGCTGCGCGATCGCATCGATCCCAAGTTCGTCATGGGCAAGGGCAAGCTCGATGAAGTCGTCGTGCGCGCCGTCGAAACCGACGCCGAGACGCTCATTTTCGAGCGCAACCTGTCGCCCGCCCAGATCTCCGCCATCGGCAAGAACACCGACCTCAAGATCATCGATCGCACGCAGCTCATCCTCGACATCTTCGCGCAGCGCGCTCAATCGCGCGACGGCAAGCTGCAGGTCGAGCTCGCCCAGCTCAAGTACTCGCTCCCTCGCCTCGGCCAGAAAGACGACGCGCTCTCGCGCCTCACCGGTGGTATCGGCGGGCGCGGACCGGGCGAAACCAAGCTCGAGATCGGGCGCCGCCGGGCCAAGGAACGGGTCACGCACCTCGAGGCCCAGCTGAAGACCTTGGCCAAGCAGCGGCGCGAGCGCCGGCGACGTCGCGGCCGACTCGAAGTGCCGGTCGTGGCCATCGTCGGCTACACCAACGCCGGCAAGAGCACGCTGCTCAACACGCTCACCCATTCCGACGTGCTGGCGGAAGACAAGCTCTTCGCCACCCTCGACACGCGTTCGCGGCGCCTGCGTTTTCCCGAGGAGCGTGAGGTCGTCATTACCGACACGGTGGGGTTCATCCGCGATCTGCCGAAAGACCTGTTTGCCGCGTTCCGCGCGACATTCGAAGAGACGGCCGACGCCGATCTCCTGCTGCACGTCGTCGATGCCGCCGACCCCGCCCACGTCAAGCACATCGAGACGACCGAGAAGCTCTTGGCCGACCTATCGCTGCTCGATATCCCCCGCTTGCTCGTCTTCAACAAGATCGATTTGGTGGCCCCGACCGAGGCGGTCGCCTTGAGGCGCGCCCGCCGCGACGCCTTGTTCGTCTGCGCCAAGAGCCGGGAGACCACGCGTGCGCTGCTCGATCGCGTCGCCGAGCGCTTGGCGGAACGCTGGGAAGCAGCCGAGACGTACCCCCACCCTGCACCTGTCGAAGGCGCCGGCGAGCCGTCCCTCACGGCAGGGGAAAGCGCCGACGCTGCCGAGCAAGAGCGGGCGAACGACGAAAACAGCCTGACTACCCTAGAAGAACTGCTCGGTTCCCCGCGTCGTCACCGACATCGCTCGCAAGCGCCCGCCTGAGCCGCGCCGCGTCCGGTTCGTCTGCGCATGTCTTTCTTCGCCGCCGCCATATGGTCGGTGTCCGCGATCGCTGCGCTCGATTTCTTCCTCGCGCTCGTCGTCGTTGCCGCGGGGCAGGCGACTGGGCTCGATCTGGTAAGCCGCGTGCTCTGCGAAGCAGCGGCCTTCTTGACGACGCTCTTGCTCCTCACGCTCGTGCACGAGCGGGAGCGGCCCCTTGCCGACGTTCTCGGCTTGCGCCGCACGCCCATCGCACTGTGGCTGCTCGCTTTGCTGTTCGGGCTGGCGTTGCAAGGGCCGGTCAACTTGATCGCCGGTGTCATCTACCGGCGCTATCCGTTGCCTCAGGAACAAATCGACCTCATTAACCAGCTCTTCGACGTCAAAGCCCTCCATCTGCAGGTTGCCCTGGTCATCGCTGGCGGGCTCCTGGGACCGGCGGTCGAAGAGCTGCTCTTTCGGGGCGGCATCTTCCGCGGGCTGCGCCGCCGGCATGGCGCGGTCGCCACCGTCCTCGGAATTTCCATCCTTTTTGCGCTGGCGCACCGCGAGCCGCGCAACTTCCTCCCTGACCTGCTGGGGGGGCTGGCGATGGGGTACGTGCGTGCGGTGAGCGGTTCGATCTGGCCGGCCCTCGCGCTTCACGCCGCTTTCAACACCGCGTCCGCCATTCTCACGATCGCCGCCGGCCCCGAAGCCGATGTGTTCACCTCTTGGCAGAACGTAGCGGGCGCCGTGGTGAGCGTCGGTCTCTTGGCGCTCTTCGGGCGGATCGCCAGCGGCAGCGAAATCTGTGGGACGGCTCGCGAAGCCGATACGAGGTAGGGAAGCGCGCCGCCCCACCGGCATGTTATGAAGCAGAGTCGATGAGTCGAATGAGGCTCGCTCTGTGTCTGCCCGGAGGCGGGGTGACGGGGGGCCTTTATCAAATTGGCGCCCTTTCCGCGCTCGAGGACACGCTCGATGGGCTCGACGCCCGCGGATTCGACCTTTACGTCGGCACCTCGAGTGGCGCCACGGTGGCCGCGGCGCTCGCCGGAGGTCTACCGGTGCAGCGCCTCTACCGCGCCTTACTCGATCCGGCCGACGACTACTTTCCTCTCGAACGGTGGCACCTCATCCGCACCGATCTCGACGAGTGGCGGCGCACGATCGTGACTGCATTCGGCGCCCTACGCAGCAGCGTGCGCAGCCTCACCGCGCGCACGCCGCATCCCAAAGATCTTTGGGAGCAGCTCGATCGCTTCTACGACTCGCTCCCCGCCGGGCTCTTTACGCTCGACGCCTTCGAGCGCTTTCTCGAAGAGTTTTTCCTCCGGCGCGGGGTTTCCAACAGCTTTCTCGGCCTGCCGCGACGGCTGCGTATCGTGGCGCACGACCTCGATTCGGCCGAGCGCGTGCTTTTCGGTGCGCCTGGTTTCGACGACGTGCCCGTGGCGCGCGCATGCTGCGCGTCGACCGCGCTGCCTCTCTTTTACAGTCCCGTGCGCATCCGCGACCGGCACTATATCGATGGCGGTGTGGGAAGGGTGGGACACCTCGACGTCGCGGAAAGCGAAGGGGCCGATCTCGTCGTGCTGGTCAATCCGATGGTGCCGGTGCGTGCCGACACGACCGGCGTCCCCACCGGCCACGGCGCGCGTGCCAGCGTTCGGGACAAGGGTCTCATGTGGGTCTACAACCAGGCGATGCGCATCGGCGTGCACGCGCGCCTGCACCACGCGCTCGATGTCCGCCAAAAGACGAACGGCATGCCGCCCGGGGTCTCGACCCACACGCCGCTCTTGCTGATCGAGCCGCGTCCGACCGACGCCGTCTTGTTCATGCACAATCCGGCGAGCTTCGCCGCGCGGCGCACGATCCTCGAGTACGCCTACAAGACGACGCGCGAACGCGTCATCCAGTGGATCGACGCCAACCGCACGCTCATCGATCGCGCCGAGCTCCGCCCGTTGTCGGTGTCGCGGCGACCTTAGCCGCGCTGCCCGGCGCGGCTAGTGCAGCTCGAGGCCCCTCAGCTCTTCGGTGGGCTCTCCGCCGCCGGCCTCTTTCACCTTGCCGATGCTGCGCGCGTACCAGAGCGTCTTCGGGAAGTTGACGCCGGCGTCGGCGGCTTCGCTCCACGTCAGACCCGTCAACATGGGACGCCCGACACCCGCGTCGCTCGTCCTACCCGCATCGCCCGCGTCCGCGGGGTTCGTTCCGCCGTCGGGGATGCCGCCAATCACGGCCGACTTTTGAAAGACAATCGTCTGGAATGGCGTCGCGATGCCAGGGAGCGTCAGCACTTCCTGCCCCACGACCTTCCATGCGTCGTTTTGTTTCACCGTGGTGGGTACGCTGCCGGACGGTCGAACGACCTCGAGGTACGTGTCGACCCAGCTTGCCCCGGTGCGCGTGCGCTCGGTCGATTGATCGACCTCGAGCTGCTGCGGCTCCCAATTGATGTCGACGAGGAGTTGGTTCTGCTGATCGAACGTCTCTTCGCGCCAATTGACGATCTGATCGCCGACCGCTTGCTGCATGGTGACGAGCCACGCTTGCCCGCCCAAGCTGCCGCTCGTGCGAACGGGATAGGCCATATCGATCTGGTGTGGCCCGTTGCCGCCCACCATGACCGGCTGCTTGTCGATTGCGACGTACTTGCTGCTGATGCTGCCGTCGAGCGCGGTCACCGTGTACTGCCAAATACTGCCGGGCCGAAACGGGTAGAGCGGAGCGGGTCCAAGAGGCCCGCCATCGATGCCAACGCCACCACCCGTCGTCGGGGGTTCGATGGGAGCGTCGAATTGAATGAGCTCGCAACCCGCAGTCGCCGTCAGCAGAAAAATCGCCAAGGGTAGGGATTTGATAAGGGATGTGATCATCCGCGCGTTTCTCCTTACCAGCGTCACCGAAGCTCGCACGCCACGTTGCGTTCACGCAGGGCAGGATCGCCGCAAAGCGTAATTCTGACCTGTGACCGCATCGCAGCACCGCCAATCGCCGAATCGTGCACGCAGGAACCGTCGCATGCGCGTTCTTCGCGCAAACGAGCAATCGTCGGCGACACGAGGCCATAGAAAGACGAGCTGGCGAAAGAGGGGAGCATGGCAGCTTCTATGGGCATTCCAAACAAGCAGGGTTTCGTTGAAGTGAGAGTAGGTCGATCGTCTGCATTTCGATCACTCTCGTCGACAGGTCGACACGTCGCACCCGACTCGCTCTGGAAAATTATTGAGTCCGACGTAATGCGTGCAAGTTGAGTGACCGGCACGCACCTACCATCATCGCGGGACAGTACGGTACGTGGTTAGACCGGTCAAGCCGCTCTTTTTCGCAATTTTCTGATCTCGCTAGAAGAGACACAGTAGGCCGCCGTGAGACGTTGCGGAGCGGCGCTCGTATCCAACCAATGTCGCGCCACGCCATTCCCGATCATCGTCGCAAGGCACGTTCCTTTGCGCTGATTTGTGCAAACGCGACAGATTTGTCGCGTGTCATCACATCTCGACTTGGAGCTGCCCGACGAGGCGCGTGCTGTTCAGGTCGAGAAACGGCGGCACCTGCAGCGGTTCGGGTTGATCGAGAATGGGGCTTCCTTTCTCGACATCGATGCGTGTGACATCGAAGAGGAGCCGCGCATTTTTGGAAAGAATCACGTTGAGAGCGGCAGAAAGTTCGCGCCGCATGCCGATTTTGTGATCGAGGTCGCCGTCGAGCCATTCTGCGCGCAGCGCCGGCATCAAATGGACGGGACCGACCTTGAATCGATACGCGACGAGCCCCCAAACGGACGCGAACGTTCGTGCTCCATACGCCGCATCGACGTCGACGCGATCGCCCATCATCGCTTCGGCCCGAGCCGACAGGTGGTACCGCTCGAAAGAAACATCGGCGCTAAAAGCGCGGCCAGCGCTCCAATGCTTCTGCGTCGGGTAAAAAGGGTCGGGCGGATCCGGCAGCACGTGTTTCTTCTTCGTGTCGAAAGGACGCTGGTACACCGTGTCCCGCAGGTGATTCACCATGTCCACGCCGAGCCTGAGACCCTTCCACGGCTCGCTCTCGAGGCGCGCGCCCAGCGTGCCAAACAACAAATCGTTCTCGTCGTGCGAGTGTCCCCGAAACGCGCCCGCGATCACGTGGAGAAGCTCCGGCCTTTCGAAGGGAGCGGCGATCACCTCGGCGCCGAGATCGCGTCCGCCGTAACCCAGGTCTTTCAACAAGGAGTCGGCTTGACCCAGATCGGCGAGCTCGTATTTGGCAATGGGATCGAGCTCCAATGTCGAGAAGGGGAGCTTGAAAAGCCCAGCGACGAACTTGAGACGGCGCGGAATGGGTTTGACGATAGCGTAGGCCTGTTTGACGGTGCCTTCGGCATTGTCCTCGGCGAGCTCGGCGAAATCGAGAATGGCCTTTAGGCCGAGGAGCTCCGACGGGTCTCCCGCGATGCGCAGGAAAAAGCGGTTCAAACTCCATCCATCGCCTTGCTGGGCAAGGTAGTTCTCGCGCACGACGTAGTCGGGGCGAACGTTGGTGCTGGGCGCGGCGAATGTGGCCGTGTAGCGCGCTTGCAGCATGGCGCGCAGCGAGATCACGCCGAGCTCGGCCCCGCCGCGCTCTTCGCCCCAGGGGTCTCCGGGAACGGCGCGGCCACGGGTCGCATCGTCGGCATCCTCGGCGTGGATGGTCCCGTCCTGGTTTTCCTCGGCCTTTCGTTTTTTCTTCTTCTTTGCGTCGTGCGCTTCATCGGCGCGATCGGAAGCATTCGCTTCGGGGGGCGCGGCGGGCGCCGGTTCCGTGCTCTTGGCGTCCGCTGCGGGAGGCGGCGCGGGCGGTGGCACGTCCGGGGGAGGCGCGGCGGGCGGTATCGGCTCGACCTCGCCGATAGAAGGCCCAGCATCCTGCGCGCGGGACGATGCCGCGACGAGGAGCCATGCCCCGAGGACGCCGGCGCCGAGGCGCGCAGCTCGTGTTGCTTGGGCGCGCATGGGCGCCCTCTAAGGCGTCACCGTGAAGCTCGCCAGTTCTTCGGTTTGACCGCCGCTCTCTTTGATCTTGCCGATCCCGCGCACGTACCAGTACGTTTTGAGCGAGCTGCCGCCCGCCTTTTGAATGATGACCGGATCTTCGAACGTGCCGGCGGGCACGGTCACACCGACGCGTTCCGTGCTCGCGTCGAGGATCTTCCAAGCATCGTCGGTGGGGTCGGTCTCCGGCGTACCAAGCACGTCGTCGATGACCTTCACCTTGGTTTCCTCGTAATGCTGCGCCCACATTGCGCCCGCCGCGGTGTGCTCGGCGGAGCCGTCGACGTGGAGCTTGTAGGGCTGCCAGTACTCTTCGAGCTCGAGCTTCCCGGTGCTCGCGGCGAATGATTGCTCGCGGTAACGCACGACGAGATCGCCGACTAGCGCTTGCCAACTGATTGTCTGATCGGCGCCGTCCGATTTTTTGGTGACGACCCGGTACGCCATCGTGTCCTTCAGCGGCCCGAGGCCGACCGGTTCCGGCGTGGCGGAGATCGTCGTCACTTTGGTGGTGGTGCCCTCGTCGTCGGTGACGCGATAGGTCCAGCTATTGCCCGGCTTCCACGGAAGCAGGGCTCCCGTGTGGCTCGGGGCGCCACCATCCGTCGTCGCATCTTCGCCCGAGCCGAGGCAACCATTCACCGATAGAAGGACCATTGCCGATAGCGTCACTGAATGAAATCGTACGTTCACCGTTTCTCTCCTATTCGGATGCCCGCGTTCAAGGCGCTCTCACGCGAGGGACCAACGCCACTCACAGCGTTGCGCGATCGCCTCGCCCGCAAGCCGCGCCCACCCCCGACAAACGCGCTCCGGCTGCCTATGAAAAGCCCTCGATCCGTCGTGTGCCGCAAGGTGTGGCCGCGCGGGGAGCAGCAGGATCGATGCCAGACGCCGGCTCGCGCGCGGAGCCCAAGATTTGCAGCGATCTTTGCGCGTTGGCTGGCGCGCGCCGTTCACGAAGTTCGCCGGCGACTGCAACAAACTTCTCGATCGACAGAAATTTCTTTCAGTTGTCCGCGAGCGCCGTGCGTCGCGCGGTCAGAGATTCGTGCCGTCGTAGATGAGTTTTGATTCTCGCGCTGTATCGAACACGCCCGCGCGCCAGAGCACGATCGATGTCGCCGCCGCCACGCCAACCCCGGCCAGCGTCCATGCCGCCCAGGCCGGCAATGCACTCCGCGCGGCTGTCCGTTCTTCGACGGCGGGTCCGGTTGCGATGTGCTGCCCGAGCGTCATTGTTGGCTGGCAGCGGTCGCCGCTGCAGAGGGTGAAGCGAACGGTTCCCGGACGGTCGAGAGGTGCGACCGCGACCCACGCTCGGCACCTCACGCCGGTTGGCGCCCTCACACGCGCTTGCGCTTCGAGCATGACGCCTTCGAAATCCTCCGCCGAGCACGCCGCTGCATCGGGAACCCAGATGTCGATGGTGCGTGGAGCCAGCGCGCTGATCCACCCTGCCCATGCGACGCGGGGTCCCCGAAAGACGAGCAGGTGATGTTCCCCGGGCACCGTCGCGAGATCGTCGCCCGAAGGTGAGCCGTCCCAGTAGATCTCGTGCCGGCGCGGCCCGTGCACCGCCAGCCCGATGCGGACATCGCCGGCAGCGCTGCGCATCGCGGCCGGCTCGCCGAACGCGTGAGCGCGCGGGCCTTCCGTGACCTCGGCGAGCCGCTCGTAGCGTGACGCCTCTTCCGGCGACGCGCCCCGCGCTATGCGCGCTTGTAAACGGTAACGTTCGGCCATGAGCCAGCTGGCCTGCAAAAGCTCGGGATGCTGGCGCAGGTTCTGCTCGAGCCGAGCCAAGAGGCCCGAGGCAGTCGCGTCGTCCCCCGCTTGGAGATGATCGCGCGCTTGCTCGAGCCACGTTTCGCAGCTTTCCGCGAGCGATGCCGACGCTTGGTCGTCGTCGACCGCTGAGGGGCGCGGTGATTCGAGCTTGGCGTCGTGTTCGCGCGCCCACTGTTCGAGGGTCGCGGAAGCCGTCGCGTCCGGCGTCTGTGCCCCGAGCCACACCAACGTCAGGGTGGCGAGGGCCGGCAAAGTCAACCTCGCGACGCAGCCGCCGCGGCTTTCTTCGCCTCGTCGAGGGCGGCGAGCACGGCGTCGGCATGCCCGTCGACCTTCACGTTCGAAAACACCTTGGCCAGCTTGCCGTCGGGCGTGATGATCGCGGTCGTGCGGAGGGCGCCGGTGACTGTCTTTCCGTACATCACTTTATCGCCATAGGCGCCGTAAAGCTTGTGCACTTTGGAATCGGGGTCGGAGAGTAGCGGGAAGCGCAGCCCTTGCTTTTCCTTGAAACCGCAGTGGCTCACGATGGAATCGCGGCTTACTCCGAGGACCACGGCCCCTCGCTGTTTCAGCGCAGCGGCCGCGGCCTGGAAGGCAATGCCCTGGCGCGTGCAGCCGGGCGTATTATCGCGCGGGTAGAAGTAGAGCACCACCCATTTCCCCTTCTGCGCGGCGAGCGATATCTCGTCCCCGCTGTCGGCAGGAAGGGAGAACGAGGGAGCAGGAGAGCCTACCTTGGGGCCCAACCGAGCTTTGCTCGTCTCGGGCCGCGCGGAGCGGGTGCCAGTGGTCGTTGGTTTCTTGGCGGGTTTCACGGCTCTTGTCGCGCGAGTCGTCTTCATGATTGTCTTGGGGGTAGTGGGTGGGAACCGTTGGTTTGCGTCAACCTAAGGGATAGCGCGAAGCTCGGGGCAACGAAGACAAGCTACGACGGACGAGAGGGACCTTGCAATTCGACTTTGCCGCCAAAGAGCTGATCATCAAACTCGTCTACTACGGCCCTGCACTGAGCGGCAAGACGACCAACCTCAAGTCGCTACACGTTCTCGCCGATTCAGGCGCGCGCGGGCGCCTCATGACGCTCGAAACACGCGACGATCGCACGCTCTTTTTCGACATGCTGCCGCTCACGTTTCAAGCCGAAAAAGAGATCTCCATCCGCATCAAGCTCTTCACCGTGCCCGGGCAGGTCATTCACGGTTCGACCCGCAGGCTCGTATTGCAGGGGGCCGACGGCGTCGCGTTCATCGCCGATTCGCAGCTCGCCGAGACGGAGAACAACGCCGCCGCCTTCGTCGATCTGCGCGAAAATCTGAAGGCCAACGGGCTCAAGATCGGCCAGATGCCGCTCGTGATTCAGTTCAATAAGCGCGACCTGCCCAACGCCCGCTCCGACGCCGAGCTCATCGAGCTCGCCCGCCGCGGCAAAGAGCCGGTCTTCCCCGCGGTAGCGCTTTCCGGACAAGGTGTGCTCGAGACCTTCATGGGGCTTTTGCATCGAACCTATGCGGGGCTCAATGCACAGCACAATCTGAAGCAGAAGTTCGGCGTGAGCGACAAAGTGTTGCTCGACGATGTCGCCAAAAAGCTTGGCGCCAAGGTGCCCGTCGAGGAGCTTCTGCGAACAGCGCTAGGGGGGATACCTGGTGCTCCAGCCGCGAGCCCAGGCAAACCATGAGCGAGTACGAATCATCACGCGTCCCGCTCGATCACCATCTCCAGGCCCTCACCCTGGGCAACGACGTCCGCCTTCAAGACCTCGTCGATCACGATGCACTCCGCGACATGGTGCGATCGTTTCACACGCTGTTCGGTATCTCGCTGCGCATTTTCTCGTCCGATGGTCTTCTTCTCGCCGAATCGGTGACCGGTCAAGAGATCTGTCACTACATCGGCACGCTCGAGAACGGCCTTCGGACGTGCATGGCGACCGTCAGCAAAGCGCGCACCATCGAGCCCGCCGCGCGCACGAAAGAGGTCACCCACCCTTGCTTCACCGGCGCCCAGTACCAGATTTTCTCCATCGACTACGATAACCGCAAGCTCGGCAAGGCCGTCTTGGGTCCGTTTCTGCCCGCTGAAATGACGAGCGTGCCCGACGCGCTGCTCGCGGTCGACCCCAAGATCGACCGAGCACGCGTGCTCGAGCTCCTCCCGCGCATGCCGCGCGCCAAGGCGGAAGCGATCACCCTCATTTGCGAGCATCTTCGCCGCACCCTCGACCTCATCCTGTGGAGCGGTCACAAGTCGCTCCTGACGTCGCAGATGCATCTCTCCAGCGTGCGCGAGAGTTACCGCGAGCTTCAGCAAAAGAACGAAAAACTGCAAGAAGCGTTCGATCGGCTGCGCGAGCTCGACCGCCTGAAGTCGAACTTCCTAGGCGTCGTCTCCCACGAGCTGCGCACGCCGCTTACCTCCATCATCGGATATAGCGAGATGCTGGTGGAGGGGATTGCCGGCCCGTTGGTCGGCGACCAGCTGAAATTCGTGCAGACCATCAACGACAAAGGTCAACAGCTCTTGCAGCTCATCATGAGCCTTCTCGATCTGTCGAAGCTCGAGAGTGGCACGATGTCCATGAAGAAGGGCACGGTGACGATCGCGCAGCTGCTCTCCGACGTCGCCGCCACGTTGGCGCCCAAGGCGCGCAAGCGCAGCATCGAAATCGAATGCACCACCGAGCCCGGCCTGCCCGACGTGCAAGGCGATCCCGAGCGGCTCCGGCAAGTGTTCGTCAACTTGCTGGATAACGCGGTCAAGTTCTCATCCGAAGGCAGCACCATCCGCGTCACCGCCGGCACCAAGGCGCTCGACGATTCGAGCGACGAAGAGGGTTTCAGTTTGCTCGAGCCCTCCCGGCGTATGATCGAGATCACCGTCATCGATACGGGCATCGGCATTCCAGAAGACGAACGAGAGCGCATTTTCGACGCCTTCTACCAGGTGGATTCATCGTCGACGCGCGAGCACGAGGGAACGGGCCTCGGGCTCTCCATCGTCAAACGGCTCGTCGATGCTCACGGCGGAAGCGTTCGGGTCAGCGCCAACCTGCCGACTGGTGCCGTCTTTGCCGTGGTCTTGCCCGCTGCCAACCCACGCAACCAGCTTGCCTCACCGCGGCGTCCCGGCTGAACGCGCTTCGCTAGGCCTTTGGTCTGTGGCCCTTTGGTTGCGATACGTGGGTGCGCACTCTGGGTGAGCACGCTTCGGAAGGGACGGCTGTTTCGTCGGTAACGGCGAAATGCGCGCACATTTTCCAACCCTAACGTGCGTAAGCGGCGCCCGCTCGATGTGCGGAGCCTGCACCTGGGCCATGGCACATCGATTGCTCAATCCCTCGCCGTCTCGATAGCGCCGACCAAAGGCGAATGCCCGCCCCGCGCGGACAGCGGCGCCATTCGAAAGAAAGGGCACTCCCATGCTCAACTGGGCCATCACGTTTTTTCTGATTGCAATCGTTGCTGCCGTGCTCGGTTTCGGCGGGCTGGCCGGCGACTTCGCGTCGTTGGCGAGGATCTGCTTTTTCGTCTTCCTCGTCATCGCAGTGGCGTCGTTCATCTTCGGAAGGCGCGTCATCTGACAGCGTCGCTGCTGTCAATTGCGTCGTGATATCGAGTCCGAATAAGGAGGAAAAGCCTGTCATGCCGAAGTCCAAGCCACAAGGGCAGTCGCCGAAGCAGAGCTCGCGAGCCGCGCCTGTTGCGCGCACGCGGGAGAAGAACGAAGGCGAGGGCAGTCGAACGGCGGCCCGCCGTTACGACAACGCCGTCGAGCAAACCGTGAAATCCGGGACTGTTCCCGACAAGGCGCGGGCAGCCGCGCGCGCACTCGACGGGCCAGAGGGCAAAGAGTTACGTCGTGCCGAAGCGCAGGCCAAACGGGGAAAAACCGCGTAGGACCACAACGCAATTTGCATAGTCCGACGCCAACAATAACGGGAGATTCGACCATGAAACGACAACTCATTCTGTGCACCTCTCTTCTTGTTCTCGGCGCTTGTGATCGATCGGTGAAAGACCAGGAGGTCAAGGCCGAGCAGGCGCAGCGCCAGGCCGACGACAAGGCGGCCAAATCGCAGAAAGAAGCCAACGACAAGACGATGAGGGCTCAAAACGAGGCTGACGAAAAAGCCGCCCAGGCCAACGCCGAGGCGCGTCACGATATGGCCAAGGGCCAGGCCAAGGCCAATGAGGAAATTCGTTCGGCCAATCAGGACATCGTCAAGCAGCGCAATGACTATCACGTGACGGTGCAAAAGGAAGTCAGCGAGATCGACAACAAGATCGACGACCTCAAGGTGAAGGCGCAAAAGGCGACCGCACCGAAGCCCGACTTCACCGATGCCATGCGAACCGTCGATACCAAGCGCGCTGCGCTCGATTCGGACCTGCGCACCCTCGACATCCAGGTGCCGCAGACGTTCGATTCGTACCGCGCCAAAGTCGACAAAGAGGTCGACGATCTGAAGAAGTCGATCGACGTCGCGCGACAGAAGCTTTAGTAGCTTTCGAGTCAGGCTCTGCCAGATTTTCCCGAGCCCATCGCGGTCTCGGGAGAATCTGGCAGCGTTGTTTTGTCAGGGGACGATCTGCCCTTGCCAGGGGAGCTTGGGGGCGCGCTCGCCCGTCGCCCAGCGGTAACGAAGGCCGGCGACGCCGTAAGCTCCCAGTGTGAGGCCGAGCGGATCGGGGCTCGTTACGGCGAGGGTGAGGGCGCCTTGCGCCTCGAGATGATCGGTGATTTGCAGCGAGGCAGCGGGTCCGACGCGCACGACGTCCTTCTCGCGACCGGTGCTGAAGACGTACTCCACGAGCGGCCCGAATTTGAGGGCTCCTTCATTCAGCACGCGTGCCACCACCGCGGTGCGCCAGACGGCATAGAGTGGTTTGGCGACGACGGCGCGATAAGACTCTTCGTAGACGTACATCCCAGCCGGCACGTCGAGATTCTTGACGAGGATGAAGTCGGCCACGATCGCCGCGTGAGGTAACGGCAAAATGCCGACCACCTCCGCCTCCCAGGACCAGTAGCGCGCGCCCGACCCGGGCGCATCGAGCACATCGCTTCGCGTGTACGACGCGCGCGGTGCCAAAAACGGCTTGCCGAAGGACCACGTCTCTCGGTACCCAAAAGCGAAGTCGAGCACCGGCGTCGACGCGCGTACGCCCGCGTACACCTGGGTAAACTCCATGGTGGTAATGCTGTTGACGTCGATGCCGCCCCAGATGAAGTGCGGCAGGCCGTAGCCGGCTGAAAAATACGGCTTCAGGTACGGCGTACCGAGGTCGCTCTTCGTCGACACGAACCAGCGCGGCTCACCCTCGCTCCAGTAGCCGTTTTCGGGCCGCTTTGGCGGCGACGGGGGAACCGAGGTGTCGAGCGGCGTCGGTGCGGGCGACGGGTCCGAGCGTTCGGCGCCGGCCCCTTCGGCGGCTCCCGAAGAACTCGGCGGTCGAACGGGCACGTTCGATCCTCCCGGTGGCTCGACCTCGGGGGGCGCAGCGCTCGCCGTGGGCGCGCAAGTCGCAATGAGCGCCGCGATGGACAAGATCGGTTTTCGAAGCGTGCGTGCGCGGCGAGATGCACCAAAGGAAGGAAGGTTCATCGGCGAGGGGGGAAGAACGGTCTTGGGGCTCACGAGACTCAAGCACCAACCGTGCCCTGATGTTTAGCGTGCCAAGACTACACGGTTTCGCCGAGGCGTCGCGCGTCGAAGATTCGATGGTAGCCGCGCCGCCGCGGGACTAGCGAAGAGGGCGTGGATATCCGGGAATTCGATCAGCATCGCTACATGAATTTGGCGACGTTCCGCAAGACGGGCGCCGAGGTCAAAACGCCGGTATGGTTCGCGGAGACGGGCGGCAAGCTCTATTGCTTCAGCGCCGCCGACGCCGGCAAGCTGAAACGGCTGCGGAACTCGCCGAAGGCCCGCGTCGCTCCGTGCGACGTCCGCGGCAAGGTCCTCGGCGCATGGCGGGACACGAGTGCACGCATCGTGGACGACCAAGCGCTCATCCGGCGCGTGTACGACGCCTTCGGCCAAAAGTATGGCTGGCAGATCGCGCTCTTCAATCTCGGCGCAAGGCTGGTCGGTAGATACAACAAGCGCGTCTTCGTCGAAGTCGATTACTGACCTGAGCTTCCGAAGTGGTCGTACCCGCGTGGCTGCAATGGGCGGAGTGCTCCGTCGGACCCCTGCAAGACCGTCCCTTGTCCCGTGACGCACCGGCCAATCGCGATGAAGGGGGGCGCGATCTCGCCGTGAGCGAACGCCATGAGAAGGGCGTAGTCGTCTCCCCCGTGGAGCGCGAGCTCGAGCGGGTCGAGCGAGAGCGCCTCTGCCGCCGCACGTAACGCTTCTCCGCCGGCGGCGCGCACGCTCTCCGCTTCGAGCACGATGCCGACATTGCTCTCCGCGGTCAGGCGAGAAGCGTCGAGCGCCAGCCCGTCGGATACGTCGATCGCGGCATGCGCACGCGATGCCGCGGCGACCCCTTCCTCGATCAGCGCGCGAGGGCGCCGGAAAGCAGCAATGGCTCGCTCGACCGACGGACCCCGGTATCCACCGCGCAGCGCCGCGATGCCTGCGGCTGCCAGACCGAGATGGCCCGCGACGCCCACGATGTCGCCCGGCTTCGCTCCCGCGCGTAGCAGCGGCCTCACCGCCGCACCGAGCACGGTGGTGGTGACGGACAGCTCGGTTCCGCGCGCCAAGTTCCCCCCCACCACGGCCGTGCCGAGGGCCGCGGCTGCTTCTGCCTGGCCGCGGGTCAGCTGGTCGAGCTCCTCGTCGCCGAAATCTTCGGGCAGGACCAAGGCCGAAAGAACCCCCCGTGGGCGGGCGCCCATCGCGGCCAGATCGCTTGCCGCGGCCATGAGAGAACGAAAACCGATGTCCTCGAGCGACATCCAGTCGCGCCGAAAATGCACCCCCTCGATGGCGGCGTCGACGGTCCATACGATCGATTCGCCCTCCGGCGCAAGTACCGCGGCGTCGTCGCCGATACCGACGGTGACGCCGGCGGGCGCCGGCGCGCGCGAAAAAAATCGCCGCAATCGCTCGAGGCGGGAGAGCTCGCTCAAGCCGCTATCGTAGCGCCAATCGCCACGCCGCCTCTATTTGCAAGCTGGCGGAAGGTTGGCGCCCTTCATGATTCCACCGATTGCCCCGAGCGCACCCGCCTTCGTCGCCGACCCCGTTGCCAGACCATTCACGAGCGAAAGGCAGAGGTTCGATGCCTGAAGCGCGTAAGCGTTGTTGGGCGGCGGCATCGACGATGCATTCTGCTGCAGTGCGGTGCAGCAGGCGCGAAGACCCGCCACGTCGGCCGGAGCCGCTTTGCCGACCGGCTTCTTCACGTCGACCGCGGCGTCTTCGACGCCCGCATCGAACTCGGGAGCAATGACGACCGGCGTCGGTTCCGGCGGCGGTGGAGGCGGCGTGGCCGAAGGCGCGGGCGGCAGATCCTCCTCCTTCTTTTTACAGCCCGTCGATCCAGGCAGCGTGGCAAGCAAACCGACGAGCAGCGGGAGATAACCTACGGCAATCAGCGTCTTCTTCATGGAGCCCTCGTCCCGGCGGCTTACCGGGGTCTAGCAGCACTCTGTCCGATGTCGCTTCGGCTTCAATTACATCCGGCGGGAAGCTTCCCACCTTTGAGGCTCGCTCGAATTTGCGTGAGCGCTGCTGCTTTTTTGGTCGTCCCAGCAGCGACGAGTTTGTCGATGGCGTCGCAGCTCATGGCCGCCGTCGTATAGAGACTCTTGTCCGTCGCGGTCTCCGACTCTTTGCGCAGGGCCGCGCAGCACGGTTTGAGCGATTCGGGCGCGGCCTTCTTGGCGGCGGCGGACCCCGCCGGAGCTGGCGCGGGTTGCACAGGCTGTAAGGGGGGCGGGATGGTTTCGGCCGGGGGAGGTGTCGTCTCGGCAGGCGGTGCTGACGGCAGAGCCGTAGCGATGGGCGTGGCCGCGGGGGCAGGCTCAGACTCCTCGCGGCTCTGCTGTTTACATTCGGAGAGCAGAGAGACAGCCGCCAGCATCGTCAGGACAGCGCGAATCTCGTAGCGCACAGGGTTTCCCTCTTTCGAGCTAGTCACCGTTGTACAGCAAAACGCCGCGCCGGCGGCTGATGTTTTACGAGCAGGGACGCTTGCCAGACGACGCCTTGCCCCGACGCTGCTTGGGGCAAGGCACGGTCTTTCGTTCTATGAGCAGCCCATGGAGTTTCCGCAGTTGAGGCATTTGTAGCAGGCCCCATTTCGCACCGTGATGTGCCCGCAGCCGTCGCACACCGGGGCGTCACCCATCATCTCTTCGAGCTGCGCATCGAGGGCGCTCATCGACACTTCGGGACCGGGCCGGAGCGTATCGTGCGGCTCGGCCGCGGGTGGGTGATAGGAGAGAAATCCGCGTGGCTGCGCGGCGTCGTAAGGCGCGTCGATCGCCGGTGCTGCGCCGTCGTCGGTATTCGCTCCGCCGATCTCGGCAGTGGTCGGCGGTACCTGCGCGAAATCGTAGCGGTGCAGGTATTCGACGCCGAGCACCCGGAACAGGTAGTCGACGATGGAGGTCGCGAACTTGATGTTGGGGTGCCCCTCGACGAGCCCTTGCGGCTCGAAACGGGTGAAGGTGAACTGCTCGACGAACGTCTCGAGGGGCACGCCGTATTGCAGCCCGATCGAGACCGACATCGCGAAGCAGTTCATGAGCGAGCGGAACGCAGCCCCCTCTTTGTGCATGTCGATGAAAATCTCTCCGAGCTGGCCATTCGCGTATTCGCCCGTCCGGAGGAAGATCTTGTGCCCGCCTACTTTGGCCTCTTGGGTAAAGCCGTGGCGCTTCTTCGGAAGCCGTACGCGCGTCCCGGTGGGAAGCGTGGGCGGTGAGCTCACTTGCGGGGCGTGCAGCGGCGGCATCGAAGACAAGGGCGGCAGGCTCGCTCGCGCGGAAGGCGGAAGGCTCGCCTTGGCGGA
>Ga0193706_1000286_pt1 | contig 31950 bp, 28 predicted proteins | sample U3c1metaG_FD_160130 | JGI IMG/M metagenome (GOLD analysis project Ga0193706, IMG submission 160130) | Soil microbial communities from a riparian zone of the East river system, Colorado, United States - U3c1 | ecosystem: Environmental > Terrestrial > Soil > Riparian zone | place: USA: East River... | reverse complement strand
GTCGAGGCTCGCAACAGTCTCGCCGAAACCGTCGGCGCGCTCGATCTCGCCGCCGTCATCGGCGTCGTTCGACAAGAAGACGCCGCGGCCGTCCAACAGCTCGGCTCGCGACTGCGCCGTATGCTGACAGCGCTGCTTCGCTGATCGACCGCCAGAGCGGCTACCGCGGTGACGCCACCGCGGTAGCCGCTGCATGTTTCCGGAATCGACTATCGAATGAGACGCGTCAGCATCGCCACGACGCGGTCCGCGAGCACCGCCACACGCGTCGCGTCCTCCCTCCGCGCGCAATCGAGCAGCGCCGCGATCTCGAGCGCCGCGCAAGCCTCCACGATCTCGCCCCGCGCAATCGTAAACGCCCGCGCCTTGTCCGCCCGCGTCACCCGCGCCGCCCCTTCCGCGACATTCAAACAAGCCCCCTTCGCCGCCCGAAGCGCCTCATCGCGCAGCTTCACATCGCGTATCCCCGCATCCCGCACCAAGACGAGCATCTCCAAAGCAAGTCCGTAAACCCAAAGCCGATGATGCGGCAAAAGCCGTCCCACCCCGTTCCGGTGCCAAGCTTCGCTGCGGCGCTGCACTCCGGCGTGTCGTGACGTTTCGGCGTGTCGTGACGTTTCGGCGCGTTGTTCATGAACAACCCCGCCCCCACCCAACTCACCGAAGCCTCCCCCCGCCTGCGCGCCACTGCCTGCAACGCGATGCCAAGCACCCGCTTCATCCCAGCCTCTCTCACTCCTCCCCCGCCTGCTTGGCATCGCGTTGCCAGCAGTGGCGCGCCCCGCGCGACCGCGCGCCCGTCAACGCGACCGCGACCCCGAACCCGACCGCGAACCGCGACCCCTACGAAACCGCCTCCACCCCCGACCTCACCTCTGCTCCCCGCCTCAAATCCTTCTCCACCCGTCCATCCCTCAAATGCACCACCCGCGGCATACTCTCCGCAAAGCTCGCATTATGCGTCACCACCACAATCGTGGTCCCGCGTGTCCGATTCATCGCAAAAAACAGCTCATGCATCGCCTCGCTGGTCGCCGTATCCAGGTTTCCCGTAGGCTCGTCCGCGAGCAGCAGCTTCGGCTCGAGCACCAACGCGCGCGCCAGTGCGACCCGCTGCTGCTCGCCTCCCGAAAGCTCGCCCGGCCGATGTGTCGTCCGCTCTCCCAGCCCGACCTCCGTGAGCAGCGCTTGCGCCGCGCCTTCCATCTCCTTCGGACTCTTGCCCTGAATGAGACCGGGCATGGCGACGTTCTCGAGCGCGGTGAATTCCGGCAGCAGATGATGAAACTGAAACACGAAACCGATCGTGCGGTTGCGCAGCGCCGCCAGCTTGCGCGCGCGGGCGGCGCCCAAGGCCGTGATGTCCTCCCCCGCCAAAACGATGGTGCCCGAGGTGGGCATATCGAGCGTGCCGACGCAGTGCAAAAGCGTAGATTTGCCGGCGCCCGAGGGGCCGACGATGGCGACCACTTCGCCCTCGCCGATCTCGAGGTCGATGCCGCGCAGGACCTCGAGGTTTCGGCCCATGTGGTCGAACGACTTGTGGACGTCGCGAATGGATACGAGCGCGCTCAAATTCGAATCTCCTCCCTCATTCGTAGCGCAGCCCTTCCACGGGTTTGAGCTGCGACGCTGCCCGCGCGGGATAGATGGTCGAGATGGTGCAGATCAGCATGGCGGCGACGGCGACGGCGACATAGTCGCTCGCATTGACGGCCACAGGAAGGCGGTCGATGTAATACACCTCGGGGTCGAGCCGTACACCGTAGATCGACAGGGACAAGCAAAACGCCAATCCCGTCATCACCCCGAGAACCGTCCCGATCGCGCCAATCACCACCCCCTCCATCATGAACACTTGGAGAATGGCGGTATCGGTCGCGCCGATGGCCTTGAGGATCGCGATCTCCTTCCCCTTTTCAGTGACCATGAGCAAGAGCGTGCAGATGATGCAGAAGCTTGCCACCAGGATGGCGATCGAAAGAATGATGAAGGTCGCGATCTTCTCGAGCTTCAGCGCGCTGAAGAGATTTTTGTTGAGCTCGCGCCAGTCGCGCACGCGCAGATCGCTGCGACCGACTGCCTGTTCTACCGCGCCCACCACGTCGCTGGCGTGTTCGGCTTCCGGGACTTTGACCTCGATGGCGCTGATGCTTTCGCCGAGCGAAAAGAGGTTTTGCGCCGCATCGATCGTCATATAGGCGTGGGCGGCGTCGTATTCGTACATGCCGCTGTAGAAGATGGCGGCGATGCGGAATTTGCGCGTTCGCGGCAGGATTCCCATGGGGCCCAGATCGCCGAGAGGCGAGACGAGCGTGATCTCATCGCCCACGTAGGCGTGCAAGGTCTTCGCGAATTCGCGCCCCACCGCAAGGCCGGGGTAAACCGGTGGACCTTTGAGCGCGTCCTTGATGGAAGGGTCGACGTCGGCGCCGCCGAACGTGAGATCGGGCCCTTTCAAGTACGGTTCGCCCCCCGAACCGAGGCCGATCACTTCGTCGGGCGCAAGGCGCGTGAGCTTCTCGGGGTGCTCGAGGTATTCGAACTTACCGACCTCGATGTTGTTGACGAGCTCGATGACGTTGCCGATCGAGCCCGGATCGATGCCGCGCACGAGCACGCCGGCAGTGGTGGTGGCCGACGATGCCATCCCTTCCCCGCGCACGACCGGCGTCGCGGCGGCGATGCCAGGCACGAGCCGCACGCGGTTCAGCGCTTCTTGCCAGTCTTTAAAACCTCCGATGGCGCTCGTATCGATGGTGATGTGGGCGTTGTTGCCCAAGATCTTACGCTTCAAGTCCTGTCCGAAGCCGCCCATCACCGAAGTCACGCCGCAGAGCGCGCACGAGCTCACGGCAACGCCGAGGATCGACAGCACGGAGATGACCGTGAGAAAGCCGCTCTTGCTCGCGCGTACGTGGCGAACCGCCACGAAGCTGCGAAACGTCCGACCTTCCAACCGGTCGAAGAACCACGGCATGAGCGCGACCAGAGCGAAGATCGTGAAGATCACGGCCGTGGCGGCGGCGCCGTAGCGGATGGCTTCGTGCTTCAGCTTGAAGCTCGTGCCGTGCGGGGCGGGCAGACGGAGAGCGAGCCACGCCAGCACCGCGTGGGTGACGCCGAAAGCGATGGCGAGATTGCGAATCCATCGCCGCCAACTTCGCTTCAGGGGAGCGACGAGCGCGCGCAGCTTCGGCGCCGGGACGGGTTCGCCGTAGGCGGTTTCGTCGCTGCGCGGGACGCCCGGGATGGGCGGCGTCGGAGGGTCAGTGGGACTCACGACGGTTTGGGGCTCTCCGCTCGCAAGAGCGGGAACAAGATGACGTCGCGGATCGACGGCTGCCCGGTGAGCGTCATGGTCAGACGATCGATTCCCATGCCCAAGCCTGCCGCAGGCGGCATGCCGTGCTCGAGGGCGCGGATGTAATCCTCGTCGTAGTCCATCGTTTCCTCGTGGCCGCGCGCGCGCTTCTCGACTTGCGCACGAAACCGCGCGGCTTGGTCTTCCGGGTCGTTGAGCTCGGAGAAGGCATTGCAGATTTCGCGACCATGGACAAAAAGCTCGAAGCGATCGACGAGGCTGGGATCGGCGTCTTTGCGTCGCGAGAGAGGCGAGGTTTCGTAAGGGTAGTCGACGGTGAAGACGGGAAGGCTCTTTTGGCCGTCTTGGGTGCGGTAATCGTCGGGAAAAAATGGTTCGGCCAGGTACTCGTAGGCCAAAAAGAGCGCTTCGCCGTCGTTGTCGGCTTTGGCCATCGCCTTGGCGAAATTGCCCCAATCGATCGATTTGGCGCGCGGCGACGACGCCGCCCATTGCTTGATGCGGTCCTTGTCGCGCCGGATGTACGACGGCACCTCAGCGGGCAATCCCGCGCGCTCGAGGGCGCGCATCACGGCCATCTTCATGGGGACGCGCGCGAACGGCTCTTTCAGCGAGAAAGGGCGCGCGGCCTCGAAACGCGCGTAGGCCTCCGGCATCGCCGCGGCAAGATGCGCGTCCACGGTTCGGAGCATGTCCTCCGTCATGTCCATGAAGGACTCGTACGTCGCGTACGCCTGGTAGACCTCGAGCATCGTGAACTCGGGGTTGTGGCGCGTGGAAATGCCTTCGTTGCGGTAGCAGCGCGCCATTTCGTACACGCGATCGATCCCGCCCACGACGAGGCGCTTCAAATAAAGCTCGGGCGCGATACGCATGAAAAGGCGCATATCGAGCGTGTTGTGATGGGTGATGAAGGGTTTGGCCGCGGCTCCCCCGATGAGCGTGTGCATGGTCGGCGTTTCGACTTCGAGAAAGCCGAGAAGGTCGAGATATCGGCGCAGCTCGCGCACGATGATCGAGCGCGCGACGAAGATGTCCTTCACCTCCGGATTGGCGACGAGATCGACGTAGCGGTGTCGGTAGCGAAGCTCGACGTCGGTAAGGCCGTGCCACTTCTCGGGGAGCGGCCGCAAAGCCTTGGTGAGAAGGCGAACGGAGCTCGGTTCGAGCGACAGCTCGCCGGTGCGGGTGACCATGGGCACGCCTTCGGCTTCGATGATGTCGGCGACCTCGATTTCCTCGAGTCGCGTCAGCTTTTCGCCGAGGCCGTCGCTGCGGCAAAAGAGCTGCATTTCACCTTGCCGATCGCGGATACGCACGAAGCTCGCCTTGCCAAAGCCGCGCATGGCGATGACGCGCCCGGCGACGTGTGCGCTTTTGCCGTCGGCGATGCGAGTGACCTCGGCGGCGTCGTATTTGCCGTCGCTGGCGCGTGCGCCGGCGAAGCGCGCGCGCAGATCGCCGAGCGCGATGAGCGGCGCGGGCGCGAGATCATTGGCGAAGGGGTTCTCGCCTCGCGCGCGCAGGGCCTCGGCCTTGGCGACGCGCGCGGCGATCAGTGCGTCTTCGGCACCTGCGCGCGGCGGAGCGTCATTGTCCTTCGGCATGGCAAAGGCGCTTTCTAGCCTGCCCGGGAGGGAGCGTCCACGGGCCTCGCGCGCGCCGCCGCGCCGCCCCGTAGCCGACCGAGAAATGCTGCGGCCGAAGTCATGCCCCGACGCCCGGCTCGTCCGTCATGACGACGCCTCCCTTTTTGAGGGTGCCGCCCGCTGCGGCGAGCAGGTAGGCCTCGATGAACGGATCGAGCGCGCCGTCGAGCACGGCGTCGACATTGCCGGTCTCGTACTCGGTCCGCAAGTCTTTGACCAAACGATAGGGCGCGAGCACGTAGCTCCGGATCTGGCTGCCGAAGCCAATCGCCGTCTTCGCCGCCGCCGCTGCGGCGGCTTGGTCCTCGCGCTTGCGAAGCTCGATGTCGTAGAGCTTCGCCTTCAGCATTTTGAGCGCCATCCGCCGGTTCTGGTGCTGGCTTCGCTCGGCGCGGCAGACGATGACGATGTTGGTCGGAACGTGCTTCATACGCACCGCCGTTTCGACCTTGTTGACGTTCTGCCCGCCCTTTCCTCCGGCGCGCATCGTCTTGATTTCGAGGTCCTCGTCCTTGACCTCGATGTTGATCTCATCGTCGATGTCGGGAGTGACTTCGACCGCCGCGAACGACGTTTGGCGTCGCGCGTTGGCATCGAAGGGGCTGATGCGCACCAGGCGGTGAACGCCGGTTTCAGCGCGCAGGTAGCCGTATGCGCTCGGGCCGCTCACCGTGAACGCGGCGCCCGAAATGCCCGCCTCGTCGCCCTCTTGGTAGTCGACGATCTCCGCCTTGTACCCGCGCTGCTCGCACCATCGTAGGTACATTCGGAGGAGCATCGCTGCCCAGTCCTTCGACTCCGTTCCCCCTTCGCCGGCGTTGATACTGACGATGGCGTTCGTGTGATCGACCGGTCCCGACAGCATGCGCGTGAGCTCGACTTGGCGGAGCTTCGTTTCGATGGCGGCGACTTGCGTTTCGGCGTCCTGGATGGCCGATTCGTCGTTCTCGGCAGCGCCGAGCTCGAAATACTCGGACGCTTCGCGGAGATCCTTTTCGAGCTTCTGTGTCGTTTCGAGCTTTTGCTCGACGTCGGCACGCTGACGCAAGAGGGCTTGCGCTTTCCCCGGATCGTTCCAGAAATTGGGCGCGCCGGCCTGCTCGTTCAGCTCGGCAAGGCGTCTCTCGAGCTTCGCGACGTCAAAGATGCCCCCTTAGCGCCTCTTGGCGCCGCTTTAGGTCGGAAAGCTTCTGCCTCGTCTCGGAGATCATGGTGCAGCCTCACCGTCTACGCGATCTTCTCGCTTTCCGCCACCCTCTCGCGCAAGGCGCCGCTTTTTGACGTAGTGATGGGTCACGCCCCACGCGAGCGCGGTAAACCCGAACACGAGCACCCAGCCATTGATCGACCCGACGACGTGAATGGCACGTTCGAGGTTGGCGCCGCACAAGTAGCCGATGGCGACGAGCGCGCAGCTTCGGCACGTCGAGCCGACCGCGCTATAGGCGGCAAACCGCACGAATCCCATGCGCGACGCGCCCGCCACCGCGGGCACCAGATTTTTTAGCCCCGAAATGAAGCTTCCGATGAACACGGTCTTCGCGCCGTGCTCGGCAAAATAAACCTCCGCCATCCGCACCCGCTTCTCACCGACGCCGAAGCGTTCACCCCATCGCTCGATCAGCGCAGTGCCCCCGCGCCGGCCAATCCAGAACGAGAGATTCGACCCGACCAGCACCCCTGCCACGACGGCGAGCGATGCATAGAGCGGCGACAGACCAGCTCGCTGCGCCAGCCCACCGCCCAAAACGACGACGAGGTCGCCCGGAATCACGAACCCCAGAAGGAAGACGTTCTCGGCCAGTGAGGCGATGAAAAGGAAGAGGTAGCCGTAGCGCGACACCAGCGCCAACGCCTCTTGCAGGAACCCTTCACGCACCCCTTGAAGCTAGCATCTCGATTGGTGAGGCTTGCCCGGTTCGTCGCCGGGCCAAAGGAGGCGCTAAGGAGGCGCTAGGGAGCGCGCGCGGCCAGGGCAGCGCGGTAGACGCCGAACCAACCGCCGGTCATCATATCGAGGACCGCGCTCGACTCCGCCTCGCGCAGCACGGCCGAAAAGCGATCTTCGGCCGGCAGACCCGAATCCTGCAGCAATGCGTAGGCCTTTTGCCACTCGAACAGCGCCTGGAGCACCTTGGCCGCGAGGCGCGAGCGCAGCTCGGTGCGATCGAGCCGCGCGCGCTCGACCGTGATCTCCTCGTCGGCGAAGAGGAGGCGATCGAGTCGGAACGTGATCCTGGCCTCGAGCACGTTGGTCGCGGCTCCCGAAGCCACGTAGCGCGAGGGATCGTCCTCCGAGAGCGAGATGCGCCCCGTTTCACCGAGCGTGCGTACGGCGCGAAGACGGAGCTCGGGCAGCGCGGCCGAGGAGCGCGCCCTGGCCGCCACGGAGTCGATCCGCTGGTCGTCGGCCAAACCCATCGTGCGCAAGGCGGCGCGGATGCACGAACGCGCCACCTCGGTGGTCACGGTCATGATCGGAGCGGGTGCGGCGCGCTCGACCTTGGCCGGCGCGCTCTCTGCGATGCCGACGCGCGGCAGCGCCTCGCCGAGTTGGAACACACCGAGCGCGCTATCGCCGCGAGATCCTTCGCTCGCGGCCGCACCGAGCCAGGTCGCGCCGGTGTCGTTATCCGCCGGACCGGCGAACAGCGCCGGCGACGGCGGAGCTTGCAACCCGTGCGGACGCGCGAAGCGCTCGAGGGGCAGCTCGAGAATGAGCGTCGCGCCCCATTCGGCCCCGCCGTTCGCTTTCTCGACCCTGAACGCCTCGAACCCCAAGTAAGCGGCGCCCCTCGCCGCCCCCATCGACCCGCGCGGCGCGACGTGCCAAGCGAGAAAATCCTCGGCATCGATTTCCCCCTCGTTCAATTGATCTTCGAGCCGGCCCTGCACGGCGCGAGCATCCGGAGTCGCGGCCCGCGCCGGCGTGCTCGCAAGCCCGGCGATCGAACCTATCCACAACGCCCAGAGAACGACGCGAAGTCGAATCATCGCCCCCTCTCGGCGGAGCGCACGCGCCGGTTGCGTCCGTCGTGATCAGCGCGCCGCGAGGGTGGTCTCGAGCGTCTGCTCGGACGGCTCTTCCCACGGCGCGAGCGCAAGCGTACGCCACGACGACAACGCGCGCCCCTCGGCGGGTCGACCCTGCTGTGCGCGACGCCGCGCCCGCTCCTCGATGCCGGCGCGATCGGCCGCAGCGCCGGCGTCGTACAGGGACGACGCATCACGCGAGGGCGCCTCACCGTCGCGCAGCGCCGCCACGTCCAAGGCGACCGCCAGCGGGTCGAAACCCCGCTGCCCACGACATCCGATGGCTGCCCTCAGCACCGCCCCCGCCGGCAGATCGCACACCCACCAGTCTCCGACGGGAAGGGTCACTTCGACGTCGCGAATTTCTACTTTGGGACCGTCCCAGCTCGGCGTCACGGCCACGATGCGCAGCGTGAGCTCGCCCCCTTGCGCCCGTGCGCGCGCGTCGTCGAGCGCTCTCGCCCCGAGCTCCCAGCGGGTCACAACGCTCGTCTCATCGACCAGCACGAGTGCGAGCTGGTCAGCGTCGCGCGCACCAAACGGCGCCTTGATTGCGGTGGATCGAGACGTCGCGATCGCGGCCTCGGGAGGATCGGCGCGCCAGGTGGAGAGGGGGAGATCGGTGGAGAGGAGGGTCGGGGAATGGTCTGCTTCGGGCGGCAAGGTGTCGCGTTCGCGCACCTCGTCGTCGCGGTCGGGTTCAGGTTCGCGGTCGTGGTCGCGGTCGGGTTCGTGGTCGTGGTCGGGTTCGTCGTCGTTCGCTGGGCTCGGCTGCGGGGGGCCGCTGGCGTCGGGCGGGGCGTGGGACGGGGCGACGGTCGGTGCGAGGTCCGTGGGGAGTGCTGCTATCTTTTCGCGCAGCTTGCGAGCCGCGACGTGTTCGGGCTCGGTGGCCAGCACCTCGTCGAGCACGGCGAGCGCGCGGCCGCGGTGGCCTTGGCCGGCATAAATGTCGGCGAGCGTCACGGTGGCGATGGGCGGCGTGACGGGGGTGAGGGTCACGTGTTGCAGACCGCGAATCAGCGCGGCTGCATCCGGTAAATGCAGACCCCGCTCGACCACGCGCGCCACCAAATCGCGCGCAACGCCGAGCAGCCCGCGGGCGAGGCGGCGCTCGATGGGGTCGGCCACCATTCGCTTGACGATTTCGTCGACGAGCTCGGCGCGCGTAAGAACGTCGGCCTTGTCGATGCCGAGCGCTTCGGCCCGAGCGATGAGATCACTCCGGCTGGATGCGTCGAGATCGGAGGCGTGGAGGATCGTCATCGACCGGCAGGTCCTCGATTCAATACCACCCTCCGAGCCCGTCTGGGACCGGCTTTCGGGACGCGAGGATCGCTTTTGCCGCATTCGCGTCGACCCCGATCTGAGCGCGCAAGGCGTCGAGGCTAGCGAACTTTTGCTCGCCGCGGAGAAAAGCGACGAGGTGAAAGCGGAGGCGGGCGCCGTAAAGATCGCGCTCAGCGTCCGTGGCCGGCTGAAAATCGAGCAGGTGCGCCTCAATCGATGCGCCGGCGCCCACGGTGGGGCGCACGCCGATGTTGGCGACCCCTTTCGCGAGCGCCCGTGAGATGCCGGGGCGATCGAGCCTGTCGACGACGACCGCATAGACGCCGTACGGGGGGACGAGCTCTTCTACGCCGCCCAAATTAGCCGTCGGAAATCCGAGTGTTCGGCCGCGCTGATCGCCCCGCATCACCGTTCCCGTCAGGGAGTGGGGTCGCCCGAGCACCCCTTCGACGTCGGCGAAATCGCCCGCCTGCACCGCGCGGCGCACGCGCGTGCTCGACCAGGGACCCTTGTCATCGCCAACGAGTTCGGTGGAGTGCGCGGTGAACCCGAGCTTCTCTCCTAGCTTCTTCAGCGTGCCGAGATCCCCCTCCCTCGCGCGGCCGAAACGAAAGTTCTGCCCCACGACGACGCACACGGCGTGGAGCTCCCCCGCGAGGACGGTCGTCGCAAACTCTTCGGCGCTGCGCTGCGCCAGGTCGCGATCGAAGGTTTTGACCACCACGCGAATCGCCGGGACCGTCTCGGCAATGAGCTCGATTTTGCGCTCGAGTGTCGTCAGAAGCGCCGGCGCCGATCGGCCGAGAACCACCGCGGGCGGAGGATCGAACGTGAGCGCGACCGGCGATGCACGTTGGAGCTCGGCCTCGCGCGCCGCTTGCCTCAACACCTCCACGTGTCCGCGGTGGACGCCGTCGAAATTGCCGATCGCGCAGAGGGTGGGCCCGCTGGGGGTCGGCTCCAGTCCGGCTGGGTTCAAAGTGCCTCCTTCTTCCATTGTTCGGCGGCGGAGAGCAAGCGGTGCGAGCGCCTGACGCTGGCAGGGGCGGCACACGCGAACTTCGGCTATGAAAGCGCGGTGACCCCCGACGAAGCGATCGCCGAGGCCAAGCAGGGCCATACTCGCCCCGTTTATCTTCTCACCGGCGAGGAACCGTACGAAATCGAGCGGGTCCTATCGAGCCTGCGCGGCATCGTCCTTTCGGGCGCGCTCGCGGCGTTCAACGAAGAGAAACTCGTGGCCGGCGAAGTGTCCGTCGATCGCGTTCTTTCGGCGTCGCGGGTGGCGCCGATGATGGCCCCGCGCCGGCTCGTCGTCGTGCGCAACCTCGACCGCTGGGAGTCGCGCGCCGGCGAGGGGCACGACGACGACACGGACGGGAGCGCAACGAGCCCTCTCGATCGCCTGGCCGAGTACGCCGCATCGCCGGCTCCGACCACCTGTCTCGTGCTCATCGGAGGAAAGATCGACGGCCGGCGCAAGCTGATGAACGCCGGGCGCAAGGGGGGATTTCTGGTGACATGCGAACCGCTCGCGCGCGGTGCCCTTCCCGGCTTCGTCACGCGAGAAACGGCGGCGCGCGGACATGCCATTTCCTCTGATGTGGCCGATCTTCTCGCCGAGATCGCCGGACCCGAGCTCGGAAGCGTGGCCGATGCCATCGAACGACTCTCGCTCTACGTCGGCCCCGCTCAGCCCGTCACCGAGGATGCCATTGCCGCGTGCCTCATTCGCCTGCGCCAGAGCACCGTCTGGGAGCTCGTGAACGCCGTGGGAAGGCGCGAGCTCGGGGTGGCGCTCGCCACGCTCGACGATGTCTATGACGCCCGCGACCGAGGACTGCGGTTGGTGGGGCTCTTGGCTTGGTCACTGCGGCAACTCATCAAGTTCGAGTCCGCGGCGCGCGGCGGGGCATCGCCGGAGGAGGCGGCGCGCCGGGCGGGGGCGCCCCCGTTCAAAGCCCGCGAATTGGCGGGCCAGGTCCGACGCTTGGGAGCGCCGGAGCTCGAGCGCTGGCTCGTTCTCTTGGCCGACGCCGATCTCGAGCTCAAGGGGTCGAAGCGCCCCCCCCGCGCCACCCTCGAGAGCACCCTGATGAGGATGTGCCGCGGCCCCGCTTTGGCGAGCTGAGGGGTGCTGGGGTGCCAACTCCGGTCGGCCGGTGCTATGGATGACTGCCCCCGGGCGAGGCGAACTCCGCCGTACCCCTGGTGCAGACGAATCGAAGGCTATACTGAACGGGTGCTGGGACCCGCCCCCAAAAGACGATGGGCCCAGACACTTCGCAGGAATTTTCAGAGGAGAGCGAGATGCACGTCCCCGTCAAGGAGATCCGGCCTCAGCTCGAAGTGCTCGCCAAAGCGCCGCTTCCCACGCGCCACGGTAGCTTCGAAATGCAGGTATTTCGTTATCATTCGGGCGAGGTCGACACCGGCCTTCCCGACCAGCACGTGGCCCTTTGCATGGGCGTCTTGTCCGGCAAAACACACGTGCCCGTTCGCATTCACTCCGAATGCATCACCAGCGAGGTCTTCGGGTCGCTGAAATGCGACTGCAAGGATCAGCTCGAAGCCGCCCAAGCGCACATCGCGGGACACGGGTTCGGCGCCGTCCTTTACCTCCGCCAAGAAGGGCGCGGCATCGGGCTCGCCAACAAGGTGCGTGCCTACGCACTTCAGGCGCACGGCGCTGACACCGTCGACGCCAATCGCCTCCTCGGGCTGCCCGACGACGCGCGGCGCTACGACGCAGCCGCCGCGATGCTCGATCATCTCGGGGTTCGCTCCGTCGAGCTTCTCACGAACAACCCCGCCAAAGAAGAAGCGCTCCGTGCGCTCGGCATCGAGGTCGTCGGAAGAACGCCGATCCTCGTGCCGACCAATCCTTTTTCCGCGACCTATCTGGAGACGAAACGCTCGCGGATGCGCCACGCCATTCCCGCGCGCCCCGTCGTCGCGGATTCGGCGATCGCGAACCTCACGCGCGCGAGCAACGACGGCAAATAGACGTTCGCCCGAGCGACGCCGCTTGGCTTAGCTACTTTTTCGGCTTGGCCCGGGCGGCGAGTTTGGCGCGGAGCTTGGCGGCGTATCCCGGCTTGTTCTCCTGGCGCGCGCGTCCGATGGCGAGCGCGTCGGGGGGAACGTCGTGGGTCACCGTCGCACCGGTCGCGACGTAGGCGCCGTCGCCAATCGTGACCGGCGCAACGAGCTGCGAGTCGGAGCCGATGAAGACGCCGCGCCCGAGCGTGGTCTTCTGCTTTTGGAACCCGTCGTAGTTGCAGAAAATCGTGCCGGCACCGACGTTCGACGCTTCCCCCACCTCGCCGTCGCCGAGGTACGCGAGGTGGTTCGCCTTGGAACGGGCGTGCATCACCGTCTTCTTCGTCTCCACGAAATTACCGACGTGTGCTTCTTCGCCGATGTCGCTCTCGGGGCGGAGGTGAGCGAAGGGGCCGATGCGGGCGCGCGGGCCGACGCGCGAGGACGTGATGACCGAGTAGGGAAGGATGACGGCGCCCGCCTCGATGACGGCGTCGGTGATGACCGAGCCCGTATCGATGCTCGCGCCCGTCTTGATGGTCGTGCTTCCGCGCAGCTCCACCCCGGAATGAAGGGTGACGTCGGGGGCAAGCTCGACCGTCTCGTCGATGCGCGGATCGCCGTGCACCGTCACCCCCGAACGCGCCCATCGCTCGGCGATGCGCCGGTGCATGACGGCCTCGGCCATCGCGAGCTGCGCCCTGTCGTTCACTCCGGCAAGGCTCGTCGCCGCGGCGGGCAGCGCGATGGCGCCCGCCTTTTTGCCCGCGGCTTCGACCACGTCGGTGAGATAGAGCTCGTTTTGCGCGTTGTTCGGCGTCAGCTGGCTGAGCGCGTCACGTAGGAAGGGCACGCGCGCCGCGTAAACACCGGGGTTTACCTCGGTGATGGCTCGCTCCTTTTCGGTACGAAGATCGCGGTGCTCGCGGATAGCGGTGACCCGCCCCGCGTCGTCGCGTAAGACGCGCCCATAACCGGTGGGATCCTCGAGCACGCACGTGATGAGCGCGAGCGATGCGTCGGGGTGACCTTCGAGCGCGGTCGCCAACGCCTTCAGATCCGAGACTTCGAGCAGCGGCGTGTCCGCGTAAAGAACGAGCGTGGTTTCGACATTTCCGAGCGCCGGCATGGCCATCAAAGTTGCGTGACCCGTACCTCGTTGCTCGGTCTGACTCGCGGTGCGCACCGTTTTGCCGAAGGTCGCCACCAGGTATCGCTCGACTTCCTCTGCGCCCCTCCCGACGACCACCACGACGTCGGACGCGCCGGCATCGAGCGCAGCACGCACGGCGTAGTAGATGAGAGGACGGCCCGCCATTGGATGGAGCACCTTGGGAATCGCGCTCTTCATCCGCGTCCCCTGACCCGCGGCGAGAATGATGGCGGCAAGCTTCTGCATGGGCGTTTTTGTCTTGGCCCCGTCAGCGGGTCAAGCGCCGGCTTTGGGCCGAAGCACCGAACCCATCGTCCGAGCCTGGGCCAGACGTTTCAACATCCGGGAGCTCGGGCAAGTCAGGGAGATCCTCGGGGTTCGGCGCGACCACCGGCGTCAGCGCGGCCGGGGTGGCGGCCAGTGCCTCCGCCTGGTGCGCGACGCTCTTGCCGACCGGCGCATAGACGACGAGGGTCTCCTTGGCCGCGAGCTTTTCGTAGCGCGACCGCTGGTTGATGCGCTCGAGCTGCCCGAGCGTCAGATTGAAGCGCTTGCCGAGCTTTTCCCACGTTTCGCCTTCCTCGACGACGATGGCGGTGCGCTTGCGACCGCGGAGCGATTCGAAGTAGGCAAAGAAGTCTTCGCTGGCGACCGTCAAACAGCGGACGTCCGATTCGGCGAGGTGCTCGATTTTCGAGAGATCGGTCCCGTCCTTCACGAACACCTGCAGGGTCATTCCCTCTTGCAGTCGCGCCGAGGGGTCGAGCGGATTCCAGCGCGTGAGCTCATCGGGCGTAACGCGGAAGGAGCTGGCGACGTCGCGCAGCGTGTCGCCCGCGACGATTCGATAGAAAACGCGCGATCGATTGGAAAAGCGCGGTGGATCGGCGGGGTGAACGACGACTTGTTTTTCGTCGGTTCCCACCAGTGGGACCGCTTTCGTCTTCTCGGCTGCGGCGGGCGGCACGGGCGGAGCGGGGGCTTGGGTCGGCGCGACCGGTGGAAGCATCGCCGTGGACGAGGCATCGCGTTCGGCAAAAAGGCGAGCGCGCCGTGCCCCGCCGGGTCGTCGGTGCGCCGTGCGTCCGGCTCGGGCGGCGTCGCTTCGGCACTCGCCACCGACGATTCGGGAACGCTCGCGCCATCATCGGTCTCGACCTCGCGCTCCTTGGTCGGGCGCGGGGCGAATTTGCGAGTTACGGCAATCCCTTTTCCCTGCGGCACCCGTACTGTCCACGCCGTGATCTCCGTCGACGCGGAGAGCGGCGGCGTTCGCCCGCGCCGAAGCTGCGGGTTCATCCCCTCGACGATGCCTGGCGCGACCCCCGCTGCGGCGGCAATGGTGGCGATGGTGACGCCCGCGGGCACCACGACGGGATCGAATGCCAGCGGAGGTTCGATGCGCACCGTATCGAGCCCGAACGCCGCGGCGTTGCGTGCCGCGACCGCGACCGCGATGATCTTGGGGACGTAGAGTGCGGTCTCGTAGGGCACCCCCGCTTCGACCTTGGTGAGCTCCCAGAAGTCGTTCGTGTTGTACTTACGTATGGCGTTCAGTAACGCGCCGTACCCCATGTTGTACGCCGCGAGCGCGAGCTCCCAGGTGCCCAAGCGCCGGTACAAATCAGCGAGGTAGCGCGCCGCCGCCTCCGTGGACCGCTCGGCGTCGTAGCGCTCGTCGATCCAGCGATCGATGGAAAGGCCAAACGCCTTGGCCCCCTCCGGCATCAGCTGCCAGAGGCCGGCCGCGCCGGCGGACGAGCGGATGGCGGGGTCGAACCCGCTTTCGATGAGCGCGACCCAAAGGAGGTCGTCCGGCAGCCCGCGATCGCGAAAGACGCGGCGAATGGTGGCGCCGTAACGGCCGCTTTTGCGCACCCATCCCTGGAGCAAACTGCGGCCCCGCGGTTCGTCATGGTAGTAGCCGAGGTAACGGACGACGCGCGTATCCCATCGCGCGGGCATCTCGGGCAACGCCAGCGTCCGTAGCCAGGTCACGTCGCGCCCGGCATCTCCCGTCGCGCCCTCCGGCAAAAGCGGCGTCGGCGCCAACCCCGACGCGCGCACAACGGGCTTACTCGGATCGAGCAACGGGCCAGGCAGCTCGTTCGACCACGCTCCCAAGGTCGTCGCCATCCCCGCGCGAAAGAGCTCGCGATCGGCGTCGCGCAGCGCTCTCAGCTCGGGTGATTCGGCTGCCAAGGTGACGTCGGCATCGCTCGACACGCCCGCCCCGGCCCGCCGCAGTCCGTCGCTCGAGGCTCGGGTTGCACGCGCAGCCGCGGTTTTGGTCGCCCGGGATGGCGGCGCAGCGGGTTTGGCTTTGGCGAGGCTCTTGTCGTTGAGGTCGGATTTGGGCTTGGCGGGAGGGGGCGGCGAGAGAGCGGAGGGAGTCCCGCTCTTCTTGAGGTTCGCGGTCGCGGTCGCGGTCGAGTTCGCGGTCGGTTTCACGGTTGCGGGCGTGGGGGCGGGTCTGGCAGTCGCCGTCGGCGCTTTCATCGCCGCAGAGGCCGGCGGCGTGGGGCTCGCTACCTTGGTCGGCGCCGCTTCGACTCGAGATGCCTGCGTGACGAGCAGCGCCAACCCGAGCCACAAGTTGGGCCTCGCCGTCCGCATGACACGTTGCTCTCATGGCGCTGCCCGCAGGTCAAACTTCCGGCGCGCTCGCCTGGAAAGCGTCCCGCCTCATCCGTGGGGGCGAGCGCGCTGCCCTGCCCCTGCCCTGCTTGCTCGTCAGTGCAGCTTGGCTAGGTAGTCGGCGATCTCCGGTAGGGGCAGCGTTTCTGATACGAGACCCGCGCGGACGGCCGCCCCTGGCATGCCATAAACGACCGCAGTCTCTTGGCTTTCGGCGATGATCGTACCGCCCGCGGCACGAATGGCGCGCGCGCCCTCGACACCGTCGTCGCCCATGCCCGTCAGAATCACGCCGATGGCCCGGTTGCCGAGCGCTGTCGCGGCGCTGCGGAACAGTCGGTTGGCGCTCGGCACGTAGCGATCGCCCGGCGCGGGGGCGCTGATGCGTACGCGGCACTCCGTCGTTCCGGAGATCGTTTCGATCTCCATGCATTGCCGGCCGGGACAGATGGCGCCGGTACCGGCCGAGACCATGTCCATGTCCTGGGCTTCGGTGACCCGCATGGCGCCTTTGCGATCGAGTCGCTCGGCGAAGGTGCGGGTGAATTTGTCGGGCATGTGCTGCGCTACGAGAAGCGCGTTGGGACACCGCGTCGGCATCTTGGCGAAGATGTCGATGAGCGCGGTGGGACCCCCGGTCGAGGAGCCGATCACCACGACGTTGCGTGGCGTGACCAACACTTGCCGCTGCGGTGGGGGGGGCGGGGACATCTCGTTGGTGAAGCTCGCGCGCGACGCGGCCGGGGTGCGCCCCGCCCGGAGCGCCGAGGACCGCAGATTGCGGATCATCTGAATTTTAGAGAGGATCTGCTCGCGGAGCTCTTTCGCATCGGGGGACACTTGGCGGTCGGGCTTGGCCACGAAGTCGACCGCACCGAGCTCGAGCGCTTTGAAGACGTTCTCCTTCTGGCTGTAGCTCGATACGACGATGACCGGCGTCGGTTGCCGCGACATCAAGATGCGAAGGAAGGTAAACCCGTCCATCTTCGGCATCTCGAGGTCGAGCGTGATGACGTCGGGGCGCACGGTCGTCGCCAGGCGGAGCGCCTCTTCGCCGTCTCCGGCCTTGCCGACGAGCTCGATGTCGGGAGCCGAAGCCAGGATGTCGCCGATGTTCCGGCGGTTGTAGGCGGAGTCGTCCACCACGAGAATCCGGAGCGGACGCGTGTCTGCCTTACTCATTCGTAACCCCCTCGTGCTGCCACCGGCGCCAATGGCTTACGGTAGATCAAGTCTTCGCTCAGGTGAACGAGCTCGAACGCGGTCGAGATGTTCAAGAGGGATTCGGAATGCCCCAGGAAGAGGTAACCCCCGGGGATCAGGCGCTCGTAGAACATGTCGATGACCTTTTTGCGGGATTTTTGGTCGAAATAGATCAGCACGTTACGGCAGAAGACGGCATCCACGCGGCCCACCACGCGGACGCGCTCGTTGTCCATGAGGTTCAAGTGCCCGAAGTGGCAAAGCTCGCGGATAGGGTCGATGACGTGGCTCCCATCGGCTCGTTCGATGAAGTAGTCGCGTCGAAATGCAGCGGGGGAGGTGCGGAATGCGGAAGGACCGTAAATGCCGCGCCGGGCGGCAGCGACGCAGCGACGCGAAATGTCGCTGCCATAGACGCGAATGTCCCAGTTGGGAAAGAGGCCGGACTCTTTGATGAGAATGGCGAGAGTATAGACCTCTTCGCCGGTGGAGCACCCCGCGCTCCATACCGAGAGCCGGCGACGGGAGGCCGCATCATCGGCGAGTCGCGGGAGAACTTCGTTGCCGAACGCGCGGAGCTGATAATCCTCGCGGAAAAAATAGGTTTCGTTGGTGGTGAGCAGATCGATGGCTTCGTCGAGCTCTGTGACGCCGCCGCTCGCAAACTGCAGAAACTGGTAGTATTCGCTGTATTTTTTGAGGCCGAGCGCGAGGAGCCGCTCGCGCAGCCGACGCTCGAGCACGGGAAGCGCCTCGTCACCGAAATAGATCCCGGCATGACCGTTCACGAGGTCGCGCAGCATGCGAAACTCGTCCGGCCGCAGACGTATGTCGTCGGGACGCGAGGCAAGGCTCATGGGTCTCCCTTCGGCGGTGCGATCGTCGCAGGACGTCGCGCCGTCGAGGGAGCTTCGATGGCGCTGAGCGCACGGCCCATGGCCTCGCGCACGAGCGGTTCACCCTCCCCCAGCATTCGATCTCTCAGCACCCATGCTGCGTCTCGGCCACCAAAGCGCCCGAGACAATCAGCCGCGAGGCGCCGCACATCCCACGCTTCGTGGGTCAGCGCTTGTCCGAGCTGGTCGAGGGCGCGCCGGTCGCGCACGCTTTCCAGCGCGAGGAGCGCCGCTTTGACGACTTCGGAATTCGGATGACGCGCAGCTTCGAGCAGCGGCTCGATCCGATCGGGGTCGTCGAGCTTGCCGAGCGTCTCCACCGCCGCGACGGCGACGAGGGGCGACTTCGAGAGCGCCAGGGGCCGCAGGGACAGCCGGGCGCGCGGGTCCGCAGCTTCGCCGAGGGCCCGCGCAGCCGCCGCGGTGAGCTCGGGCTCGTTCGATTCGCCGACCAACTCGACGAGCCGGTCCGCCCCGGCCGCCCGACCGTCGAGTGTCCGCAGACGGCCGAGGGCCCGCACCGCCGAGAGCTGGATCTCGCGTTCTTCGTCCGCGAGAGCAAATTGGACGGCCTCCATGCCGAGATCGGAGCCGACTTCGGCCACCGCTTCGATAGCGGTCAGGCGCGTCTCGGGATCAGCGCTGGACAGGGCGGCGGCGAGGTAGAGGACGTCTTCGGCAACGCTGCCGAGGACGTCTCCTTTGAGCGCGCCGATGACGATGGACGTGGCGATCTGCGATGACTGGTCGCGACGCGCGACCGACGCCGTAAGGCGTGCGTCTTCCGGATAGCGTCGGGCGAGGAGCGCAAGCGCGCCTCGCGCCGCGGGCAGGCAGCCCTTGCGTTTCTCGGTCACCACCGCGAACACCGGAGCAATGTCTTCCGGCCCACCGAGAGAGCCGAGCGAGGCGAGCGCAGCCGAGGCGACCTCCGTCGAGCTGTCGGCGATGGCGGCGCGCAAGGCGAGACGCACGCTTTCCTCCGAATCTTTTTCGACCAGCTCGCTGAGGCGTGCGATCGCCGCCGCGCGAAGGTCGGAGGCTCCGTTGGCCACCCGCGCAAGAAGGCGCGGAAGGGCAGGCGGACCGAAGATGCGCAGCGCGGCGTCCGCTTCCCGGGCCACCGCGTCGTCGACGAGAGCATCGATGGCGAGATCGACGCCTGCCGGCTCGTTCACGACGGCGGCGACGACAAGGGCGGCGCGCCGCCCTTCGACATCCTGACTCTCCGGCGCCATGGCTTCGAGCAGTCGGTCGCGCGCCTTGTTGCCGAGACGAATCCCCTGCCCTTTCCAGTGCTCGACCAAAACTTCCGCGCCGACGGCGAGCTCGGCGAGCCCGACCATCGCCAGGCGAAACATGGCCGGACTCTCGTGCTCGAGAGCGAGCGCGAGCGCCTCGGCGGCTTCGATTCGTCCCGCGCGCGATGCTGCCGCCAGCGCGGCACGCCCAAGAATTCGATGCCCCGTGAGCGGACGCAATTTCTCCCACGGCACGACGATTCCGAGACGGTTCAGCCCTTCGAGAGCCGCCAATTTGAGATGCGTGTCCTCGGCATCGAGCGCACCGAGCAGCGTGCGCGACGCGGCATCCACCGCCAGCGGTCCAATATCGGCGATGGCCTCGAGGGCGGCCGTGCGCACGTTGGCGTCGGCGTCGGCGTAGAGACTTTCGAGCGCCTCGAGCGCTATCGGATCGTGCGCTCGGCCGAGAACCTCGGCGGCGAGCTTCTTGCCGTCGGCATCGAGCCGATGGATGACGCGCGTCACGGCCGGGATGGCGCTGCGGCCGAACGCCGCGAGCGTCTCTACGACCGCGTTGCGCAGTCCGACGTTGTCCCCTGGGAAGAGCGCCGTCACCAGCCGATCGAGGAGAGGGTCAGCAGGACCGAGCGTGGCGGCCACGCTGCTCGCCTCCTTGCGCACGCGCCAGTCGGAATCGCCGAGCGCACGCAGCACGCGAGCCGCTCCGTCGGCGGGGGAAAGCTCGGCGACGGCCGCGGTAGCACGCCGGCGCACCTCGGGATCGCTCGAGCCGAGATCCGTATCGATGTCGCGGAAACTCTTCACGCGTCCTCCTCGCTCGCTCCGGTGCTCGGAAGTAGGCTGTGATGATCGAAGGACTCCGCCAGTTTTTCGAACTTACTCAGGTCGAGCACGAAGACGAGCTGCCCGTCGTACGTCGTCACGTTGGAAATGCCGCGCGCCTGATCTCCGCCCCCGAGCTCGGGAGGTGGGCGAAACTCTCCCACCGCCACGCGGAGCACCCCGAGCACGTCGTCGACGATGAGCCCCACCGTCTTGCCGCCCACCGACACCAGGATCCACTTTGCCTTTCTGTTGGGCTCGAGCGCGAGGGGCAAATTGAAACGCGCGCGAAGATCGATGACGGCGACCACCTCCGAACGATGGTCGGCCACACCGGCCAAACCGCCCGGCGTGTGCGGCAACTTCGTGAGAGCGAGAGGAGTGACGATCTCGCGCACATGCGCGATGTCGAGCGCGTAGCGAACGGAACCCACCATGAACGCCACGAAGCTGTACGCCCCCTCACCTGCTCGTTTGGCGCTAAGTTGCATCGCGCGCCACCGGTTCGGAGCGACCGAGAATCGGCCGCAAATCGAGCAACGTGAGGAGCGCTCCGTCGGGGCGCCCGATCCCTACGATGTAGTCGCCCAAGCGACCCCCGAGAACGCTGGCCGCGACTTCGATCTCACTCTCCGCCAAGCGATACACCTGCAGCACCTCGTCGACGTAGAGCCCGATCACCTCGTCTTGAGCACCCATCGCGAGGAGGATGCGACCCTTGCGCGACGATTCCGTAGCCTGAAGTCGCAATCTGGCGCGCAGCGAGATCACCGTGACCAGGAGCCCGCGCACACTGACGACGCCCACGATCTCCTCGGGAGCGCGCGGCACCTCCGTCACCGGAGGAAGCTTGAGAATTTCCCGCACCTCGCCGATAGGTACGGCGTAGGTGTCGGCACCCAGCCGAAATGCGAGGTACTCGACGCGCGGGCCGCGCACTTTGATGCCGCGATGCCGGTCGTTACGGCCGCGGGCGAGGAGATCAGCCATAGCTCGCCCCCACTGCGGCGTCGCTTCCGCCGAGGAATGCCTCTTCGATGAGCGCGGGCGCGTCCAAGACGAGGGCCACGCGTTGATCGCCGAGCTCGGTCGCGCCAGCAAACCCTTTTACCTTCTTGAGCGATGGACCGAGCGGCTTGATGACGATGTCCTGCTGGCCGATGAGCTCGTCGACGACGAGCCCGAGGCGACGCGCGCCCACCGACACGACCACCGCGTACGGGCGCAGCTTGGCCTTGACGGCGCTCGTCAGTCCAAAGAGCTCGTTCATCCGGCAGAGCGGCAGCGTAGCGCCGCGCAGCGTCATCAGCTCCTGCCCTTCCACACGGCGGAGCGCCGCGGGATCGAGCCAGATGGCCTCTTGCACACTGGCGAGCGGGACGGCGAACGTTCGCCCTTCGATCTGCACGATGAGCGCGCTGATGATGGCGAGCGTGATGGGAAGGGTGACGGTGAACTTCGTCCCGATGCCGCGCTCGCTGTAGATGTCGATGATCCCGCCGAGCTTGCCGATGTTCGTCTTGACGACGTCCATCCCGACGCCGCGGCCGGAGAGCTCACCCACGTCGGATTTGGTGGAAAGACCAGGGATGAAGACGAGGTTCAGCACTTCGCGATGAACGAGCTCGGTCACCTCGTCTTGCCCCAAGAGGCCGCGCTTCACGGCCGCGCTGACGAGCTTGGTCTCGTCGATGCCTTTGCCGTCGTCTTCGACCTCGATGACGACGTGGCTCGCCTTCTGAAAAGCGTTGAGGGCGATGGTCCCCACCGCCGGTTTGCCCACCCGCTCGCGCTCGATGCGCGCCTCGATGGCGTGATCGATGGCGTTGCGGATCATGTGCATGAGCGGATCGGAGAGCTCTTCGACGATGAGCTTGTCGACCTCGGTCTCGGCCCCGGTGATGACCAAGTTCACGTCTTTGTCCGCTTCGCGGCTGATCTGACGAACGACGCGGGCCAGTTTGTCGAAGAGCTGCCCCAGCGGCACCATGCGCACCTCGAGGATGCCGCTCTGCAGATCGGCGAGCTGGCGCTCGAACCCGCGGTGCAAACGGTAGAGCTCCATACCGATCTCGCGAAGCTCGGGACTCTTGCGCACGCTTTCGGTGAGCCGCCCGATGGCGTTGCGCACGATCGAAAGCTCCCCCACGATGTTCATCAAGAGGTCGAGCTTGCGGATATCCACGCGCACCGTCTGGGTGACGGAGCGCAGCGACACCTCGGCCACGGCGTGGGTCGAGCCACCTTTGGGCAGCGCGCCGGGGCGCTGCGCCACGGCTTTCGGGCGAGGCGGCGCGCTGGGGGGATGCGCCGAGGGAAAGCCCATCGCGTCAGGCGGCGCGTGACTGCCCGGTCGCGAAGGAACGAGCACGGGGTCCTTGGCGGCTCGCGACCGCCGCGGAACCTCCTCGATCTGCGCCTGCTCTCCGCCGAGCAGCGAGCGCAGTACGTCGAGGCTGGCCTTGGAAGCCATGAGAATATCGAGCTCGATGGAGTCGGCCTCGGCGCCTTCCCCGGTGGGCAAGTACGTGATGATCTCGCCGTGCGGTTTGGCCTTGGTCTTGAGGCTGGAGAGAGCGGCGTCGATGGTGGCGAGCTCGAAGCGCACGCGCAGACGGAAAAGGCTCTGGCCCTGCTCGATGTTGGTGCGAAGACGATGCTCCTCGTACTCCGTGAGGACGGCGAGCAGGCCCGGGTCGAGCTCGTAGAACGCGCCCGAGACGGGCGCCTCGTCGGACTGCGATTCCGACAGCTCGGCGAGCTCGCGCAAAAACTCGTCGATGTCGGAGAGCGGATCGGCGCGCGTCCCCTTTTCTACGGCGAGGATGCGGCCGTAGATGGTGATGCCGCGAAAGAGCAGATCGAGGGCCAGTTGCGTGAGCTCGATTTTTCCGAGGCGCAGATCGTCGAGCACGTTCTCGAGCTCGTGCGACAGCGCGCTCATGCGCGCGGCGCCGAAGAGGCCGGCCAGCCCTTTCAGCGTGTGGACGGCGCGAAAGATGTTGTTGACGAGCTCCGGATCGACCGGACCTTTGCCGCGCGATCCGTCGAGCTGCAACAGATCCCGCGACAGACCTTCGATGATTTCGTGCGCCTCGGAGAAAAACTCTTCGCGCGCCTTGTCGCCCATGTCGGCCATGGGTTTACCCTGCGGCTGGACGGTTCGATAAGAGACGTTGCACGGTGGAAAGGAGCATTTCGGGATCGAGAGGTTTGGCCAGATAATCGTCGGCGCCGAGCGACAACCCGCGCGCTCGGTCCTTCTCCGACGATTGGGTGGAGATGATGATGAGCGCCGTCGATCGATGACGATCGCTCTTGCGGATGAATTGCACCAGCTCGAGACCGTTGATATCCGGCATGTTGATGTCGGTGATCACCAAATCGTACGGCCCTCGCGGGAGAAGCCGGAGCGCGTCGAAACCGCTGGTCGCTTCGACGATGTCAAACGGCCCGAGATGCCCACCGTCCTCGAGAGCCGATCGCACGAACGAGCGCGTTGCGGCAGAGTCCTCCACCACCAGGATGCGGCGCATAGGCATGAGTCAGTCTAGCGGAACCCATTCTCTTTTGCGCACTCCTTTGCTCCACGTTCTGCAGCGCGCGCCCCTTCTCGAGCGACGAGCTCGCCCGACGCACCGATGTGGGACCTCTGCGTACCTACAGAGCGCCTTCGCCCAAGTCGGGTAGCTTCTTGCCCATGGCACGACGAAACGACTCCTTGTCGCTCGCCTTTTCGAGGGCGACATCGGCCGTGATCTTTCCGGCGCTGACCAGCCGCTCGAGCGCCATGTCCATCGTTTGCATCCCCTGCGCCTGCCCGGCTTGCATGAGGCTCGCTATCTGAAACGTCTTTCCTTCGCGGATCATCGAAGCGATCCCGGTCGAACCGAGCAAGATCTCGTGGGCAGCGATGCGCCCCGTCCCATCGGCCGTCTTGAGGAGCTGCTGGGCCACGATGCCGACCAAGCTCTCCGCCAGCATGCCCCGGATCTGCGGTTGCTCGTCGGCCGGAAAGGCATTGATGATGCGCTCGACCGTCGCTGGCGCGCTGTTGGTGTGCACCGTCGCGAAGACGAGCACGCCGAAGCTCGCCAGCTGCAGCGCGAGCTTCATGGTTTCGTTGTTGCGCAGCTCCCCCACTAAAATCACCTGGGGATCCTCGCGCGCCGCGCTGCGGATGGCGCTGGCGAAGCTCACGGCATCGGGACCCACTTCGCGATGCGTCACCTGAGCCTTGATCGACTCGTGCACGAACTCCACCGGATCCTCGATGGTGAGGATGTGACATGCGCGCAGGGCGTTGATGTGGTGAATCATCGCCGCCAGCGTGGTCGACTTGCCGGAGCCGGTGGGACCCGTGACGAGCACGAGGCCATTGCGCCGCTCGCAAAGCGCCTTGATGGCCGGCGGGCATCCGAGATCGGCGAGGGTCGGCACCTTGCTCGGGATGAAGCGGAAGACGGCGCCAATGCCGGCGATACGATGCAGATAGTTGGCGCGAAAGCGCGCCTTGGAATGCGCGTAAGCAAAATCCAAGTCGAGCTCTTCCAAGATCTGCCGCTTTTGTTCGGGACTCACGATCTCGAAGAGCAACCCTTCCATCTCTGCGCTGTCGATGGGCTTGTCGCGCCCAGCCACGAGCTCACCGCGCAGGCGAAAGAGCGGCGGATACCCGACGGCGAGGTGGAGATCGCTCCCTTTTTTTTCGAGCAGCTCGTCGAACAGCTCGTCGATCTTGGCCATCACCAATCCTTGCGGTTTTTCGACGCCTGAGATGGCGCCGATGCGTTGCTGCTAACTCACTCCCTTGACGGGCGCTGCCGGACGCTTTCCCGTGATCACGAACGACAGCTCGTCGGGCGCCTCGGCGTACATGCGCGCTTCGTCGAGCGTCACCTTGCCCGCCTTGACGAGCTCGCCCAGGGAATCGTCGAGGCGCACGATCCCGAGAGACTTGCCGCGCTGCTGCAGACTCGGGATCTGGTACGTCTTGTTTTCGCGGATCAAGTTCCAGAGAGCGACGCTCCCCGGCAGAACCTCGGCCGCTACGAAGACGCGATTGCCATCCACGCCGCGCACGAGCCGCTGGCTCACGATCAGTCGCAGGCCGCCCGCCAGACCGATCCGCACTTGCGGCTGATCGCCGGGCGGAAAAAGGTCGATGAGACGGTCGATCGTTTTGGCGGCACTCGGCGTGTTCATGGTCGCGATGACGAGGTGCCCGGTTTCGCTCGCCGCGAGAGCCATGCGTACGGTTTCGGTGTCACGCAGCTCGCCCACCACGATCACGTCGGGGTCTTCGCGAAGCGACGCTTTCAGGGCCGCCGCAAAAGAGCGCGTCTGGGTCCCCACTTCACGCTGGCTGATGAGCGCCTTCTTGCGCGGATGTACGTGTTCGACCGGATCTTCGACGGTGATGATGTGGTGCGTGGTCTCGCTGTTGAGAAGGTTCACGAGCGCCGCCAAGGTGCTCGTTTTGCCGTGACCGGTGGGGCCGGTGAGCACGATGAGGCCCTGGTGGTGATGGGTGGCGTTGCCAATCGCGGTCGGAAGGCCGAGGCTCTCCAGGGTCGGAACTTCGAAACCGATGAGCCGGAGACACGCCTTGAGGCCGGTTCTCTGCCGCGACACGTTGACGCGGAATCGGCCGTGCTTCGCGTGCGCTACGGCAAAATCGCAGGAGCCGTCGCGCTCGAAACTCTCCCGGAGACGCGCCGGAATGATCGCCAGCAAGATCTCCTCGGCCTCGCCGGCATCGATGGGCGGGCCCACCGGTACGAGCTCGCCCGCCACGCGAAAAAGGGATGGGCGAGTGGCCACGATGTGAAGGTCGCTCGCATTTTTTTCCCGCGCTTCGGCGAGAAGGCAGTCGAAAAGCGGACCTTCACGCTGCGGAGCCGCCGATTTTGGCGGAGGCAGGTTGAAAGCGGCATTGGATTCGAGCTCGATCTCCGCATCGATGTCGAAGGCGATCGCCGAGTTTCCGGCCAACGCAAAGGGAACCGCTCCGTCACTGCCGCCGAGCGGGGGAATCGAAGCGGGTCGGCCCGGTAAAGGCGGGGGCTTGGCGGCGCGCGGCGATGCTTTGCCCTCCGCAGACGCTTTCGGCGACACAGGAAGAGAGCCGCTGGAAGGCTGCAGAACCAGGAGCGCCTGCACCACTCCCTGACGGCGCGCCGCCTTGACGAGCAGCGTTCCCACCCCATCCTCGACGGTCTTCCACTTCGATGGCTCAGGGCCCAACGAATCGATGTGGGCAAGTCCGCCGAGCGTCGCGAGCATTTCCAAGACGTCGGCTTCCGAAGGAACGAAGTCCGCCATTGGCTCGTACGTCGCGCCGATCTTGACCGAGGGCGGACGGCCCGCCATGACCGCAAACTCCGTGACACCGGGGCGACCGAGGCCGCGTGCCATTGCTTCCAGCAGCTTCATTGCCGGCCGCTTCCCTTTCCCGCATCGATCGGCAGCGATCCCAGCCGCGACCGCTCCAACGGCAGTCTCACCTTCATGAGGCGGTCGGATCAACGGCGGGTTTCCCGAACGCCTTGAGAAAACTCTGCCGCATCCTCGCACGTTCGTCGCCGTCGAGCGCACGGTCGCGCTCATCCTGAAATGCGGCACGGAGTGGACGCACATCGTGACGGTCACGCCCCCATGCGCCTACTTTTCCTCTCAATCGACGAACGCGGCGGCCGAGGGCTGACTGCCGTTTGCCATCGCGCTCGCCACGGCCGACGAGCCGCCCGCTCCGCCGGTTTCGTCGTGAATCCGAGTCGATTTCTCGCCGCCGCGCGCTATCGCAAAATTCAGCCTCGGGTCGAGAGTGGGCGCTCCGCGCCACATAACACGCCGGTCACGACGGTTGCTTCTGTAAGCGAGCAAAATTACCGAACACCTTCGCACCGCGCTACGATTCCTAATCGTGACCGTGCGCGATCAACCGACCCAGGTGGCCGAGACGATCGCCGCGCGCATGGCGGTTTACCTCGGGCCGCACACGGCGCGCGTTGCGGTAAAAACCTTCTCGCAGCGAGCACTGGGGCGCGGCCCGGAAAGCCTCGAGCTTCCCGACGTTCCCGAGCTTCTCGCCGCGCTCCGCCCGATGCTGCGCACGTTGGTCGGTCATTCGCAGTGCGAAATCGTGCTCCAGCGGATCCAGCGGGAGCTCGGGCTATGAGCTTCAAGCGGTTGGCCGTCTTGCCGTTGCTGGCAGGGCTCGTTCCTGCATTGATCGTGCTCAGCATCGAGGTCGCGCGAACGCGGCAGATCGCGCTGCGCGTCGAAATCGAGACGGTCAAGATCCTCGGGCTCACCGGCTCGGTCATCGCGGCGCTCTCGTTCGATCGCGGAGAACACCTGCGGCGCGCCTGGCTGCTCAACGGCTCTTGCTACGGCGTCCTCCTTCTGCGCGACCTGCTCTACGGCGTGTGGCTGGTGCGCGACAGCGGCGAGCTTTCGCAATATCTGGAAGCGGGGATGGTGCTGGTGGCGAATGCGGGCGCGGTGACGGGCGTGTGGATGCTCTCGCGTACGTGGAAGGTCGCGGGCATCGCTTTGCCCTGGTCGCCGCTGCGACGCGAAATCGTGCGATGGGTGGGCATCGTGGTGGGGTTCGCCATTGCCGGCCCCTCGCTTTGGTTCTCCATCGAGCACGCCATGCAGGGCCAGGTGCGGGCTATCGTGTCCGCTGTGTCGAGCGCCGGCGACATCTTGACGCTCGCGCTGATCGTACCGGTGCTCCTCACGACGCTCGCGCTGCGCGGGGGTCTCCTCAGCTGGCCTTGGGGCCTCATGACGGCGAGCCAGTTCGGCTGGCTCATCTACGACGCCACGGGAACGATTCGGCTCTTCATGCACGTAGAACCGGTGACCGCGACGATGTGGAGCGAGATCTTCCGTGCGCTCGCCTGCATGTACTGCTTCGCGGCCGGCATCGCGCAGCGGGCGGTGAGCGCTCCCGACGCAGCGGCCGCTCCCGTGGCCGTCCCGAAGCCCGCCTGACGGCGCCTTTCGCGGCGCCCGGCGAAAAACGGCGGCCGCCAGGGGTTACGTCCCGCAACTCAGCGTGATGTTTCACTCGTGCGGCCGGCACGCCCTTCGCGAGAGGGAGGGTCATGCTGCTCGCGACCGCCTCCACCACTGCCCTCGTTGGACTCGACGCCCGCCTGGTGCGCGTCGAGGTGGCGTGCACGCGCGGACCGGGGTGGTTCGAAATGGTCGGTCTCGCCGACAGCGCGGTGCGCGAGAGCCGCGTGCGCGTCACGGCGGCGCTCGGGCAGCTCGGCATCCTGATGGCCGAGCATCGCATCACGGTCAATCTCGCGCCCGCCGATCTGCGCAAGGTCGGCACGGCGTTCGATCTCGCCATCGCCGTGGCCACGCTGGCGGCACTCGGTAAGGTGCCCCTCGAATCGCTCGACGGGCTGATCTTCCTCGGCGAGCTTTCTCTGACCGGCGCGATTAGGCCCGTTCGCGGCGTCTTGGCTCACGTCAGCGGCGCGCACGCGCTCGGCTTTCGTCGCGCCATCGTGCCGCGCGACAATGGGCGCGAAGCAGGGCTCGCGCGCGGCATCGACACGCTCCTCGCAGATGGGCTACCCGCCATTCAACGGCACCTCACCGGCGACGCAATGCTCGACCTTGCAGCGCCAACGGCGTTCGCGGGTATGGCCGTGGGCGGTTTCGATCTCGCCGATGTACGCGGCCAGTATGGCGCGCGCCGCGCGCTCGAGGTCGCCGCGGCAGGGGCTCACAACCTGCTTTTGGTAGGCCCGCCAGGGGGAGGCAAAACGATGCTCGCGCGGCGTCTGCCCACGCTCCTTCCACCGCTCGAGTTCGAAGAAGCGCTGGTGGTGACCAAGATTCACAGCATCGCTGGTCTTCTCTCGGCCGACCGAGGGCTGGTCGAGCATCGTCCCTTCCGCAGCCCGCACCACACGATCAGCGACGCCGGTCTGGTCGGCGGCGGCGAACCGGTGCGACCGGGTGAAATTTCGCTCGCTCATAGCGGTGTGCTCTTCCTCGACGAGATTTTGGAATTCCGGCGCTCGGCACTCGAGGCGCTGCGCCAACCGCTCGAGGACGGCGAGATCGTCATCGCGAGAGTGCGCTCGCGCGCGACCCTGCCGGCTCGCCCCATCGTCGTGGCCGCCGCCAACCCGTGCCCGTGCGGCTACGCCGGCGATCCTTCGCGGCGCTGCGGCTGCACCGAGGAGCGCGTACGCGTCTACCGATCCCGCCTCTCCGGACCGCTGCTCGATCGCATCGATCTGCACGTGTGCCTGCCGCCCGTCGATGTAGCGTCGCTCGCGTCGCGCGCATTCGGGGAAAGCTCCGCCATCGTGCGCCAGCGGGTGATGCAAGCGCGCGCAGTGCAGCGCGCGCGCTACCGCCGGCGCGAGGTCTCGGCGTGCGACAACGCCCAGTTGTCGGCGCAGGACATCGAAGCCATTGCCCGTCCCGATGCGGCCGGGATGCGTCTCATCGCCTCGGCCGTCGACCGCCTGGGGCTTTCGGCGCGCGCCTACGGAAAGGTGCTCCGCGTCGCCCGCACCCTCGCCGATCTGGAGGGGGTCACGGCGGTGGCGGCGACCCACGTCGCCGAAGCGGTGCAAGCCCGCGTCTTCGACCGCCAAGCGCAAGCGATATCCGCCGTTTCACTTCCATCCACTTGAACACCAATCCATCGAAGAGAAAGGAAGCATTCATCATGTTCGACATTGCAGAGAAGCTGCGCGCCATTCGCACCCTCGTGGTGGGCATCGAAAAGCAGTTCGGCAAAGGAGCCATCATGACGTTGGGCGAAGAAGACACGGCCGAGCCGATGGCGGTGATCGCCAGCGGATCTTTGGCGCTCGATCACGCACTCGGCGTCGGCGGCTATCCGCGCGGGCGCATCATCGAAATTTACGGACCCGAATCGGGCGGCAAGACGACGCTCACTTTGCACGCCATCGCCGAAGCGCAAAAGGCGGGAGGCGTGGCGGCCTTCATCGACGCCGAACACGCTTTCGACGTCACCTACGCGCGGGCCATCGGAGTCGACACCGAGCGCCTTCTCGTCAGCCAGCCCGACACGGGCGAGCAAGCGCTCGAGATCTGCGAGATACTCACCCGCTCGGGCGCGGTCGATCTGGTGGTCATCGACTCGGTAGCCGCCTTGACGCCCAAAGCCGAGATCGAGGGCGACATGGGTGACTCCCACATGGGACTGCAGGCCCGGCTCATGAGCCAGGCCCTCCGCAAGCTCACCGGGATCGCCCACAAGACCGGCACCACCATCATCTTCATCAATCAGCTCCGCCAGAAGATCGGCGTCGTCTTCGGCAATCCCGAGACGACCACCGGCGGCAACGCGCTGAAGTTCTACGCCAGCGTGCGGCTCGACGTCCGCCGCATCGGCCAGGTGAAGGTGGGCGAGGACCCCATCGGCAACCGTACCAAGGTCAAGGTCGTCAAGAACAAGTGCGCGCCCCCCTTCCAAGTGGCGGAATTCGAGATCCGCTGGGGCACCGGGATCGATCCCGCCGCCGATCTACTCGATCTCGCGATCTCGCGGGGCGTCGTCGACAAGAGCGGCGCGCACCTTACCTTCGACGGCGAGCACGTCGGGCATGGTCGCGAGAAGGCGCGCGAAGCCCTGCTCGTCAACACCGCCATGTCGACGGCACTGCGCAGCGCCGTCATCGCGGCGACGCCCGAGCGCAGCAATGGGCGCTCGTCCGTGGTGGCTCGCGCGGCGGAAGCCTGACCAAGGGGCGGCTGAGCCTCTCCCGATCTTCGCGTCGCGAAGGTCGGGAGAGCCTCCCGTCACGGGACGAGCACGACTTTGCCCGTCGTCGTGCGCCCCTCGAGCGCGCGGTGCGCGTCGGCGGCACGTGACAACGGAAATGTCGCGCCGATGCGCACCTCGAGCTCGCCGCGTTTGACCCAGGCCAGCACTTCTTCTGCGCGGGCCATGAGTTCTTCGCGCGTCCGCACGTAATGGTAGAGGCTCGGGCGCGTCAAAAAGAGCGAACCCTTGCCGTTCAGCACTTGGGGATCGAAGGGGCCCACGCGACCACTCGATTGGCCAAAGAGCACCAGCATGCCCCGCCCTGCGAGCGCATCGAGGCTCTTGTCGAAGGTCGTTTTGCCCACCGAGTCGTAAACGACGTCAACGCCGCGACCGCCCGTGAGGCGCTTCGCCTCGGGGGCAAAGTCCTGCTCGGTGTAGAAGATGATTTCATCGGCGCCCGCCCGACGCGCGAGCGCCGCCTTCTCGGGCGTCGACACGGTGCCGATCACACGGGCGCCAAGTTTTTTGGCCATCTGACAGAGCAAGAGTCCCACGCCGCCCGCCGCGGCGTGGACCAGACAGGTATGGCTCGGGCCAAGCGGAAAGGTGGCGTGACTGAGATAGTGCGCGGTCATGCCTTGCAGCATCGACGCTGCCGCGATGGGCAGCGTCACCTCGGCGGGCACGCGAACGGCGCGCGCCTCGGGAACGATCACGTGCGTCGCGTAAGTTCCGCCGCGGCTCGCCCCCACCCGATCACTCCACGCCACGCGATCACCGACGCGCAGGGTGGTCACCTCCGGCCCCAGCGCCTCCACCACGCCGGCCCCTTCCAGCCCCGGGATGGCGGGAAGC
>Ga0193706_1000285_pt1 | contig 32203 bp, 40 predicted proteins | sample U3c1metaG_FD_160130 | JGI IMG/M metagenome (GOLD analysis project Ga0193706, IMG submission 160130) | Soil microbial communities from a riparian zone of the East river system, Colorado, United States - U3c1 | ecosystem: Environmental > Terrestrial > Soil > Riparian zone | place: USA: East River... | reverse complement strand
TCAAGGCAATGTCGCCGCAACAAGAGCCGACACGCGTTGTGAGCGGAACCGAGATCGTGGAGTTGCTGGACCGTCTTTCCGCCAAGGTGATCAAGCTCTCCGCCAAGGCCGTGACCACCAACCAAGCGAGCTAGTGGCCGTGCGAACCAGGACACCGTTCCCTTGGGTGGCCGCGAGCGCATGCGTTCGTGGTCGTCACCACGAGGGCAAGGGCACGCCGTGCCAGGATGCGGTCCACATTGCTCGGACAAAAGAGTGCGTCGCCGTCGCTGTGGCCGATGGGCTCGGAACTTGTCCGAAGTCCCACCTCGGCGCAACGGCGGCGACGGGCCGCATCGCCAACTACATCGCACGTCACTCGAAGTGCTGGTCGCGGCGCGGTGTTCTGCCATCGCAGTTGCTCGAGATCGCCAGCGCGGCGATTCGTGGTGAGGCCGCGAGCCGGGGTGAGGACGTCGAGACGTTCTCGTGCACGCTGCAAGTCGTGGCGGTGACACGAAGGCGCCTCTTGGTTCTTCACGTCGGGGACGGCGTCGTCGTCGCCGGCGGCGCGCAACAAACGAGCGTTCTCTGCGAGCCTCAGCGCGGCGAGCAGGCACATCAGACCTGGTGCATTCCCGACCTGGCGGCCAACGCGCCCATTACCTGTTTCGTGCGCGACCTCAAACCCGACGAAGAGTTCTTCGCGCTGTTCACCGATGGCCCTATGGAGGCCGGCCTCTACAGCCCGCGCCTCCGAACGGTGGCGCCGGCGCTGGGCGTCATCGCGCGTTGGCTCGTTCGTCATCCGATAGCGAGGGTAGAGGAGGCGATCGCGGCCAACATCGAGAAGGTGCTGCGTCCCAACACCTGGGACGACTGCACCGTGGCGGTCCTGTCCCGCGCGATGGTGCGAACATGAGCGGTATCGGCCCTGGAAAGCACGGCCGCGGCCGCGAACATGGCCGTAGAGCGGCAACCACGACCGCGCGCCGGCGGCCCTCTGAGTTCGCAGGCATTGCAACCATCTGTGAGGTTCGGAGCGTGGCGCGCACAACGTTCCACGCTCCGAACCTCACAGATGGTGGGGTTGCACCTTGTGCGGTGTCGGTCGATGGGGGAGAGGGTCTACCAGCGGCTGAGGAAGCGGTCCTCAACGCCCTCACGAGCAAAGTGCGGATGCTCTCGCAAGCCCAGGTCGCCCGCGGCTTCTACGCGCAGTCAGAAGACCCCCAGCGCGCTGCCGGGCTCGCCCTCGGCCGCCTTGAGCGAGCCGGACTGGTCGAGCGCCGCGAGATCCTGGCAGGCCCCGAGCTGGCTCTCGCCGCGCCGCTATGGACCTGGCGGCCGGGCGATGCACCACCGCCTCACCGTGAAATCTCCCGCCTAGCCAGGGGACGCTGGACACACACGCCGCGGCTCGAGCGAGTCGTCATTGCGACCGCCAAGGGCCGCCGCCTTCTTGGCGCCAACATCCGCAAGGCAGGCCTGGTCAAGCCGCTCCAAGCCCGCCACGACTTGAACCTCGCTGGGGTCTTCACTGTCTATCGCTCCAGCAACCTAGAGCTGGCCAATCACTGGGTCGGCGAGGATTCGTTCGAACCCGGCCTCGTCCCGGCGGGCCATGTTCCTGACGCCGTGCTCCTCTCGCCCCAAGGCGGGGTCGAACGTGCGGTGGAATTTGTGGGCGCCTATCCGCCGTCCCGCGTGTCCGCATTCTGTACCTTCGCCATGCGCGCGCGGCTTCCGTTCGAGCTCTGGTGAGACGGCGATGAAACTCTCCAGCCGCGATCTTGCGATCATCGACCGGGCGTGCCGCTATCGGATCCTCGTGGTCGAAGTCGTCACCAGGCATTTCTTCTCTAACGGTTCGCCGGAGGCAGCGCGCTCCGTTCTTCGTCGCCTTGAACGAGCGGGGTTCCTCTCACGTCATCGTTTTCTACGTCGGGAACCGTACTACCAGCCGTCCCAGCGCGCCCTCTTGATGAGCGGCGACCTGCAGAGCAAGGCGCGCCCCGTAGGCGCACAAACGCTTCCGCGACTACTTGGAGTGCTGCTCTTCGCGAGCTTCTGCCCGACTCCTGCAGTTCGTCTCCGTGCAGACGAGCTTCGCACGCTCTGCCCCGAGCTTCATGCCGGCCATCCGGCGCTCACGGGCATCCAGGATTTCGTTCGCATCGACGGCGGGACAGTGGATGAGATCACGCGCGTCGTGGTGGATCTTGGTGGAGATCATCGCGGGTTCGCTTTTAAATTGCGCCGGACAGTGAACGAGATGTTGTCGGAGCGGGCCTTTCAGCGCCTGCGCGACGAGCATCGCCTGACGCTCTCGCTCGTCTTTTCGAGCGAAGCGAAGCGCGATGCTGTACGGCGCCTGCTCGAGCGCCACGCGATTCCCATTCCGCTGCGGTTCGTCGTCGTCTCGACGCTCTTCGAAGTTCTCTGCGGTAGCCGACTCGCGATGGAGGAAGCGACGTGATCGACCTGGTCAGCATATTCCCGTTCACCATCGCCGCGATCTGCGGCGCGGTGCTCCTGGTTCAGCTCTTCAAGCGCTTGCCGCTAGCGGGCCGGAGCCACCTCCCAACCGACGAAGACATCTGGCAGGCATTCGCCAACCTCTCGAAGAGGACGGACATCTGGCAGCCGGCTGTGCGAGCGGTGCGAGATCCGAAGAAGCCTGAGTACGCCCGCTTGCTCTATGCCGGAGCGGGGCTCGGCAACGACTGCGTACTGCTGCACAAATACCTGCCGGTGTCGGTCATCGCGCAGCACGGGTTCGTCGGCGGAGCGCCTGGGTCAGGGAAGACGTCACGCATCAATCTGCCGCTCTGTCAGCAGTGGATTGGCCTTCAAGAAAACCTGCCGCTCATCGTCATCGACCTCAAGGGCGACCCGCTCTTGTTCCACGGCGTTCGCGAGGCGGCGCTTGCGCGGGGACGCACATTCAAGTGGGTGACTCTCTCCGCGACGCACCCGAGCTTTGTCTTCAACTTTTTCTCAGACGACCTCTTCGACGCCTTCAGCACGCAGCAGGTTGCCGAGATTCTCCTCACCGCGATAGGCCTGCTGTACGGAGAGGACTTCGGCAGGGGCTTCTACACGGCGACGAATCGAGCCGTGCTCTTTGCCGCGCTGTCGATAAACCCTCGTCCGCGCTCGTTCGCGGAACTCGCCGACCGCGTCATCGAGATCTTGGTCAAGAAGGTGCACGTTGCCGGACACATCCCGGTGCCGCTTCGCGAAGCCCTTGGCCTTGCGGTCGTGTTGAGCTGGGCCGCGAACATCGCGGTACTCAACGTCGACCATCCTGAAGTGGCGCAAGCCGATCGCGACCACGCGATCACGATGAGTGCGGTACTCGAGCACGGGGAAGTTGCATATTTCTACTTGCCACGGATGGCCTCCAGCATCTCGGCGCCGAGCCTCGCGAGAACGGCGCTCTACGCCGCCGTCATCGCAGGCCTGTCGCGTCAGAACAGAAACGCTCCAAAGCGGCAGGCGATGGCGCTAGTCGACGAGGCGCAACACATCACGAGCCCCGAGATCAAGGCTATTCTCGAGCAGGCCCGCAGCCTGGGCATCGGCACGGTGCTGTCTTGCCAGACGGTGGAGGCGCTGGAGAAGGAAAATCAGGATCTCTGGCCCTTCGTCCGAGAGTGCACCGCGTTCCAATTCTTCCTGACCGTGACGGGTGGCAAGCTTGCCGAGTACCTCACGGAAGTCGGCGGCACCTACACGTATCTGCGTCGCTCAGTGAGCGAGCAACGCGGGCAATATGGTCCGGAGCTCTCGGTCGGCGTCTCAGAAGAAGAGCGCTTCTTCTGGGATGCGAACGCGTTCGCCAGGGTGAATGCGATCCCCGGGCTTTCCATCGCGTATGTCAAGAACTCCCCTGAGCCAACTTTGTTCGGGGACCGGCCTGAGCTCGTCCAGACGTTCCACTCTCTCAGTCGCAAGCGAGCACAAGAACTTGAAGCACGGCCGTGGCCCAAGCCTCCTGGTGGGGGAGGGGTGTACCAGCGCACGCCGCCGCCGCCACCACCTCCTACACCAGCGGCCATCACGCCTCCTCAGGTCCAGCTTCAAAACCTCGTCATCCAAAAGCAGACGCGCAAGCGCAGGAAGAACCCATGAGCTCCCGCGAACTCTTTCCTCCCGGTACTCTTCTCTTGTTCGGCCTTGGGCTTAGCGCCCTCTTCGTGCGTTGGGTGCTCTTCGAGCTCTCAAGACCGCAACCCCGGCGAGGCGGAGATCCGTGGCAGCGGACCCTCCAGGACTTCGAGCTCCGCAAGGGACGAGGCAACTTCCTCGCCAGCGTCGTGGCCTTCGTCTTTCTAGCGATCGGGTTCTTGTTCATCTACGAGGACGGCAAGTTCCTAGACGGGCTCTTCGGCGAGACAGGTCCCAACCTCGAAGGCGTCTTCCAGCCGAGACCCAAGCAATGAGACTCACAGCGCGCAGCACAACCTGCGGTGGGGTTCGGAGCGTGGAGGGTTGTGCGACTGTCGACCGCACAACCCTTGCGCCGAGGCGCACTTCCACGCTCCGAACCCCACCGCACGACGGGCCGCGCCACTGCATGCTCAAGGGCGACATCGCGGCCACAAAGCGCAGCCCTGCTGCAGGGAGGCTCTCGCCGCGCTAACGAACACTCCTCCGTCGCTACTGGAGTCAAAACGCGACCAGCACGAAGGCGTGCTGCCTGGCCAATGCTTCCGTCTCACCTCCGCCAGATTGTGAGCCACGAAGCTGACCGCGACGCGCAAGCATCGCTGTGAGCCTCCCCAAGGTGCGCCTTGGGCGTGCGTCAACAACCTGTTCAATGGAGGAACAAATGAAACTGAAGCAAAGACCTGTGACCTTGCAGACCGAGAAGGCGTGGGTTCACCACACGCATGTCACGGGGTGGACGAACCTAGCGGTTGTCTTCCTTGTGACGGCAACGGCAGCCCTCACCATAGGGCTCACCCGTCTGCTCATGCAGCCGACTTGGTAAGCAAGCATCCCGGGCCAGTCTTGCGACTGGCCCGCCTCTTTTTACATTGGCCGCCTGAACCTGTTCCCGCCGATGAACCACTTGGAGCCGTAGCCTATGCCGCAAGAATCCAGGAGGCTCGCCGTTGAAAGCGCCCCGAAGCGGCATCGACCAGCGCTCTCACCATGTCCACGTAGCCCGTCCCGAACTCTCCTGAGGATCCTCAACATCTGTTCCCCGCACCAAAACTACCCCGAGATTGGGAGACTCCCGCGTGCCGAGATTGGGAGGTTTGAAACTTGGTATCAATTTCATGTTGACCAGGCCAACCTTGACACCGCAAGGTCTCGACCGCTCCGGTTGAGAGCCAGTGTACACGTGGAGCACCTAAGAACCATCCTCCCTACTTTCAAGGGAACCACAAAATGAATCTAGTTAAGCTAGGTATCGTCTTCCTGGTAATGATGCCGTTGGCGGTATCTCAAAGTGCATCGCCTTCGGTCGGGGTTGCCCCCTCAGCGGACGCCTTCTTCAGCATCAAGACTGTCACGGCGGGGAACACCCACGATAACAACGATGTTTTCGTCTCATGCGATACGGGCTCTACTGGCGACATCACCGTGGACCCCGAAACCGGGACCGTGAATTCCAACTCTACTGTCGTTTTCAAAAGCCATGCTGAAGGCTCCGTAACGGGCCTTGAAACTGGTGACGTGGTCGAGGTCCGGTCAAACGGGAAAGCGCGGCTCACTGGGACCGGAGGTACCATCAGCGTGACTGGAAGTGACGCGTCGGCCACCATCACCAACACAAACCCTCCGGGCGGGGCGAGCATCACGGCGACCGGCCCCGGTGGAACGAGTGTGACGATACCCCCGGGCAGCACCGCGACCATCACGACTTGATAGGACTCTAGGAGGCTTTGGGGATCAATGCGGATTTCCCGCTACCTGTGTGGGGTGACGCTGCTGTTGCTCGTCTGCGGTATTTATATCGCAACGCGGAGACAAAGCGGACTCGTTGATACAGAGTTGATTCCCGCCGCGATACGACCCGATGCTTCCGGCTCTCCTGGCGAGTCGGAAGCATCCCTCGTTGTTCCATCGCCGACGAGTCCCATCGCGAATGACACGCGAAGTGCGCTTGTGGAGACGAATGAAGTGGCGGTCGACCTGGCCGAGGAATTACGGAAATGCAGAGAATCTTTGGCAGCAGCCGAAGCTGGTGAGGCGGCGCTTCGCTCTGAGGTGGCCAGGATCAAGAGCGAGCTTTTATTCCTTAAACATCCTGAAGAGACGCCCTACGGTTTGTTTCTGCGAAGCCCTGAAGGTAGGGAGATCTCCGACCCTAAAATTCTTTCAGAGATCAAGGACTGGTTGGAACTGTTCCCCGTTTTCTTGGTTCCTGGCGAGGCAACTTGGCTGGCGGACCGGATACGACTCCATGATTGGAAGCAGTTTGCTCCTACCGCGGAGCGGGCGGTAATCCAGTACTTCGGACCATCGCGTATTGCCAAAGTAATTTCTCCCGAAGCGCTTGCCAAGCTTCGAGAGGAGTATGCAGGTATAATCTCGTTTCCGGATTAAATCCTTGGGCCTGGCCGTCGACGGCTTCGATGCGGCAGAGAAAGTGAAGGGGCAAGGCGAGATCGTTTACAGCAAGGGGATCTGACGGGAAGCGCCGGAGCTTCTAGGAAAAGGAGCGCCCTTTTTCTGTGCATGCCCGAGAACCCCTCAGGCTCCGGTCCGAATCCGGCAGGGGCGAGAAGGAGAGTGCGCACCGTCTTCGCCGCCGCGTCGGGGCCCCGCTCAAGCAAGACCCCGACGGCGACGGACGAAGACGGCAGGAACGCCCGAACAGGCAGACCAGCTCAGCAGGTTCGCGCCGGCTTCGCTCGTCACTCCACCTGCGCAGGCCAAACCGACAAGCTTGAGCCGGCCTGGCGCGCCCGGCTTCAGCTTCAGCAGGTCTTCGTTCCGCTGAAGTAGCCTCCAGGCGCCGGTCCGACGCATCCCTGTGCAGAGAATGGCGTCGGCCGACGCGTTCGAAGGCTCAGACGTGGCAAGAATTCTGGTCGCCAGAGCAACGGTCGCGAGACATGTTCACCTCTGCATCCTTTCCGGCCTTTCGGAAGCCGATGCCGGCGGCGCGAGCCCACGCCCACAGCGGGCTTTCATAGATGCTCTTCTGGCACACGAATCTGTGTCCACCCTGACGCGTCCACACCTTCACACAGTACCAGTGGGCCTTCGGCCAGAACCCCATCGGGACGGCATCGCCTTCCTCGCGTTCTGGAGGAAGGGCGAGAACGACCGCCTCCAACTCCTCGGCCGTCAGGATTTTTTCGACCAGGACCGAGCCGTCACTCTCAACGTGTGCCGTTCCGTTGGGGAATCGCTCGGAGAATTCGAAGGAAATCTCCTCCCATTCTTCCGCCGTGAACCGCACTCGTGCTTTGATCGAACCGGTTTCGAGGAGGCGAATTTCAGTTTCATCCATATTGGGTCTCCCTGGTAAGCGTGTAGAGCTCCCACGATCGAGAGCGGTACACCTCCAAGGGGGCGGTACGGGTGCAACCGTTGCATGACGGTTGCGTGGAACCTGGTGGGGCAACGCCGTTCGCGTGGAAGACCTCGCGATGGTCGGATTTACTTATTGCCCCGTGCCGCTGTCTCCGGGTGCAGCGCACGAACCAGCAAGCTCAACTCCAATGCGGCATCGAACGCCTCGTCGATGTGTAAGCGAACCCGCCGCCTTCCTTCCGACGCAGGTTCTAGTGCGAACACATCTACCGGCCCGTCCTCGTAGACGCCCAGCCACTCGAACGTGGTCCCGTCGAACGATGAGCTTTGCAGCGAGTGACGCCTCACGTTCTGCACCCAAGATCCCCGTCCCACTCTCACTTCGCGGCCCTTGCTCATCACGTATTCGTCCAAGTGCTCGCTCGCGTTGCGCATCACTACGTAGCCCGGCAGCGCGGCCTCGAACCGTTTGATCGCGTCGCTGATTGCGTCGTGCGCGGCCGGCAGCTGCGTCGCGAGCACGGCGGCCCGTTGAAGACGCCGAAGGGCAACAAGCAGGAAGTGGATGTCCATTGACCACGATTGCCCGTCGTGATTGCGCAAGCGCTCGACCTGCTTTGCCACCGCGCGCATCCACTCTTTCGCCAGACTTCCCGCCCAGAACCTGATTGTCTCGTCGGAGGGCGGATTGACGTTCTTGTCCGGCGTGCCCATCGCGCGACGGATAATACTCGCTCAAAGGTCGGGAGAACCGACTCAGTGCCGTGAGCAGCTGGGCGCCGGGCCAACCAGGGCGGCGCCTGTCAGGTCAACCAACCGTGGCGCTCCAACCAAGACAGAGCAACGATGAGCGATGGGATGCCGACGAAGATTGCACCAAGTGTCCACCGAAGCGAGGACTCGTTCGAACCCGTTGCGGGAGTGCAGGCGCAGCGCTCAGGTTCGAAGTTGTAGTACCACTGGTCCGTGTTGTCCCGCCCGCCGGGAACCCATCCACGACCATCGCAGTCGGCGCAGGTGGAGACGTTCTCTTCCACGATATGAGCAGCCTACCCGAGTCCCCCACCGCAGGTTGACGCTGCATCATAAAGGACGTTATGATGCAGCCATGGCACCAGTAGGGGACTCCAATCGACGAGCTCGCCGGCAACCCTCTCGGGCGGGTCCTGAACAGCGCGCCGAGCGGGAAACCAGTTCCTCGGAGGGTCCTGTTTCGCCTCGGGACCCCGGCGCCGAGACGCAAACGGCGCTCTCCATGGTGTCTCCGCGGCCGCGCGAGCTCGCGCGCGTCGGCCTTGTGGTCCTTCCAGCGCTCATCGTCGGCGCCGGCGACCAGGCGGCACGGCGCTTCCTCGAGTTCTTCACCGTCACCATCCCGAACAAGAACACGCGTCTCGCCTACGCGAGGGCCTGCGGACAGTTCCTCGCATGGTGCGAAGACCGCGGTATCGAGCGGCTGCAGGACATCAAGCCGATGCACGTTGCCGGCTACATCGAGAAGCACCCGAGCTCGGTTCCCACGGTCAAGCAACACCTCGCGGCCATCCGCATGCTCTTCGACTGGCTCGTGACCGGCCAGGTCCTCGCGACCAACCCAGCGCATTCTGTGAGAGGACCGAAACACGTCGTGAACCGCGGGAAGACTCCCGTGCTCGACGCCGAACAGGCACGCCAGCTCCTCGATTCCATTCCGCTCGCCAAGAAGGATGGCTCGCCAGACATTGCGGGACTGCGCGATCGCGCGCTCATCGGAGTGATGGTCTTCAGCTTCGCGCGTGTTAGCGCGGCCGCGTCCATGCGCACCGAGGACTACTACCAGGATGGAAAGAGGTGGTGGTTTCGGTTGCACGAGAAGGGCGGCAAGCGCCATGCGGTGCCCGCACATCACAGCGCAGAGCAGTACCTCGATGAATACCTTGCCGTCGCCAGCAGCGCCGCCGGCGAGAAGAAGAGACCGCTCTTTCGAACCATCGACAACAGAGGCACCCTCACAAACGAGACGGTGACGAGGAACGACGTGCTGCGGATGGTGAAGCGCCGCGCGAAGGCCGCAGGACTTCCAGAGAACACGTGCTGCCACACCTTTCGCGCAACGGGCATCACCGCCTTTATGCAGAACGGTGGAACTCTTGAGAAGGCGCAGGCGATCGCCGCGCATTCAAGCGCAAGGACCACCAAGCTGTACGACCGGACGAACGACCAGATTACGCTCGACGAAGTCGAGCGCATCCGCATCTGAGAGTCACCGTCCGCGCCGGCTTCAAAGACTCCGCCGTTTGAGCCGTCTGGGTTCCACGGGCCGGCTCACGGGATTCTCCTCCGCGGCTCTCATGGCCGTTGCGATTGCGTCCCCGTCCTTCGACTTGTAGCGCGACGGGGAGGCGCGAACGTACACCGGCCATCGCCGGAACTTTTCTTCCTTCTCGAAGAAGCTCAACTTCCCGCAAAGGTCTTCCATGGGAACGCCGTGCTCAGCATCAAGCATGACAAGCGGCTTCACAGAGAACCTCACCGGAAACACCTCCTCGGAAAAGATCGCCGTCGTGTCCGTGAACTGCTCTCCCGCGACTTCCAGCATCCCCACCCACCGCTTCGCGCCGACCATGTAGCAGAGCAGCACGTCGCCGCACCTGATACCAGAGGTTCGCGTGCGGCTGCGCTCGCGGAAGCCTACGGTCACTCCCCCTGCAGCTTGGAACTCCCGCCACGTCAGGTCCGTGAAGAGCATCATCCAGTAGTCCATCGGAAAGCACTCTAGCTAGGTAGCCCGCCGAGGACCCGCGAGAGGAGACGGGAGAATGTACGGCAGCACCAGACTCCGCTCGACGAGGTCGGGCGCACCGCTCCGATATTCCCTTTTGGGTTATTCCAGAACGGGATAGACCGTGCCTCCTCGGAACCCTCCGAGGTCATGAGTTCGATCCACTCCGCAGAATACCGCCGTCTGCTCGAGCGCCTGCGCGAAGCTCGCCGGAAGGCGGGCCTCACGCAAGTCCAAGTAGCTAAGGCTCTCAAGCAGACGCAGTCCTTCGTCTCCAAGTGCGAGGCCGGGGAACGCCGCATCGACGCCATCGAACTCCAGGCGTTCGCGCAGCTCTACGGCATCCCCCTTCCTCGCTTGCTAGAGAGCAAGGACTCGGGGCGATGAAACCCGCTCCGCAATTCTCTGCGATGCCTGCTTCCTTCTGGGCCCACGTCAAGCTGGTGTCCGAAGGCCTCGGCTACTCGGGCAAGGCCGCCAAAGGTGCCCCAAAGCCGCTCCGTCGCTACACCTTGCCGGAGGTTCGAGCTCTCTTCGAGAAGCTGTCCCTGACGGGCGATCACTTGGCCGTCATCGGCCCAAGCGGCCCGTTCGGACAGCAGCTTTGCGACTATTTGAACCTGCGTTCCGAGGCGCTGGAGCGCCAGGTCGCTCCCGCACTCATGAACCGCGACGAGGCCCGAGCGGAGTTTGAGCGCCTCCGCGCTCTGCATTCACCTCGGTGCCTGCTACCGATGAACAAGCAGAAGGGGGAGAAGCGGCACAACGCGTATCTAGCTGGCATCGTCAACATCCTCACGGAAGAAGGCCTCGGTACAAAGCCGTTCAACGGCAACCCGCTCGGCTTGACCACCATCACTCGCGACGGTGTTCCGCTGCGCACCCTTTCCAGACGCATGGACGGCGCGTATCCGGACATCGTGAATCCGCACGCCGTCTGGGAGGTCAAGGAGTACTACGGTACGACCACGTTCGGGAGCCGCGTTGCAGACGGCGTGTACGAGACCATGCTGGATGGCTTCGAGCTCGCCGAACTCCTCGAGCACGAGAAACGCAAGGTCCTTCACTACCTCATCGTGGACGACCGCTTCACATGGTGGGACTGCGGCCGCTCCTACCTCTGCCGAATCGTAGACATGCTTCACATGGGCCTCGTCGACGAGGTCCTGTTCGGACGTGAGGTTCTCACGCGGTGGCCCGCGATAGTGCAAGCTTGGCCTTGACAAGGAACGCCGACATTCCAGAATGGAATATTCCTCCGGCCCTCAGACTCCGCTCCCCATGCGCCAAGCAGCCCTCTTCTCTGACCGCCCTCAGAGCCCGCAGAACTCGGTGCCTCCCTTCAAGACGCAGCTCCTGAAGTGGGTCGGAAACAAGCAGCGGTTCGCCCACGAAATCATCTCCTACTTCCCTCCCCAGTACGGCACCTACTTCGAGCCCTTCCTTGGCAGCGGAGCGGTGCTCGGCACGTTGGCACCAAAGAGGTCGGTCGCTTCAGACGCTTGTGGGCCCTTGGCCAGGATTTGGCAGCTTCTCCACGACGACCCCGAACGACTGGTGGAGGCGTATCGAGAACGCTGGAAGCGGTTCCGAAAGGACCGCGCGAGAACGTACGAGCAGGTCAAGGCTTCCTTCAACGAAAGCCCCACGCCAGAGGACCTCTTCTTCCTCTCGAGATCCTGTTACGGAGGAGTCATCCGTTTCCGCCGCGATGGATACATGAGTACGCCCATCGGGATTCACAATCCGGTGCCGCCTGAGTCAGTCGCGCACCGCATTGGTCTGTGGCGGGAGAGAACCCAGGGTGCCTCGTTTGTGCACTCCGACTTCGAGGAGACTATCGCTCGCGCACGAGCGGGCGACCTTGTGTACTGCGACCCCCCCTACTCCGACACGCAAGCGATTCTCTACGGCTCGCAAGATTTCACTTTGGAGCGGCTGTTCCGATCCATCGAGCAGGCCAAGAACAGGGGTGCTTTCGTCGCGCTCTCGATTGACGGGCACAAGAAGTCGGGGAAGAAACAGTGCGGCATCGCAACTCCTCCCGGATTGTTCGAGAGCGAGTGCGTGGTCAACTGTGGACGAAGCATGCTTCGCCGTTTCCAGATGAGTGGGCAAACCTTGGAGGCTGAGGTCGTATCCGACCGGTTGTTGCTGACTTGGTGCTAGCCGTTCAAGGCCTTCCACGGACAACGCCCTGCCGGCAACGGCGAGATTTGGGGCATGGCGAACCGACAAGTTGGGGCTACTTCGGCCGAGCCCCCAAGCCGTGAACCTTCAGTAGTCCTGGGGCAGGAGCACCGTCGTTGCCGATCGATCGGCCTCCGTGATGACCCAGAACTTGACGCCGTTTCGGTCGCGGTAGGCGGAGAGGAGACGAAACCCTTCGCGGAGCGAGAGCTCGTTCTCCTTTCTGTCCTCTTCCGAAAGCTCCCCCCAATCTCCTCGCACGTGTCGCGCAAGAGCGTGGAGCACGTCCTCATTCACCAGTACGCGGACGGCGTTTGGCGTGATGAGGAGCCTTCCGAGTTCAAATCCAGCGGAGCCCATGAAAACCTTCGCTCGGCCGCAGAACGCTCGCACCATCGCAAGCGGCTGCTGACACCGTGCCTCCGCGCCCATCCCGTGAGCGCCGAGGCAGGGCGGTCCCCCACTACTACGCGGCTCGGCCGCGCTCGAGCTTGCGGACGGAGCAAGCCTCAGCGGACTCGCTCCGCCAACGATTCCTCGCGTTCCACCTGGCCGTGCTCCTCGGCGCTGGCCGAAGATGAGAGAACAACGACAGTTGCCCGAATGGACACCGAACTCGCGAACAATCCTTCACGATTTCCTCGGCTTTAAGAAACGGCGATCGCCGTCCTCCCCCATTCAAACTTGGGAGGCTGTCTTCTCTCGTGCGGACCGCCTTCAGCATCGCTTCCTCCGACACGCCTTCGCTTACCACGGATCCCCGCCATGTCGAAGCTGACCTCCTTCTCCGAGCACAATGCCAAGCGGTTCTACGAGCGCCTCGGCAAGAACATCCACGACAATCCGGACTGCGACGTCCGCACGCGCGTGCGCCACTTCTCCACGGGCGCCGCGCTGTACACCGCGGTCTTGGAGCGCAGCGCCCTCAAGCGCTTCAAGAACTACATCCGCGGATTCGTCAAGCGCTTTTCGTCGGCGAGCTGACCACCGCCGACCTGTTTCGACGGCGACTCAACACTGATTTCGCCGCTCGACGCGCACCTCGCCGTCAACAGCGGCGCCAGGTTCCTGCAGCGCCGAACCAAGCTGGCCCAGCACCGAAAGCACATGCTGTTGGTGCTTGGGATGAATGAGTCCAACCTCACGATAGACCGCGCGCTTGTTGTCCTCCGCCTGCCCATGGCAGTTGTCGCAGAGGCAGAAGAGCGCTTCGATCGGATAGGTCCACGGCTCGGCGTCCCGTTCGTAGTACCCATGATGAACCTGAAGGTTCACCTCACCGCTACCACACCATTCGCAGCGCCATTCGGCGCGCTCAAAGACCAACAGCCTCTTTCGCTGCCAGCGTGGGTCCAGGAGCTTCTCCTGGTACGCCCGTTGCCTTGTCGTTTGTCTTCGCATCCTGGCCCTCCTTGTCCACAGCCTGTTCCTTCCAATCAAACACTCGCACCACGCCTCGCCGCAGCCGTAACCACCAAGGTGATACCGCTTCAAAGCCGCCAGCCGTTCGACGTCGATTCACCGAGCGCAAGATACAGAACAGCTGGCGCGCGACCGGCGCGTACGGTTCAAAGCGAATGCCTCGAAACTCTTCGCCGAGCGCGTCGACCGAGCGCCTGCACGCCAGGTCCTCGAACCGGGCCTTGAGAGTCAGGTATTCCTCGCGATCGATACGCACAGACGGGTGCCACTTTCTTGTGAACGTGGAGTAGCGCAAGCTCACCGAGTAGCCGGCGTAGCGAAGCGGCTGGCGGCGGATGTCGCGAAACTTCTCCTTCGCGAAGAACTCGTGCGCGCCGCGGGTTGCGAGCAGCACGAAGAACCGCTCGTGGCGGATGTACTGCACATTGGCTTGCCCGCACATCTTGCGCCGCGAGCGGGCAGCTCTCGACCGCTGGATGTCGTAGAGCTCGAGGAGCTTGCGGTCGACCTTCTCCAAGTCTTTCCCTGGCGGCACCACGCCCGAGACGTAGAACACGTACCCATGCATGACGTAGCTCACCGCAACTTGCTGGATGAACCCCTGCACACTTGTTGCTACGCATCGATACGAACCCATGGCCACCTCGCGATCCCAAAAAGTTGGGAGGTGTTTTTTCGGCACGCCTCCCAAAGCCGTTTCCTTTCGAAATACCTTCTGGCAGTCGCGATGCGCGTGATTGCTTCGCGTGTGCTGAACCTCACTTCAAATGCGAACCGTCTGGAGTGCGCTCGTGACGCCGTGTAGTTGTCGCGAGCGCACGGGCGGGCCAATTCATCAATCAGCCCGCCTCAACCTATGGCTGTTGCGCCATTTTCAACCGGCGATGGACCTCTTCGGCGAACGCGCGCACGAAGAGTGTCCATCGTCATCTCGCCGCCACAGAGGGCTCTTCCTCCCGGAAGCTCCCGCTCTGACCACGACTCCTTCCAATCCAATGGGTCCGCTCCCGGCGAGCACATTCGCGATGCGCTCGCCAGGATCCGACGCGATGTCAGGATGGGCAAAAGTGCCCGTCACTGCTTTCGTTCCCGCATTCGTGCCCGGCACCACCCGTCAGCACGCGGACGGATCTTCCACTGCCTTGCAGTCGATCCGCTGGCTCCCGCCAGTCCTACTTGCAGCCCGCTCCCAGACTTGAGCTTTTGAAGAACCTGAAGAGTGCTTCAGGCCCCGGGTCACCACACCCGGCTGCTCGAGTCCTTCCCCGATTAGTGTTTCGTGTCACAGAACAGGTCACGTCGCTAGCGGGAACTCCCGCGAGCCTCACGCTGGTGCGATGCAGGGCTCCCGCCCTGTCACACTCACCGCGCAGCATCAGCCTGCGCGCTTTCAGCCTACGAATTGGCAAGCTCGGCTTACCGCCCAGCGTTGGCTTTCGCTCTTCGGCTTCGTCTCCTGTTCCGCTCACCGGCAAGCCCTCTACGGGCCTTGGAAATGGTTGAGCTTTTCACGTTCCGAGTTCGCGCGCACTTGGCGCGCTTCATCAGATACCCGGACACGGCTCTGTGTCCGGCAGCAGCTCTCACGAGCTCGCTGGCTCCCCACGCCGGCCACGGTTGCGCAGACGGTTCCCGAACAAGTCGGGCTTTAGATCTGCGCCCCCGGGAGGGATTTCGCGCGTCGAGGCTCGCCTCGCGCACGTCACCCATTCACCAAACACGGCCCGCGCTTCGCTACCTGCGAAGGCACGGGTATGTCTCGGTCGCCCCTGCTTCGGGGCGTACAACCATTGGATAGAACAACGGGATTGTTTCTCCTTGCGGTCACGTTCCTTCGGTCAGATGCTGCGCCGTAAAATGCCTCCTTTGCTGAGTGCGGCGCGTTGCTGACAAAAACCCGGACGTGATCCTACGACGAGGAGGGATTACTCCGATTGAGCCTCCATCGCACCGGACGAGCCTGTCTCCAGGCATCCGGCGCTACGGGCTAGCGGCATGCGGGTGGTGAACTCCGCTCCTTAGCCTGCTGGTGAGGCAGGTTTGCTGGGCGCCGCCGCCCATCCTTTGACATCGCCAAGTTCGCGACGAGGGCGCTACCTGCCCCTCGCTCAAAGCGTCTCAGACAATGCCCGACCCGCGCGGGGTCGAGTGCGTTCGACGCTACAACGAATCGTGTTCGAACCGCCAGCAAAACTGTGAAGACGTGACATTTTGTCCGCCTTCGATGTAACGTCGGCCTGGGTAGAAAGACCGCCACGGTTGAGTTCCTTCCGTGCCTCTCCCCCACCGCTGAAGCCCAGGCTCGTTCCTCGAACGTGGGCTTCAGCATGGGGCTGAGAGCGCACCGCAAGGAGCTTGCATGGGTTCAAAAAGTAGTCCGAGGAAACCAACGGTCCGCCGTGTGGTTTCGCGCCTGCAAGAGGTCGTTTGCGAGACGCCTCGATTCGAGCACGCATATGGAACCGACGTTCGAGACGCTACGACGGTAGCGAAGATCATACGGCCACTTCTCAAGCATGAAGCGGTCGAAGTCTTCGTCGTGCTTCTCTTGAACGGTCAGCATCGAGTCTTCGGGCTGGCTGAAGTCTCGCGGGGAACGCTCACTGCTACGCTAGTTCATCCACGCGAAGTGTTCGGGCCAGCGCTACGCCATGGCGCGGCCGCCATCATCGTCGCTCACAATCATCCAAGCGGCGATCCGGAACCGAGCACTGAGGATGTGACCGTCACGCAACGTCTCGTAGAAGCAGGGACCATCCTCGGCATTCCGCTTCTCGATCACGTGATCGTGGGCGAACGTGACCGCCACTTGAGCCTGCGCATACGACTAGGTCTGGGTCTGTAGGAAACCGGAGGCGGCACACCGAAACGGTGCGCTGTCTCCGGCAGTTTTGCTCAAGGTTCCGCGGTCTTTCTGCTCTCTATTTTTGTGAGCTCGGCGCTCTGTCTCAGTCTTCGCTCGCCTCTTCTTGGCCGACGTGGCCGGTGCCCTCCCCCTCCGGCAGCGGGAAAGTTCCGTGGCCGACGCCAACGATCGTCTCAACGCTCGGAAGAGCGTCCTTCAGCTCGGGCGGCAGCACCCGATACTCCGCGATTCCGAGAGGCTTACTACTGTCCTGCAGAGCGTACTCGGCAACGAGCCTGTTCTTTTCTCGGCACAGCAAAAGTCCGATGCTCGGCTTGTCGTCTTCGTGCCGAAGGAGCTTGTCCACCGCCGTCAGATAGAAGCCAAGCTGCCCAACGTCAGCTGGCTTGAACGCACCTGTCTTGAGTTCCATCACTACGTAGCGGCGCAGTTTGAGGTGGTAGAAGAGCAGGTCGACGAAAAAATCCTCGCCGCCAACCTCGATCCGGTACTGACTGCCAACGAACGCGAAGCCTTGCCCCAGCTCGAGCATGAATCGTCGCAGGTTTTCCAGCAGAGCTCGCTCAAGGTCGCGCTCCTTGGCGTCCTCGGCTAGGTCGAGAAACTCGAAGATGTAGGGGTCCTTGAGAGTTTCCCGTGCAAGGTCGGATTCGATTGCCGGAAGCGTGTACTCGAAGTTGGTGGCCGCAGCCCCTTGGCGGTCGATGAGTTTGGTCTCGATGTGATGGACAAGGACGTTTCGACTCCATCCGTTCTCGCGCACCTTGCGCGCGTACCACAGCCGCTCTTCCGCCGTGCCTAACTTCTCTAGCAGCGCCAAGTTGTGGTACCAGGGGATTTGTGCAAGCACCGCTTGCACAATTGCTTCGTCTGGCCAGGCCTGGGCCATCGTCCTCATGTACTTGAGGTTTCGCGCGGAAAGCCCCTTCATCTCGGGGAACGCCCGAGTGAGATCGGTCGCAAGACGTCCGACCACCTTGGTCCCCCACCCCTCTTGGCTCTGGCGGACCAGGATGTCCTTTCCAAGGCCCCAGTAAAGCATCAGAAGCTCGCGGTTGACCGACAGCACCGCTCGCAGGCGCGCTTCGCGGATGCGAGCCTTCAGGCTGTCAAGAAGTTCGCCGTAGCCTGCGGGAGTGGGTAGCGATGGAGCCATCCCTCTCGTCTACCTTGAATCAGAGGGCCGAGGCAAGTAGCAGGCGGTCGCGCACGGCCTGTGAGCCGGCGATCGGAAGGCTGGTCTAAGAACGATGGATTTTGAATCCATTGCGTGTGCCATTCCACCATCCCCGGCAGGGCCTGGAGCGTACAGGAAGGGCGGTTCACGATCTGCCGCAGCGGACCGTGGCGCACTCGGGGCGCCCAGAAAGCAACACTGGCTACTGATTTGGAATCAGTAGCCTCATTACGAAGAGACGTTCAGGAGCAGCCGAGCGGCCTCGCTCGCTCCAGCGCGGGCTACCCAGGACGCAGCACTACTTTTGCAAGAAGCGCACGATGTCCGGATGAAGGACGAGGCTGCTCTCCTGCAGTCCGAGCCCGAGGATGTCGACGACGACCTCGCAGCTCGTGCCGTATACATCGAAGGCGTCGCGCTCTTCTGACCCCGCCGCCTGCCCGTAGATGTGCATGTACTTGTTTCGCGTTGCGGCAATCGTCTGCAGCCGGGATCGCGTCGCGTCGTCGATCAGCCCGAGCGCGCGCAGAACGCCGATACGCTGGCCGTGCGGGAGCCGTCCGAATGTTCTCCCCCACAAGTCCTTCTGCTTAGCATCGTCAAGCGGGCCGTCGCCGAACCGAACCTCCGCCGCGTCGAGACGAAGCACGCACAGCACCTCGGACACGACACCGCACAGTCCGATGCAGCTCAGGTAGTGCCCGAGAATGAACTCCGCCTTGGCGTTGTGGAGCGGACTCAGCAGGATGCGCGAGAGCCGCTCGTGTGCTGGTATCGCAAACAGGCGGCCGTCGACGGTCGAAGCTCGACGATACCGGGCGACACACTCATCGAGGCTTGCCCGGGCGAAGGGACCGCGTAGGAAATCGAGGAGATTCTCAGCAGATGGTGCCTCCTTCCCCAGGAGCTTCGACATGACCTCGTCGGCAGCAAGCCAGCGCAGGGAATTGAGCGCCACTGAAAGTAGCTGCTGCGGTGCTCTGACCTCGGCATTGTCCCCAGACGGCCGCCGCTGATCGCTTGCACCGTCCGACTCCACGCTCATGGCGCGCTTGGCCGATGTAGCTTGTCGAGGGCGGCTCCCGAGGTGGAGTGCCTCGCGGCCCGCCTGAACCGAGCCTTGAGCCGTGCATGTACGGCAGCCGCCGGCACGGTGATTGTTCGCATTCCTCGCTACTTCTTCTCGACGATCGGCGGGGGCTGCGACTCGAGCTGGTAACCACGGTCGAACATCGCCACAGGCGCGGACGGCGCAGGGTCTCGCGGCGGCACGGGCGCGGGCTTGGAAGCCACCGCGTCCGCCTTCGTCTTGTTTTTCTCGGTCACTTCACTGCCTCCAGTAAGAGTCTCATCGGCTCCAAGGTGAGTGGAAAGGCCGCCGTAGCGACGGTCACCACCGTAGCTTGAAGCGAACGCTTCCTCCAGCGGTTCAGTGTGTCACCTTGTGAGTGCGCCTTTTCCACGGTTTCCAGGAGGTTGTTCCTCGCTCGAAGAAAGCGGTAAGCGTAGTCGTGCTTGTTTGCCTCATGCTCCACCTTCTCGTCCATCGTGAAGATTGCGAGCTGCACTCCCGGTACTGGTCGGGTCACCATCACGCGGTACCAAAATCCGAGCGCGACACCCGCCGCGGTGAACATCGCAACGTGCGCCACCGCAGTAAGCACCACGTAGCCACCCGGAACGGCGCGTCCGGCAACGAGCACTAGGAGAGCGGGAATGAGGAGGAAGCAAACGTGCGCCTGGGTGCGCGTGTTCGCCCTCCCCACATTCTCGCTCTCTAGCGTTGCGAAGAGACGATCACAGCTCCACTGAAGGTATTCCCGCTCTCCAGGCCGGGTGTGGCAGAGAGGCTCTTTCAGTGGTTCCGCTCCCATCTCAGTGCTTCTTGTCCTTCGGCGGGTTCGGGTCCTTCCCGAAGCTATCACTGTCGCGGATCTTTCCGTCTCGGCCGTGAATGCGAAGCTCTGAATGCTCTGCCTTCGCCGCTGCTCGGCCTACCTTTGCGGCCTCGGCTTGGGTGTCGTGAACGGATGACGCGCGTTCCGCGCCGTCTTTTTTCACAGCCCATCCGTCCTTGTGAGGGGTCACGTGCACATTTTTCTTTGTCATTCTCATCTCCTAGTGGCCTCTTGAGGAACGTCCTTCGCCGCGAGGTCCACGTCGAAGTCGTAGTCGCCTGACTGCACTTTTTTCTGCGCGCGCTTGAACGCCCACTCCGGAGGAGTGAGTGCGCGACTGCGCGTCTTGTCCATCTCCCCCATCCAGCGAAGGAACTCCGCTTCGAACTCCCCGAAGGGTTTCTTTGACCAAATGGCGGCCGTCTGTCGGAAGCGGTCACGAAGGTTCGTGAACTCGGCCGCCGCTTCCTTCATTTCCTTCAGGTCTTCGTCGAGCTTGAGCGCGGCGTAGATGCTCGGGACAACGCCGGCTAGAAGTGCACAGGCGCTTGCGAGCAGCCGCACCTCCTGGAGCGACGACTCCGTCATCAGTTTCCACGTCGAAAATGCCCCGAGGACCAGCGGCGCGGCGATCAAGAAGATGCGTCCTCCTCGCTTCGAGCGAAGCCAAATGTGCAGCGCCGTGGAGGTGTAGAGGCAGTTCTCGAACTGCCTCTTGCATTCCAGCACGAGCTCTTCCGTCTTCGTCTTCGTCATTGGTTCACGAAAGCGGCATGTCGTCGCCGAAAATTTTCTGCCACTCCCACCCCGCATCGAAGGCCTTCCCCGATGTCTCGTACTCGCAGGCCTTACTGGCGCGCGCGAAGGCGCTCTGCGCTCGGCTCTTCCACTCGGTACCGAGCCATAGCATCTCGTCGGTTCCGGGGACCTTCACGTAGTTCAAGAGACTGTTGGCGTGCGCGATCAAGAACGCGAAGAAATCGCGCATCATCCAGTCGTAGTAGACGGTGCTTTTTCCGGCGTGCTCCCAGCTTGTGAGGAATTTCACGGCCAGGAGCTCCAGCTGAAAAGACTTCAGCGGAACGCTGCAGTACGACTGCCACGTCTTCGCCATTCGAATGAGATCGCGCGTGTTTCTTGTCTTGTCCTCGGAGCTCTTCACATGCTCCGCTTCGGCGGTCGGATGGGTTACTTTCCAGCTCCCTCCGCCGTTCGTGTCGCAAACGAGATACTTGCCCGTTTCGTAGAGCACGCCTATCTCCTTGAAAGCTGGCACTACTTCCACGGCGAAACTTGAAAAGCTAACGACAACGACCTGGCCGTCGCCTCGCATGGTTGTTCGCGGATAGCTCTTTTCGAGCATGCGCTTCACTTCCTGCAGGAGCTCGGACTGGGCGTTTGTTCCCCATGGCCGGGCGTCGAGCCGGGCCTTGACCGAGGCCGGAAGCACAAACAACAGGTCGATATCCCGCGGCGGCCGTACCTCGGTCGACTTGCCCCACGAGCCGACGAGCAAACTGTTCGCGCTCGCTGAAGAGAGGTTGTAGTACCGCTCATTCAGACAAGTGCGGATCCCGCTGTGCTTCGTCTGCCCGTCACTTCTCTGCTCGGGCGTCAGCCTAATGTTCGCGAGGAAAGTCTCGAACCGAACGTCTGTTGTCATCTTCGTCATCGTGCTCATGTTGGTCCAACGATCAGGCGTATTGCCCGACAAGGAAACTGTCGTGGACGGGCGCATCGTCATTCTCTGCTACTGCCCGAGTGTGTGCGAACTGCACCTGCTCGAGCTCACCCACTGCCCGGTCCCACCGTTCGCGCGTCCATTCTGGGCGCTGCCGGCGAACGTGCGGGAATGGATCTTGAGCGAAGCCTCGCCGGCGAAGCGCCGCGCGAATTTCGCGCACGAAACGAGCATCCTCGGAGAGCATCGCGGCGGGCATTGAGGGTGCCGCTGCCACGCTCCGGCTTGGTTTCCCGTGAAGATGCTCCTTCAGCCGTCGAACCGCAGCGTCTTCATCGGCTTGTGTGATGAAGTCGAAGCGTTGCTCCCGAAGTAGCCACGCAAAAAGAGCCGGCGGTTTCCGTGCGCCGATGGCGAGTGCGTGCTCTGCAGCGGCGACGAAGTTGAGTCGTGTTCGCTCGCTGGTGTCGACCAGCTTTCGAGCTTGGGCTTGTTCGAAGAGCACGAGAAGTCGCGAGGTGTCACGAAGGTCTTCGAGCTTCACGTCGCGCAGCTGCGGCTTTCCGAGCTGTTCTTTGCAAACACCAGCGGCGGGCCCGCCAGCGTGGGCGGGTTTCTGGTGTTGATCTAATTCCGTAGGAAGTTTTCTGTGTGAATCAGGGGGTGCCGATTCAGTCGCAAAGACCTCGCGAGGGGGTGCCGATTCTGCTGTGGAGAACCTAGAGCCGTCTTGCTCCCAAGCGAGGTTCACTTCGACGCGAGCGCCGTAGCGGTTCAAGTACCACTGGGGCTTGCTCACGGAACGAAGCCAACCGATTGCGCGAAGGTGCGCCCTCGCTTCTTTCACCTTGCGCTCGTCGATGGCGAACACGCGCGCGATCCACGACGCCTTGCAGGCCCCTTCACTCGTACATGAGCGGCTTCGATAGTAGACGCAGCAGAGCAGATGGCCGAGCATCGCGGCGGCGACAGATGACCGCGCTCCTCCTGCAAGCAGGCGCAGGGAACGCCTTGGAACGGGAACCTTCCGCGCGCGGTTTGTGATGCCGTCCAGCATGAGCCAGAACTTGGACAGGTCATCGACCTGGAGTTGTTCGGGGGAAATCGCGAACGCCACTCCTCCCCTCCCCCACCGAAGGAGTCCGACTTTTTCCAGCCGACGCAAGGCCCCCCTGACTGACCCGAGGTGCTTGGCCCCTAAAAGCCCGAGGAGCTCCTCAGGGGCGAGTATTGGCTGCCGCCCATGGGTCAGGGTGCAGCGACACGACATGACCTCGTGGCAAGCCCAGTAGGCCCTCAAATCGATGAACCTGATGCGACGCGTGGCATAGCAAGACCATGCCATCGCGATCTGCACCACGGTGAGGAACCGAAAGCCGCCCTCCGGCTTTCGTATCCCAATTGGAGCCTCAGCCCCCTTCTTCCTTCCCTTCACGTTGACCCCTCAAGACAGGCCGACCCGTGGCCTGCGTTCCGGGGAGAACGCCTTCGTTCAGGCATCCCAAAGACAACGACTCTCCTGACCCCACAAGGGGGCTTGACGCTGGATGGAAAGGAGGGCTAAGGTGGCAGTGTCTAGCTACCGCCTGGGCCTTGATGGCCCTCTCCCTTCCGGTCGTACTCACGGCGCTAACCGTGAGCGACGGCCTCAAGCCTCTAGCAGGCTCACGAGGAGCGATCCACTTGGGTCGCTCTTTGTGTTTCTAGGTTCCGTAATCGAAGGCAATCTCCATTAAAAACCGCCGCTTTGGAGCCTTAGAAGGCGCAAAAGTGGAGCGGTTGCTTCTTGTTCGAGTCTCAAGATCAAGTGAACCGACGGGGCTTGGCAAGAGGGAATTTGCATGGGCGGTCGCGCGCCGCGGTGGCGACAAGTAGACGTAGCGCGGTAGCTACAACACCACATGGTCCGATGGCCATGTGGCGAGGTGGCCACAAGGCCCTACTCGCCATGAAATTGCTCCCTTGCATCGCGCCCTTAGAACTGGCACGGTGCTACCTAGCCACATGGCAATGAGGCCAGGTAGCGAGGTGGCGCGGTAGCGAAGTAGCTACAACGCCACCAAGTAAAAAACTGCACGCAGAAGGGAGAAAACCCGATGGAAGGGGCAAACAAGACCACACACGTCATCGCGGTGACGAACCAAAAGGGCGGCGTCGCAAAGACGACCAACTGCATCAACCTCGCCGCGGCCCTCGCCGAGCTTGGCCGGGTCTCGCTCATCGTCGATCTCGACATGACCGCCGGGGCCACCAAGGTGCTCGGAGCGCCCACAACCGGCTGGGTGAGCACCTACGAGCTCCTGACGGGCGCAGAGGCGCCCGTGGACTGCATCATCACCGACCAGGACGCGGAGGTGAAGCTGCCCAAGGGGATCCATCTCATCCCTTCCTCAAGAAAGCTGGTCGAGCTCGACCAGTTCCTCTCCAAGGACGCCTGGGTCGTACCCCAAGACATTCTTGTCGAGCCCATCAAGCAGCTTCGCGGGCGCTACGACTACATCTTCCTCGACACCCCGCCTCAGATCACCAAGACGACGGTGCCGGCCTACAAGGCGGCAGATTTCGTGCTGCTCTCGGCGCTGCCAACGCACCTTTCGACCGAAGGGTTGGCCGAAGCGCTCAAGGACATCCATAGCGCTCAGAAGTACGGAAACCAGGACCTGCAGCTCCTTGGGGTGATCATCTCTGGAGTGCGCCGACCGCTCACACGCCTGGCTCGCCAGCTCGTTGAATACGTCGAGAAAAAGATCACGGCGCCGGACGGCTCCTCCTTGAAGTTCAAGTCCGACGTGAGCCTCTCAGTCAAGCTCCAGGATGCTGAAAAACAGCACCAGACCATTCTCGACTACGCCGGAGACAGCGAAATTGCCGAGCAGTACAGAGCCATCGCGCGCGAAATGGAAGCCCGCATCCGTAAGTGGCGTATCGAACCTGCGGCCGCGCCACAATCAGCCGTCGACCAAGATCAATCCAAGGCCACCAACATCGGGGAGGCCGTGAATGCCTAGGAAGCAGGCTCCCGAGGAGGAGTACGACCCGATCAAGGCTGAGGTCGCAAGGAACGCGACCAGCCGTGGTGGGGGAGGGGAGTCCACACTCTTGGCGCCTCCATACAGGCCGGCGAGCAGGCCGGAGGTGTCTCCTGACGATGCCGACGAGCCACTACCGCCCAAAGTGTTGGCCCTCGCGCCGGCGCGGTCCAGAACGTCACCTCGAAGGGAGCAACAGGACGCGCCTCAAGAGCCTGAGCGGCCGCGGCGCGCTCAGCAGCGCCATTCAGGAGAGGCGAACACCGACGGCGCTGGGCTGCAGCGGCGGGTGCTCTTCAAACACTTCAAGGTTACCGCAGACGAGGATCTCGAGATCCTCGCCTTCGTTCAGAGACTTCAGCAAAAGTCCCGCAGCAAGGTGACCTTCAGCATTGTCGCGCGCGCTCTGTTTCACCTAGCAATGCATGCCGAAGACGAGGTGATGGCCGAACTCACCAAGGGCCCCCAGATGGCTCGTCCTGGCAACGAGAACGAAGCCAAGCTCGCCGAATATGAAGAGCTCTGGATACAGAGACTCTCTGCGGCACTGAGGAAATCACGGCCGCTTCAGGTAGGGCTTCCACGACGGCGCCCAGAGTAGGCCCCTCCCCCTTGTGGCGTTGTAGCTACAGCGCCACAAGGCCGAGATGCAACCTTCCTGGCCCTCTTTTCGGCGCAGCGGCCGAGCGGTGAGGCGGGGGGGCGGAAAAAACCAGGGACTTGATGCAACGCTTCGGCCCGTCCCCCCCTTGGGCAGGAGTCAGAGCAAGGAACGGCTTCCTTGCTGAACAAACCAACACCCCCCTCTCACTATCCCCACGGAGACAGCCATGAATTCCGCCAATCTGAACAACGGCCACCTCACCCTCAGCAATCGCGACCGCTTCTTCTTCTTCGCGATTACCTTCGCCGCCGTGCTCCTGGCGCTGTTCCTCGCTTCTCTGTTCGGCCCCAAGTTCTTCGGCTTCACGGTGAGCAGCAACCTCAACCACAACAACACGAACGAAGTTGCAAACGTGCTTCCCAGCCACGACCACCTCAACAACCACCTCAACATTCTCGCCAACGGCGAACTCGTGAACGGCCATCTTCATCACCTCAACGTTCTTAACAACGCGAACCACGCGGCGTGACTGTGAACGCGCACTACTGGCTCGTCTGAGCGGCTACCAATCCGCACTGCCTATCCCGCACGGGGGACACCCCCTGGGCGGGATACACCTTGAAGTCATTCCTTGCGAGAGTCCGTTACGGAGCGAACAATGGGCAAACCAATCAGGCCCAGCTTGCCCTCCAAGGAGAGGGGCAAGAAAGATCCGCGCGAACGTCTCCTCCGCAAAGTGGCGCAGAACGACAAGGAAAAGGAAGCAGATGCGCGCCTTGAGGCGAACCTGGCCATTCTTCGCAGTATCATCCGCAAGATGGACGGCAAGGATGGGCAGGTCAGGCAAGGCAAGGCAAAGCCCGCAGACAAGCGAGTCTCTGTGCGTGACGCAGTTGCCGCCAGGTTTCGCTAGGAGATGCTGATCATGTCGAACGAAGTCGATTCCAATCGAACTCTTCCGCACAAAACTATCTGCACCCACCTCGTCGAGAAGTTCGAACTCACCTTCCTGAAGGAGAAGGTCCTCAAAGAGGCCACTCGCTTTGCGCTGGAACGGTTCCAGAGGAAGTTTCGCCGCGAACGCTTCGACGAAAAATCCGAGATCGACCGGATCCTTCTGTCCCGCGAGTTCCTCAAGATTCTCTCCGGCGTGACGCTTTTCGAAGACGGTCTTCGTGTTCTGGCGGCCAACGACAAGGTGGCGACAAAGCGACGCTTTGACGACAGCGTCGAGGCACTTCTAAAGCCTCAGGCGGATGCGCTCGACCCAGCCGCTTACCTCTCGCCACTCGCCTGGGATGCGCGTGACGAGAGCGCCCGAAACGCGGACGAGGCCATCCTGCGTCTGACATGCTTCGTGGCAGGCATGCTGGACCAGGAGGATGGGTTCGAAGATGCGGGAATTTTCCTGCCAGACGCAGTGAAAATCGAAGTGGAAGCAAGAACGGCGGAAGCAAAACCTCGACCGAAAGGCGGAGACAAGCTCGAAGAAGGCGACCGCACCGGTGAACGCGTTCCCGTCTATGCAGCCGAGCCTCCTCCTAAGGCAGCCAAACTGATTGCCGCCCCGCCCAAGGAACCAGCGATCCGGCGGGGATGAGTCGTTTGTCGCAACCGCAGTGAATCGGTCGCCTTGAGATGAGTGGCTACCCCAGCTTGGGGCGACCTAGTTCAGGGAACAACAGCTGAGGGAAGGGGAGTTCCCTAAAAATCGTCCGCCTCCCAGAAGCAGGACCGCGTTCGTCGCGTCCAGGCGGCGCGCCGAGAGAAAGGGACTTCGATAGGGGAAGCGATCAACCCGAGAAAAGCTGCCCAAAAACCTCAGTTTTCCGAACTTGCGGAGAACGAAAGCAACCCTCCTCCCCTTGAAGGATAGGTTCTCAACGACGCTCCTCGATCCCCCAAGTTGCGAGGTTTCAGCGATGGCACGTGGCAAAGGCGGCCGCCCATTCAAAGCCAGCTCGATTCGAGCGGCGATTTCCAAGTACGTTACGAGCGCCCAGTTCCAACTGGTCTGCTCAAAGTCGCAGCCCGACAAGGATGAAGATGACTTCTTCCAGAGCGGGCTTTTGCAGATGCTGCGGGATGCGCCGACAGCCCAGGCGGCGCAGCGACTGTGCGAAGAAGACCGCGTACTCTCCGACGCAGGCTTCCGCGCGGACTTGGCGGTGTTCCGCCACGCTGTCCGCAACGCAGCGAACAATCAACGCATCCGCTTCCGTGACAAGCCGCGTTCGTTTCAGTTCGCCGTCAACGAGGACGGCGAGGAGGTAGTGCCCGGCGACACGGCGGACGGGCCACTCGCCGGTGCCGAGAACAAGGAATGCATCCTTCTCGTGCGCGAAGCGCTCTCGAAACTCTCGCCGGGCTATCGCGCAGTGATCTACTTGCGCTATTACGAAGGCCTCGCCTACCGAGAGATCGGCGAGCGGTTGGGCCGCATCGAATCGTCCGTTCGCACCGACGAGTTCAGAGCCCGCGCGCAGCTCCGCCAAGTGCTTCAAAGCATTGCGCCAGCGTAGCCCGTAGCTTGCGGGGTGTTATTGACTCGTGATACTCACGAAAGAGCCCCTGCGAATGCAGGGGCTCGAGGGAGTCGAGCGAGGGCCACGTCAGGCCAGGGTTTACAAGCCGTCTGCCCAAAGGCAGGCGTCCAACCCCTTGGGGGTCACCCCACCCTGATGTGTCGCCGCTCCCACGCCTTTGCTTGGGAAGAAAGGCGCGAAAGAACGAGGCACGCATTGTAGCCGCGCTCTGGGCCGCCGAGCTGCTCGCAACCAACGCGGTCAGGGTGATACCTTCACCGGGGCTCCCAGATGAAGCGCGACCCCAACATCACGCTGGAGCGCCTCTACGAGCATCTAGCGCCCCTTTCCGCGTGCGACCCGCTCAAGCTCGAGCTGATTGAAGACGCCACCCGCATCGGAGGAGCGTTTGAGAGCGGGCGAAACCTTCACCTGTTCACTCCGACATCAAGCGCTCAGCTCGCCGCGAACGTGATCTCTATTCTCACGGCGCACACGGGCCTGGCAGGAGGAGTTCTTCGCTTCGATGGAATTGTCAGACACAGACAGATGCGCGCGATCGCCGCTACGGTGGCGCGCTGGCTGAGGCGATGCCCACCAGGGCCGGCGTTCGCATGGAGTCATCCTGTTCTTTGGCGAGACGAGGGGTTGATCGCGGTCCACTGCCGAGGTTCGATACTACCCACGCACATCCCGCGGCTTCAGCACTTTGCGTATGGGAAGCGCGTGCGTCTTTCGTTCGGTCAGGAAGAGAAAAGTGATCCCGTGATCCACACGGGCGCGTTCCAGTGGCTTTCACCGACAGGTGAGTCCCCGGAGAAGCTCGGCCTCGTATGCAGCGTGCAACGCAGTCAAGCCGAGTTCGGGGGTCTGCCTGGCACTCCGTTTCACAAGGTGCGGTTGGGCGTAGCTGCGCTGTCGCGAGATTTTGTCCCGTGGCTTTCCGCAGGACGAGTGCCGGCGCTGGAAGGTCGGGTGCACAGCCTGCTCTCGATCACTGGCGCCGATGGGGGGGGCGCTTCTCGCTTGCGTCCGTCGCCGAAGGCGTGGCGGCCAGGTCAGCCATCGCAGCTAGGGGAGTTGGCTTCGGGCGGCATCGAGGACGTCACCCTCTTCAAGGTCTACCGCATCTTTCGCCGACCGATGTACGAGAAGCCGCCGCTCGTGCTGACCGACACGCTCATGTTTGCTTTCGAGCGAACGACAGGTGAGCTCGTGTACATCGACGCCTCTAGAAGCGAGCTCTTCTGGTTCCGCGGCCTTCCGTTCGAGCAGCACGAGCTCGGCCTATGGCTCGCCCAAGCCCTCAGGAAGGTGGCATAGCGTGGCACGGCGAACAGCGGCTTCCGGTGCCAAGCAGCGACCCACCGATAGCCGTCCCGCCTGGCTTGGGCTTCAGGCGCCTGGCATCAGCCTCCTCGAGTTCCTCGAACGCGGCGTGCGAGGAGTTGCCGCCGACGACACCAAGGAATCAGAGAACGCCGCGCACGACCTGAACCAGGTCCTGGGCTCGTCGCCCGAGCTACAGCGCAAGCTGCGAGAGAGAGCGCCCAAAGTGCTAGGCAGCGCACGGCGACTGAAAGTCGCCCTGGAGATGCACCCCGGCGCGGCCAACGCCGAGCAACGAAGCTACTCGATCGACGAACTTCTCACCACGCTCGCCAATGAGTTCGACGCAGACGCCGGCGAGCTACCGCGGCAAGTCACACGTCGCGTTTCTTTGGCCATAACGTTCAGCGAAGTCAAGATTGGAGAGACCTGGATGCCTGAACCACCACCAACATGGACGCAGATCAGACGAGACATCGCAGTGAGAGTCGGGGAGGAGCTCCACGTCGTCGAGCCGAGTTTCAAGGAGCAGAGCAAGGTCCTAACGACCAGCCTGGAGCAGGTGCGAGGTCCGATCATTGATCGGCTGCAGGAGTCCCTCAAGAAGCTCACGGGCAAGTCCTTCGGTTCGCTCGAGGCCAACCAAGCATTCGTCGCCGAAGTGCGCGAACTGCTGCGCCGTTTCGACCAGCGAGTGGAGTGTCCATCGTGCAAGGAGCCCGCCATGCCGGGCTGTGTCCCTGGGACGTCGCCCACCGGCGCCTTCACGTTTGAGCATCGTGATGCCAAGCGCCACACCCGCCACGGAGGCCGTGCGCTGATCCCACCGTATCTGCTCATCAAGCCGCCAGAGCAGTCGTAACTTCAGATAGCACCGCTGTTTACGGAACATAGCGGACTGTCGATTGCCATAGGCCACCGTGTGGCATATGCTGGGCCACCATGGGTTCAGCCTCGGGTCTTTTGCTCGACCGCGACGTCCACCGCCAAGCGCGAGCGGGACAGGTCGCCTGGCTTGGTCTTCTCGCGGCCTTCATGTTGTCCGTGGCTTGCCACGCCATGCCGCCGAGCTCGTCAAAAGGCCGCGCTGAGGCGACGACAAAGCCGATCATTCGGATCTTCGCCGAAGCGGTCGAAGCACGGGAACTTCCTCCGCCGCTCAGTCGAACACAAGGGAACATCCAGCCCAACGCGAGCGCAGCAGGCGAGCCACTCAGCCCGCATTGCGACAACCAAAGTCCGCCGCACTCGGCAATGGAAGCCATCGCGCTCGCATTCCCGAGCGGCTGGGGCCTGCTTTTCATCGGAGCGGTTGCTCTCGCGCTCACGGGCCTCGTCGCAATCGCTGCGGATTGCCACCTCCTCCGTCCACCTGCGCGAGCACTGCAAACGTGTGGTCATCACGTCTCCACAGCATGCGAGCACCTCGGCATCGAAGTGCAGCGCATGCTCAGCTCCGCCAGGCGCGTGCTCAGCCCGACACGCCGCGCCGAAAGTCTGACGGTCCACCCGCTTCAGCTCACGCCTGACCCGGAGTTCCCAGGCGTTCCGGTTCTCGTGCGATGCACGCTCGGGCCTGGCGCAGTGGTTCGCTATGGGCGGAAGTCACACGTGCTGGGCTCGGTGGTGAACAGCGGGGGCGAAGGCGAGATCTTGAACACCAGTGACCCGACATTACTGGTGAAGCTCTACTTCCCGCAGACGCTTACAACCGGCCGTCGCAAGAAGCTCGAGTATCTGCTCCGCTCGAAGCTCCCGCAGCTTCCTGCGAACATCGGCGAGATTTGCTGGCCGCTCGACCTTGTCTTCGATGAGGACGGAGCCTGGCGCGGCTTCGTGATGCGCCGGGGCAAGGGTGACCAGCTCTTCTCGGTCAACAAGCGCCTCAAGCCAACTCGAGCGACTCCATTGGAAAGGCATGCAGCCGCCCGATTTCAGGTTGCACGCAACCTCGCGACGGCTGTCGCGACCCTTCACAGGGTTGGGATTCTTGCAGGAGACCTCAACGACGAGAACTTCCTCGTCGACGGCGCTGGCCGAGTGTTTCTGATTGACACAGACAGCTATCAGGTCGCCGGGTTTCCTTCGCCGGTTGCACGGGCCGAGTACCTACCAGCAGAGCTGCAGAACAAGAACCTCGAGCATGTGCTCCGAACGCTCGACAGCGAACGGTTCGCGTGCGCGGTCTTGCTCTTCACGGTGCTCATGGGTGGCGTACATCCCTTCCGCCGCAAGGGTTCGTCTACCCCCCAGCGCGACATTGCTTCGGGGATCTTCCCGTATCCACACCTTTGGCGCAGCGGCGCGAAGGCTCCGGCAGGAATCTGGAAGGACGTATGGCTCACGCTTCCCTTTTTCGTGCGAGCGGCCTTCGTACGAACCTTCGCGGGCAACACGCGCGGAAAGAGGCCGCCCATTGAGGCCTGGGCGACAGCGCTCGCTCGCAGCTGACAACGAACAGGAGACGCGAACGGTTCGTGTCTCGCTACGCAACTCCAACCAAGACCACTCGACCATGAACTCAGACAAAGCCGTTCAGGATGTCATCCCCCAAGAAGAGCGCCTCGAGCTCGATGCATCGACCGACCTCACCGAGCGCACGGAAGCGCAGATGCCGGTGTGTTTCGTAGTCGATGTCAGCGGCTCAATCGCGCCGTACGTCGCCGACCTCAACGCTTCAATCTCGGCGTTCTGCCTGGCCTTGGGCTCCAATCATCGCGCCAAGGAGGTTGCCGAAATCGCCATCGTAACGTTCGGCGACGGCGCCTCTGTCTTCTCCCCGTTTCGGAGTGTCAAAGAACTCCTAGAGCTAGATGAGCGCGGGCAGATTGTGGGGACGAAGCTGCCCGCATTCGACGCTGTGGGCAGGAGGACCGCGATGGGGCAGGGCCTTCGAGTCACGCTCGACCTCGTTGATCGTCGTCGCAAGGAGTACGACGACGCCGGAGTGCAGAAGCTGACCGCGTTCGTGGTTGTTTTCACCGACGGCGGTGCAACCGACGAAACGGCCGCGGTGGTCAAGGAGATGAGCAAGCGAGTGCTGGCGGGACACCTTCACGTGTTCCCAATCGCCGTGGGCGGCCAGGTCGACATGGCTGTGCTCAAGGCAATGTCGCCGCAACAAGAGCCGACACGCGTTGTGAGCGGAACCGAGATCGTGGAGTTGCTGGACCGTCTTTCCGCCAAGGTGATCAAGCTCTCCGCCAAGGCCGTGACCACCAACCAAGGAAGCTAGGGGCGGT
>Ga0193706_1000284_pt1 | contig 32247 bp, 24 predicted proteins | sample U3c1metaG_FD_160130 | JGI IMG/M metagenome (GOLD analysis project Ga0193706, IMG submission 160130) | Soil microbial communities from a riparian zone of the East river system, Colorado, United States - U3c1 | ecosystem: Environmental > Terrestrial > Soil > Riparian zone | place: USA: East River... | reverse complement strand
CGGACGTGGACAAAGTCATCATCACCTGCGCCGTGACCGGCGTGCTCACCAACCCGAAGCAGCACCCCGCCCCCGTCGTCCCCGCCGAGATGGCCGCCTCCGCCAAGCAGGCGTTCGACGCCGGCGCCTCCGTCATGCACCTTCATTTTCGCATGCAGGACGAAGGCATGGGGCACCTTCCCAGTTGGGACCCCGATGTCGCCGACGCCGTCACGCGCGCGGTACGCGAGGCGTGCCCCGGCGTGATCATCAACATGTCCACTGGCGTCATTGGGGCCGATGTTTCGGGGCCCATCGCCTGTATGGAGCGCATTCGCCCGGAGATCGCAGCGTGCAACGCCGGCTCGCTCAATTACCTGAAGACGCGCGCCGACGGCGAGTGGGCATGGCCGCCGATGGTGTTCGACAACCCGGTCGGCAAAGTCAAAGCCATGCTCGACGCCATGAACAAGACCGGCGCCATGCCCGAATTCGAATGCTTCGACGTGGGCATCGTCAGGAGCGTCGGCCTTTACGTCGAGAACCGGATGACGACGCATCCCGATTACAATTACGTGATGGGCGTCGCTTCCGGCATGCCCTCCGATCCCGATCTGCTCGCCTTGCTTCGCCGCTATAGCCGACAAGAGTGCACGTGGCAGGTGACGGCCATCGGACGCGCCGAGGTTTGGCCGCTGCATCGTCGCGCGGCCGAGCTCGGAGGCGCACTGCGAACGGGGCTGGAAGACACGTTCTACCTGCCCGACGGCAGCCGCGCGAAAAACAACGGTGAGCTCATCGACGCCATGGCGAAGATGGCGCGCGCGTGCGGCCGAGAGCCGGCCTCCCCCGCCGAGGCGCGCCGGATCCTACGACTCGCAGCATAGGCGAGCGCTGTTCGAGGAGAACTTCATGCCGGCTGACACGATCCCCGCTCGATTTCTCGCCCAGGCCAAAGCTCACCCGGACGGCGCCGCATTCTACACGCGCATCGACGGACGCTGGCAGATGACGAGCTGGCAAAAGCGAGCCGAGCGCGTGCAACAGATCGCGCGCGCGCTTCTGGCGCTCGGCCTTCCCGCGGGCGGTGCCACCAGCATCCTCGGGTATAACCGCCCCGAGTGGGTGGACTGGCACTTGGCCACGATGATGGCGGGAGCCACGCCGGCCGGCATCTACACGACGTGCTCGCCCGAGCAGGTCCGTTACATCGTCGAGCACTCCGAATCGCCCATCTTGCTCATCGACAGCGAGGAACAGCTGCGCAAAGTCGAGCGCGAGTGGACGAACATGCCGCGGCTCGAACGCGTCGTGCTCATGCCGAGCGCACCGCAAGCACTCGCCGACGGCACGCGCGTGCTCGGATGGCAAACCTTTCTCGATCACGCCAGCCGCGTCGCTCCCGAAAAGCTGGAGCAGCGGTTCGCCGCCTTGAGCGAAGAGGCCGCGGCGACCGTCATCTACACATCCGGCACGACGGGGCCGCCCAAAGCAGTGCTCCTGACGCACAGAAATCTCACCTTCACCGCCGACGTCGCGATGCGCCTCGTCGCGCTCGGCCCGAGCGACCGAGTCTTTTCGTACCTGCCGCTCTCGCACATCGCCGAACAGATGTTTTCGGTGATCGGACCGTCATGTTCCGGCACGCCGGTCTACTTCGCGCGCTCGGCCGAAACCATTCCCGACGATCTCAAAGAAGTGCAGCCCACCGTCTTCTTCGGCGTACCGCGGGTCTGGGAAAAGCTCGCCGCGGTGGTGGGCGCGCGCGTCGGGGAGCTCCGCGGTCCAAAGGCACGCCTTTTCACGTGGGCGAGTGGCGTGGCTCGGCGAGCCGTCGAACGCCGCAACGCGGGGACGCCGCTCGGACTGCGTCTCCAGCTCGAGCACCGTATCGCGCGCAAGATCGTGCTCGGCCCCGCGCTCACCAAGATGGGATTCGGCTCGGCGCGGGTCTGCGTGACGGGCGCGGCGCCCACGCCGCGCACGGTGCTCGATTTTTTCGCGGGGCTCGACCTCCCCTTACACGAGGTGTACGGCCAATCGGAAGCGTCGGGGCCGACGACGTTCAACGTGCCGGGCCAGACCCGTTACGGCACCGTCGGCAAAGTGATTCCCGGCGTCGAAGTCCGCATCGCCGACGACGGCGAGATCTTGGTGCGCGGCCCCAACGTCTTCGCCGGCTACGCCAAAGATCCCGAGGCCACGCGCGACAGTTTCGTCGATGGCTGGCTTCGTTCGGGCGATCTCGGCGCCGTCGATAGCGCGGGTTTTCTCCGGATCACGGGGCGCAAGAAAGAGATCATCATCACCGCCGGCGGCAAGAACATCACGCCCCTTCTCATCGAAGAGGCGCTGAAAACCATCCCCCTCGTCGCCGATGCCGTCGTGATAGGCGACGCCCGCAAGTACTTGGTCGCGCTCCTCGTGCTCGACGCTGGCCGTTGCGCCGCGGTCCAAGCGCAGCGCGACGACCGAGCACCGGCCCATGAAAGCGCCGCGATCCGCGCTCTCGTCGAGGCGGAGGTCGCTCGCGTGAACGCCCGACTTGCCCGGGTCGAGCAAATCAAACGATTCCACGTCTTGCCGCGACCTTTCAGCCTCGAGGAAGGCGAGCTAACGCCGACCCTCAAAGTCCGCCGCAAGGTCGTAGGCGAGAAATTCGCCGCCATCATCGAGAAGCTCTACGCCGATCGGCCGGGCGAAATGCAGCCCGAAGCGTCACATGTGGGTTGACGACCGCCGCACTTTGAACGATCATTCATTCGCCTGACCGACTTGCTACGATGTTTGCTAAATCGAGCACGTTTCGCGTCGCGTCAATAATGATTCGCTATTCACTTTAGGCTTTTGGAGGCTGTCATGGCCGTGCGATCTCGACTCGTCGTGGCAATTGCTCTGGCCGGACTGCTCGCCTCGGCAGCGTGCAGCACCAACGATGAAGGGCTGGGCGGCAGCTCGGGCGCGGGAGGAAGCTCCGAAACCGGTGGTTCCGCCGGAAGCGGCGGTGGCTCGGCAACATCGGGCGGGGGCGGCACGACAGGTGGCGCAGCGGGCAGCACCGGTGGCTCGGGCGCCACGACAGGTGGCGCAGCAGGCAGCGGTGGCGCGGGCGGGACCGGTGGCGAAGCGATGGGGTGCCCCGGCACGAAGCTCTACAAGGTGCCGGAAGACACAGGCGCACGCGGCCCGTGGCCGGTCGGCGCCAAGACGGTCACCGTCGGCACCTTGGCCACCGAAGTCTGGTACCCCGCGACGCTCGGCAGCGAAGCCGGTCAGACGGCCATTCAATACGATATCCGCAAATGGCTGCCCGTTACCGAGCAGACGAAGATCCCGGATGTCGATAACCCCTGGCAGCCGTGCAACTGCTACCGCGACCTTCCGTTCGACACGAGCCACGGCCCTTACCCAGTCGTCATCTTCGTCCACGGTACGGCCGCGTGGCGCGCGCAGTCGGTCCAGATCATGACCCACTGGGCGAGCCGCGGCTTCGTCGTGGTCTCGCAGGACCACCCGGGCCTCTACTTGGCCGATTACCTCGATTTCAAGCTGGTATCCAACCTAGTGGGCGACACCGACGCGCTCATTGCCGCGCTAAAAGCCCCGAGCGCCGATCTCCAGTTCCTGGCGAGCTTCATCGACATGACCCATCTCGGTATGTCCGGCCACAGCGCCGGAGGCGGCGCCATCACCGGCTATGGCGGACAAGCCATGGTGCTGATCCCGCTCGCCTCGGGGGGCGTCACCGCCGGTGCGGCGCTGAAGTCGACCCTCGTCATGGGCGGCCAGGCCGACAGCGTCGCGAACTACACCGGCCAGCAGAACGGGTTTAACAGCTCCCCTGCCCCCAAACGGTTGGTCGGTATTGCCAACGCCGGGCATCTCAACTTTTCCGACATCTGCGCAGTCGGTAAGGACAAGGGAGGTCTTCTGGCGATTGCTCAGAAGTACATGGTCAAAAACGCCAACTTGGCGGGGTTCCTCTTCGACTGCAAAGACACGCAATTGCTGCCCGAACAGGGCTGGCCCATCATCAACCGCGCCACCACCGCCGCGCTCGAATCCGTACTGATGTGCTCGACCACCGCTGCCAAGAGCTTCGACGCCGTGAAAACGGACCCGAACGTGGGAGAGTACAAAGAGATGTTGTGAATCGTGAACGATCGTGCGGAAAAAAGCCTGCGAGTTGACCGCTTTCGTCAATGAGGAGTGCTTCCCTCCGCCGCAGGAGTTCAGTAGGGTCCCAAGATGCCTCATCAGTCTAGTCGCCCACGTTTGGTGGGGGCGCGAGTTCGTGAAAAGCCCGCCCGGCCGGGTGCCGATCCAGAAAAGCGAAGTCGTATTCTCAAAGCAGCCATCCTGATCTTCGGGCGCCGCGGGTTCCACGAAGCCCGCGTCGCGGAGATCGCGCGCGCCGCCGGTGTCGCCGACGGCACCGTTTACCTCTATTTCGAAAACAAAGAAGACCTGCTCGGCTGCATTTTCGACGAGACGATGGACGCCGCGCTTGCGCGCATGCGCCAAATCCTCGAGTCGGAGGGCCCGGCGATCGAGCGACTGACCCGCATGGTGGACCTCCACCTCACGCTGCTCTCGTCGGATCGCGCGCTCGCGTCGGTCTTCCAGATCGAGCTCCGTCGCAGCGCGCGCCTCGTCGAGCGCTTCTCTCGTTCGAAGCTCGGCGAGTACCTGCGCATCCTCGAAGGCGTCGTGCAAGAAGGCGTCGACAAGGAAGAGCTGCGCAAGGATCTCGAACCGCGCCTCGCGGTGCGGATGATCTTCGGCGCCATCGACGAGATCCTCTCCGAATGGCTGCTCTCCGGTGCGGCCATCCCCATCGCCGATGGGCCCAAGCTCGTCGGCACGCTGCTGCGAGGATTCGGATCCGGTAAGGTCGCGCTACCTCGCGCAGCGCGCAGCAGCTGAGCCGAGGCTCCGAGAAAGACCGGCGCTCGCGCGTTCGCGAGCGCTACTTCTTTTTGGCCGGCGCTTCCTTCTTCCCCTTGGCGTCGGCCTTCTTCGGGTCGGGGTTCAGGTTGACCTCGTAGGTCATCTCCACGTCGGCGCCGTCGAACGGCGAGACGATGATCCCCACGAAGGCGCGCGTCGCGCACTGGCCGATGGGCGTATTGTCGAAAGGCGCGGCAATGGAGGCGCTGGTGCTCTTGCCGGCGCCTGCGAACGTAACGAGCATCGTGCCCGTACCGTGCGGCTGATCCTTGGGCACGACTTCGACGCAGGTATGGGCATTGGCTGCCGCGCGCGCCAGCATGGTCTTGGCCTGCGCGTCGTCGAACACCATCTTCTTGTGCTCTTCTTCCGGGGCCACCGTCTTCATACCGGAAGGCGCCATCATCGTCGGGTCGGCCGAGGAAGCAGGCTCGGAGAGCGGGTCTCGCGTCGGAGGCTGGGCCGGCGGATCCATGCTGTAACAGGCGAGCGCGCCGGCGCAGGCCAGGGACAGAGGGGCTGTGCTGGCCAGCAGTTTCCACGCTTTCGCTCGGCTATTTTGCATGGCGGGGAGCCTAGCAACACGCGCTCTCGGAGCGCAAGCCTGTCCTTGCGTGTTCTCCGACGGCGGAAAGGCCCCGGCGGCCTCAGAGGTCAGTGATCTTGTAATCCTTGATCTTATAGAGAAGCGCCCGGTGGCTAAGCTCCAACACTTCGGCGGCGCGCGTCCGATTGCCCTTCGTCTTCTGAAGAGCGCGCCGAATGAGCGTCTCTTCGATGATGCGCGTCGTTTTCTTGATCGATAGCTCACCGCTCGACAGCTGGACCTGCACCGGGTCGCGCACCTCCCGGATACGGTCGGGCAAGTCGGACGCGACGAGGAGGTCCCCCTCCGAGAGCACCATGGCGCGCTCGATGGTGTTCTCCAGCTCGCGCACGTTGCCCGGCCAGCTGTACTCGACGAGCAGCCGGCGCGTCTCGGTGTCGACGCCCCGAATCTGTGTCCCGAGCCGCGCGTTGTTGCGCGCCACGAAATGGTCGATGAGGATGGCGATGTCCTCACGCCGCGTGCGCAAGGGGGGAACCAAGATGGGCAGCACGTTGAGGCGATAGAAAAGGTCTTCCCGAAATCGAGCGGCCTTGACCTCCGCCGCGAGATCGCGATGGGTGGCGGCGATGATGCGCACGTCCACCTTGAGGTCGCGCGAATCGCCTACGCGCCGAATCATCTCGTCCTGCAGCACGCGCAAGAGCTTCACCTGCAACGGGGTAGGCAGCTCCCCGATCTCGTCGAGAAAGAGCGTGCCTCCGTCCGCCTCTTCGAACAGCCCGCGCCGATCGCTGTTGGCGTCGGTAAAGGCGCCTTTTTTGTGCCCAAACAACTCGCTCTCCAGGAGATTTTCGGGGATGGCGCCGCAATTGACGGCCACGAAGTTGCCCCCGCGCCGCGAGCTTCGCTCGTGCAGCGCGCGCGCCACGAGCTCCTTGCCCGTCCCGCTTTCGCCGGAGATGAGCACCGTCGTCTTGTAGTCGGCGATTTTGCCGATGGTGCGGAAGATCTCCTGCATCGCGGGGCTCTTGGCCAAAATGTGCTCGAATTGGTGCTCTTTACGGATCTCTTCCCGCAGCGCGCGGTTCTCGCGGCGCAAGGCTTCGCGCTCCTCCGCCTTGCGCAAAGTGAGGATGATCTCGTCGTGCTTGAACGGCTTCTGCACATAATCGTAAGCGCCCGCCTTGATCGCCTCGAGCGCGTCGTCGACGTTGCCGTAGGCGCTCATCACGATGACGGTCGCCTCGTTGCCTTTGGCCTTCAGGGTGGCCAGGAGATCGAGCCCTCCCATTTTCGGCATGCGCACGTCGGTGAGCACGACGTCGGGCCCGAACGTGTCGACCAGGGCCAGCGCTGCCTCGCCGCTTTCCGCGGTTTCGACCTCGTAACCTTGTCGCTTCAAGAGGGTGCGCAAGACGAGGCGCTGGTTCTCTTCATCATCGACTACGAGAACGCGGCGCATGGTATGCAAACTTTACCAGGTCGCGTGGGCGAGTTCGCAATATTTGAATCGCTTTTTGACGGCGCTGCTGGGATCGGCCGCCGGAGGTGCCTTCGGACGGTTCCGGCCGGCGCAGACCGGATTCGGCGGGGAAACGCAGCGAAGTGAGGAATGGTTGGGGGGGCCGGCGTGGGCGGAGCGAGCCATATGGGGGGGAGCGGACTTGCGCTGGCCGGAGCCGTCCGAAGGGCACCTCCGGACGAGCCTATTGGGCGGGCGCGCGTCACTGGTCAACGCGGCGCGTTCCAAGGCGTAGGGCCGGGTAGGGCTTCTAAATTACGTCGAACGGGTAGCCGCCGTCGAGATAGGCGCGGGAGGCGACTGATTTGCGGAGTTCGTCGTCGTTCTTGTCGAACGAGCGCACTTGTTCTTCGAGTCTTCGCTCGGCGGCGGCTACGAAGATGGTCGTGAGATCGATTTCGCGGCGGGCGCCGTCTTCGCCGCGTTTCTCGATGGCGCGCGTGGTGCGCGAGAGGACGGCGGCGATGGCGTAGAGGTCAATCGCCATGTCGGCCACGCGCTTTTGCGTGTACTGCATTTCGGCGATCTCGCGCCCGTGCTTGCGCAGCACCTTGTCGACCTGTTTGCTGAGCTCGGCGGTGTACTCCTCGAAGATGACCGCTTCGCGATTGAGCACGGGGTGGGCGCGCGTCATACGCTCCCGGCGCAGCGCGCTGCGCGCCTTGCGCACCGCGAAATCCGAGAGCAGGCCGAAGCCTTTGATGGGCTCGCGCATCGCGCGCACCACCTCGGCGAGCTCCTTGCCCGGCCCCTGCATACCGGAGAGCGCCACGAAGCAGCGGAGGATCTCGTTGGTCCCTTCGAAGATGAGATTGATGCGGCTGTCGCGCAGCGTGCGCTCGTAGGGGTATTCCTGCATGTACCCGATGCCGGCCGCTATTTGCAGCGTCTCGTTGACGACGCGCCACAAGGTCTCCGACGCGTATACTTTGCAAATAGCGCTCTCCAGCGAATAGTCGGACACCTTGCCGTCGACGAGACCCGCGGTCAGGTACGTCATCGACTCCATGGCGAAGGTGTCCGCCATCATCACCGCGATCTTGTCCTTGATGAGGCCGAACTCGCCGATGGGACGGCCGAACGCCTTGCGCTCCTGCACGCGATCGACCGCCATTTGGATGAGGCGCTTGCTGCCGCCCACCGATCCCGCGGCGAGACCGAGGCGCCCCGAGTTCAGTACTTCCATTGCCACTTTGAAACCGCGCCCCACCTCGCCGAGGATGTTCTTCTTGGGAACGCGCACGTCTTCGAAGAACACCTCCGTCGTCGACGAGCCGCGGATACCGAGCTTGTGCTCGGGCGGGCCGTTCTTCACCCCCATCCCGCGCTCTACGATGAAAGCCGTGATCTTCGGTTTCTGCCCGGCGTCGGGCGCCGAGGTGCGAGCGAAGACCGTGAAGATGTCGGCGAAGCCACCGTTGGTGATCCAGATCTTCGAACCATTCAGCACGTAGCCGCTGCCGTCGGGAAGCGCTTCGGCGCGCGTCTGAATGGCGGCGGCGTCGGATCCCGCGGAAGGCTCGGTCAAGGCGAAGGCTGCGATCTTCTCCCCCGACGCGAGCTTGGGCAGGTACTCCGCGCGCTGCTCTTCGGTGCCGAAGAGGAGAATGCCTTTCAAGCCGATCGATTGGTGCGCGCCGAGCGTCACGGCCAAAGAGGCGTCGTAGGCGGCGACTTCCTGCACGACGCGCGCGTAGGAGCTCGCCGAAAGCCCGATCCCGCCGTGCTCTTGGGGAATGATCATGCCGAAGAGGCCGAGCTCTTTCATCCCGTCGAGCACTTGTTGGGGGATGGTCTGCTCGCGATCGATTTTCACCGGATCGACGCTGCTCTCGATGAACTTGCGCACGCTCTCGAGAATCATGGTGGTGTTGTCGCGCTCGTCCCGACTGAGCTCGGGAAACGGATAGATGAGCTCCTCGGCAACGACCCCGTGGAACAGCGACTTCATGAAGCTCTGCTCGTTCATGATCGACTCTCGCGTGGCGGTGAATGACGATTGGGTGGTTCAGCTCTTTTTCTGAGGAAAACTGGGGGCGGTGCTGGGCGCGCTCTCTTGCGAGGGGGGCACGCTGGCCGGCGACGGAACGAGCGAGAGGGGTGGACCGACGATGATCGAGGGCGGCGGTTCACGGTCGCGCGGCGCCATCGATCCACTTTCGGCCGGCACGGAAGGCGTGCCGCGCTCGAGCACACTCGGCGGCGCCGACGACATCGTGCCGCGAACGGAGATGGAGGCGACCCCGGGAGCAGAGGGCACCACGCCCGGCGTCGTGACGCGTCGCTGATCCTGCCAGGGATAGCGGATGCGATGGTGGAACATGTTCACCAAGGTGTCGCTCATGCGCGTGACGAGGGTGCGAAGGTCGGCCACGGTGAGGCCGCTCTCGTCGAGTTGTCCGCCCCGCAACTTGGTGAAAATGATGCGCTGGATCATCTCCTCGAACTTCTCGCGTTCCGGCGGCTCGATCGTGCGCGACGCGGCTTCGATGGAGTCGACCAGCATGAGAATGGCAGTCTCCTTCGTCTGCGGTTTCATGCCGGGGTAACGGAAGTGCTCTTCGGTGAGCGCCTTCGGATTTCCGGCGTTGATGCACTTGTGCCAGAAGTATTCGACGACCTGCGTGCCGTGGTGCGTGTAGGCGAACTCCACGACGGGCTCGGGGATGCCTCCTTCGCGCAGAATTTTGGCGCCCGAAACGACGTGCGCCATGATGGCATCGGCCGACACTTCCGGCTCGAGGTCTTCGTGCGGGCTCTCTTCGCCGGGGCTCAAGTTCTCCACGAAATACTTGGGTTGAACGGTCTTGCCGAGATCGTGAAAGTAGGCGCCGGCCCGCACGAGGAGCGCGTCGGCGCCCACCGCGCTCGCCGCCGCCTCGGCGAGGTTCGCCATCGCGCGCGCGTGCTCCCACGATCCCGGCGCTTCGCGCGCCATCTTCTGCAAGAGCGGTTGCTCGAGATCGGTGAGGTCGAGGAGCTTGTCGCGTGATACCGCCCCGAGGAGCCGTTCCGCGGCGTCGCGGAGCAAGAGCGCAAGCGCGCCGGCCACCACGCCTCCCCCGAAGTTGGCGACCAGCATGGAATGCCCGGGCTGCGACAAGTCGTTCGCGACGTCGAAGCTCCCTTCGAAGACGACGCTGATCGCCGCGAAGAGACCGCACGCGAAGAGCCCGGCCAGCGCGCCGGCGGGCACCATCTGCCGCGGGTGTTTGCGATCGAGAAAAAGGAGGCTCGCCGCCATGCCGCGCACCAGGACGACGGTGAGCAGCATCAGATCGAAGCGCAGGAAACTCGAGGCCACGAAGGCGAGCACCAGGCTGACGAGAAAAGCGGTGCGCCGATCGAATGCGAGCGATACCCAGAGCGGCAGCGCCGCGACCGGCACCCAGAATTCAGGCAGACCGGTGAAGAGCAGCATCACTTTGACCACGACCGACATCAGGAGCATCGCCACGAACAAGCCGATTTGCGTGCGCAAAAGACGGACGCGGTTTTGCCCAAAGCGCCGCAGGTATGCAGTCAAAAGCATACCGAGCGTAAAGTCGATGACGGCGTAGGCGAGGAGCCGCGTGCCGCGCGGCGGGCGGCGGATCGAGTCGTAGGCCACCGCCGCGCGGTGATCCTGGTTTTGCTCCGAGAGCAGCGTGCCGGCCGGAATGATGATGCGCGTGTGCTCGTAGGAAAGGTTGGACCCGCCGGAGTACATGTTGCGGACGATCCGAGGACCGTAAGGAACCCGCAGGGTGACCACGGTCGTTTCACCGAGCTGGGGCGTCCATGCGTCGATGAAGAGCTCGAACGACTGCACGGCGCAGAGTGCGACCGCGAAGACAAGGCTGAGGACGACCCCGGCCACGGTTCCAGCTCGAATGCGCGTTCGAAGCATGGTTCGCGCCCTACGCCCTCACCGGCGGGCTTAACCCTCCCACCCTAGCAGCACAGGTGTCAGTCCTTGCCATGCCCGATCGCGATCGTCCAAGTAGCCAGGTTTCGCCTTTTGCATCGCGCGGAGGCTGCGGCCCGCGCAATCGGTCACGGCGTCCCTCGACGCTAAGGCTCAAGAGGGCAGAGGGTCAAGTCCGGCCGAGGCCCCGCACGGTGACAGATTTTTGACCCACGCGCGATTGCCTGGACAAATCTAACGATTTGCTCGGCGGCCCAGAGCTTGCTAGGGGTCAGATGTGAGTCCCCTCATCAGACTCTTCGATCTATCGAAATCAGATCGGAGAGTCCTGCTCATGGGGGTCCTCAACGTGACGCCCGACTCCTTCAGCGACGGGGGGCAATACCTCTCCGCGGACGCGTCCAAACGGCGGGTCGACGAGCTGCTCGAACAAGGGGCCGACATCGTTGATATCGGTGGAGAATCGACCCGACCGGGGTCGTCGCCCGTCTCTCCCACTGAACAGATCGAGCGCATCCGGCATCCTTTGATCCATGCAGCCCGCGAGCGTCGCGCCGTCGTTTCCGTCGATACGACGAGCCCCGCGGTGGCGCGCTACGCGCTTGCCGAGGGCGCATCGATCATCAACGACGTGTCCTGTTTGGCGGATCCCGAGCTCGGACGCGTGGTCGCAGAAGCTGGCGGCGCGCTCGTTATCATGCACGCGCGAGGGTCGATGAGTGCCATGCGCGGCTACTCCGATGCCGCGGGCAACGCGTACGGCGACGTCGTTGCCGACGTGGCCCGCGAATGGCGAGCCGCGCGCGAGCGCGCGGTCGAGAGCGGCGTCCCAGCGGGCGAGATCGTGTTCGACCCCGGGCTCGGCTACATGAAGAACGCCGCGCATTCGCTCGAGCTGCTGCGCCGTCTCGGCGAGTTCGCCGCGCTCGGCGCGCCAGTACTGGTCGGCCCCAGCCGCAAATCGTTCATCGCCAAAGCGACGGGCTCCGAGGCCGCACCGAGGGAACGCCTGGGCGGCACCATCGCCGCTTGTCTCGCCGCAGCCGACGGCGGAGCAAACATCTTGCGCGTGCACGACGTGGCCGAGGTCAAACAAGCTCTAGCGATGCGCCGCGCCCTCGGGGAGGCACATGCCTGAAGGCTTGCTGCACCTGTTCACGCCGCGGCCTGCAGGTCAGGTTCTCACCGATCTATTCGACCTTCTGATTGTCACCTACGTCATTTACCGCGCCCTGCTCGTGCTCCGCGGAACGCGCGCGATGCAGATGGGTACGGGACTCATCCTTATTTTCCTCGTGTATTTGGCGGCCAAATGGCTGGCCCTCATCACGCTGCTCAACCTGCTTTCGACGCTGCTCTCGTCGATCATCCTCATCGTGGTGGTCGTCTTCCAGAACGACATCCGGCGCGGCCTCATGCGGGTCGGCAGCCGCGCGTTTCTCGGAGGGTTCGCGCGGGCGCAAGAGTCGCGCGTCATCGACGAGGTGGTCGCGTCGGCCACCGAGCTCGCGCGTCACCGCATGGGTGCGCTCATCGCCTTCGAGCAGGACGCGAACCTCGACGAATTCGTGGTCGCGCAAGGAATACCGGTCGATTCCGCGGTCACCCGCGAGCTTCTCGTGTCGCTCTTCGTCCCGGAGTCGGTGAACAAACTCCACGATGGCGCCGTCATTATCCGCAATCTGCGCATCGCCAAGGCCGGTGTGTTCTTCCCCATGCCCGAGTCGCGCATCGTCGACACGAGCCTCGGCTCCCGCCATCGCGCCGCCATCGGCATCACCGAAGAAACCGACGCCGTCGTGGTCGTCGTCAGCGAGGAGCGCGGCACCATCAGCTTCTGCTTCAGCGGCAATATCGTCTCCAACCTCGACGGTGCCTCGCTGCGGCAAGCGCTGCTCGGTCTTTTCGGCCGCAAAGTGCGCAAAAAAGGCAGCAAGAAGGTCAGCACCCCGGCGGGAAGGCAGAGCTACGCCTCTCTGCAGGTGCCACGTCTTTCGGCGATCACGACGCCCGTTCCGGCGCGTCCTTCCACCATCGCTACGCCCGTCCCTGTTCCGTCGCCGATCACGTCAGCGCCGCCGCCGCGCATCGCCTCCGAGCCGCCGCCCGCCGGGCCCGGCGCCGCGATATCCGTGCGCGCGCCCGCGCCTTCGCGACCGAGCATCCGCTTACCCGAGGCGCTCGAAACCGCCGAGGATCCGGAATCGGGCACCACGGAGGTCAGCGCCGAGCTGCCCGAATCGCCGCCCCCCAAGGGCAGAGGGACGACCTCGCCCGAAGAGGCCAACGAGTAGGCGATGAAACTCCCCATCGATTTTCGCGCCGTGCTCACCCGTATCTGGGAGCTGATGGTCGAGAACCCCGGCCTGAAGCTCTTGTCCTTTGCGTTTGCGCTCGGCATTTACGGGTTCGTTCATGGGTCCGAGGAAGCGCAGCGCACGCTGCCCGTCGACGTGGTGGCATCGGCACCTTCCGGGGGAGTGCGCCGCGTGCTTTTGACGCCGTTGCCGCCCGTCGTGCGCGTCACGGTGCGAGGGCCGCGCACGCTCCTCGACGAGATGAAAGCCGATGACCTCGGCGCTTTTCACCCCGATCTGCGGAGCGGCAAAGTCGACCACGTCGAGTTCGACCCTTCGGTGATTCATCTGCCCCCGGGCGTACGCGTCGAGCAAATCGATCCTCCGTCCCTGACCTTGCGCTGGGAGGACGAAGTCAACCGCGAGATACCGGTGCAAGCATCGATCGCCGGACAGCCGGCGCCCGGCTTCGTCATCAAAGGCGCGCCCAAAGTCGAGCCACCGACCGTACATGCCATCGGGCCGCGCAGCCTCGTCGACGTCGTACAGTTCGCGCGCGTGGCGCCCTTCGACGTCACCGGGCTCGATCAGGAGAAAATACACGAGCACGTGTTGGCGCTCGATCGCCCGCCGCCGCGCGTCGAATTCACCACGCAGATCGTCACCGTCAAAGTCGAAGTCGCGCGCGAAGAGATGCAGCGCATCTTCGTCAAAGTCCCGGTCCAAGTCGTAGGCGTGCCCCGCGGTGTGCTCTCGCCCGCCGAAGTCGATGTCAAAGTCGACGGGCCGCCCGAACTCGTTCGAACGCTGCGCCCGGAGCAAGTCGTCCCCACCGTCGATCTTCGTTCCGCCGGTCTCACGCTCACTTCTCCTGGCTCGGCGCGGCTCCCCGTCGTCGTCGGTCTGGAGGGGTGCCGCGCGAGCGTCCAGCCGCAGATGGTCGTCGTGCGCTGGTAGCGCGCGACGCTGGCAAAACGAATCATTAGTTGTACCGGGCGCTTACAATGACGGGCGCGTGCGCTGTTATTGAAAATGATTGTCAAAGTCATCTTCAACAAGGTAGGTTCGCGGCGACTTGGTTCGGGCGCAGCGCTTCGCTGCGATCGCGAAGCGAGAGGAGCGAACGTTCATGAAGTCGAAACTTGGAGAAGTTCCTTCGGTACGCGCGGCCGTTCGAAGCGCGCTGGTGCTGTTGCCATTGCTCGCGGTCGCATGCGGCGACGATGCGAAGACGAGCAGCGCGGGAACCGGCAGCTCGAGCGGCGCCGGCGGATCGGGCGGCGCCGGTGCGGGGTCAACGGGAAGCGCAGGCGGAAGCGCGGGGACCGGTGGAAACGCGGGAACGGGTGGGAGCGCGGGGAGCGCTGGTTCGGGCGATCGCGACGCGGAGACCGGACCGCAGCCGCAGATCATCGCCATCTCCGCGACGGGGCACGATCGCTTTTACGGCGTCGTCCATGACGCGAGCGGCAACATCTTCGCGACCGGTCATGTCGCGGACTCGACGGCGTCGACGGCCGACTACGCGACCGTGCTCGTCAAGTTGCTTCCCTCGGGTGCCAAAGATGCGAGCTTCGGGTCGGGTGGCGTCGTCACGTACAACGCTGCGGTGGGCGCGGGCGCCGAGCTCGCGCGGGGGATCGTCGTACAATCGACGGGCAAGATCGTCGTTTCTGCCATCGTCGAGCATGTCGGCGGCGACCCGCGCGATCGCGACGTTGCCATCATGCGCTTTACCCAAGCGGGCGCGCTCGATGCGACTTTCGGGTCGGGCGGCGTGCGCATCCTCGATCTCAGCGCGGGCGAAGTCACGGTCGACGGTGGAACGGTTGACGCGGGCACGACCATCGTCGCCGAGAGCACCTGGGGCCTCAGTGGGTTTCCCAACGACGATCTCATCGTACTCGGATCGCGCAAGGCCGATGGGCGCACCGACACCGATTTCGCCATGGTCAAGCTGAAGGCGGACGGCAGCACCGACACGAGCTTTGCCGTCAATGGGATGTTCACGCTCGACATCAACAACGCCGGTGCGAGCCCGCGAACGGCGACCGTCCTTCCCGACGGGAGCGTCGTCGGCTCCGGTTATATGAACAACGGGGTGCAGATGCCGGTGATCTGGAAATTGACGCCGGCAGGCGCTCTCGACACGAGCTTCGGCGTGAACGGGGTCTTCAGCCAACCGGTGCTCGCCGCCGCTACCGAAGCGTACGGCGCAGCGCTCCAGGGGACGAGCTTCGTGACCGCCGGTTACGGACGCGCCAACACGTCGGAGTCGCTCGACTTCGTCTCCATCCGCCTCACGGCGGCGGGCGCGCTCGATAAGACGTATGGCACGGATGGCGTGACGCGCGTGGATGCGGCTGGATTCGCCGACAACTCGCGAGGACTGGCGGTCCTTCCCGATAACCGCGTCATGCTCATCGGCGGCGGCCGCGCGACAGCCAACGACGTGGACGGCATGGTGGCGGTGCTGACGCCGGACGGGCAACCCGATACGAGCTTCGGCCCCCAAGGTTTCCGTCTCTACGATCTGGGCGGCGCTTCCGATTTTTTCTGGGGGCTCAGCGTCGCGCCCGATAAAAAGAGCGTGGCCATCGCCGGGATCAAGACGGGAACACCGGGCAACGACGCAGGATCGGCAGGCAACGACGACGCCGCCCTCTTGGTTCTGCCGCTGGTGCCGTGATGAAACGCGCCCACCCCGCTGCCGTCGCCCATTGGGTCAAGGCCCTCGCTTTCGCACTTTCGATCGGCGCCTGCCGCAAGGCGGCGCCCGACGAACGTGTGTACCAGGGGCGCTCCAATACGCCGGGCACCCCGCCGGTCGGCAGCGGGGGAAGCGCCGGTAACCCGGGATCCGGGGGCACCGGCGCGGATCCGACGGCGTTCAGCAAAGCGGCGCTGCTCGGCGCCGTCGCGGATTGCGCGATCGATCGCTACCGCGAGTTTCGCGATGCGGCGGCGGTGCTCGATGACACGGCGCGCACCGCGGCAGCGAGCGCGGCTCCGAGCGACGTCGCGAGCATGCGCCAAGCTTGGCTCGTCGCCATGGCCAAATGGGAACAGGTGGAGCTCTTTCGCTTCGGTCCCATGGCGAGATTGGTCGATCCCGGCGGTCGGGACATCCGCGATCGGATCGATGGCTGGCCCCTCGTGAGCCGCTGCGGAATCGAAGAGCGCATCGTGAGCCGGGCTTACGACGCGCCCGAGCTCAGCATGGCGCTCATCAACGTGCGGGGGCTGGCCGCCTTCGAATACGTCGCATTCTACGAAGGTTCCGACAACGCTTGCTCGAACTTCACGGCGATCAACGCGCATGGCACCTGGGCCGCGCTCGGCGCGGCCGAAATCGCGCGGCGCAAGCTCGAGTACGCGGCAGCGAGCGCAAAAGACGTTCGTCTGCAGGCCGAGGCGCTGGTCGAAGCCTGGTCACCGACGGGCGGGAACTTCCGCGCGGAGCTGCTCGGCGCGGCGCAACGGCCCACGTTCGGCAGCGAGCAAAAAGCGCTGAACGCCGTGAGCGATGCGCTCTTCTACATCGAAATCGAAGGCAAAGATTGGAAGCTCGGCCGCCCCGTCGGGCTCGGCGATTGCGCCGCGCCCACTTGCCCCGACGCGTTGGAATCGCCTTACGCGCGACAATCGACGGCGCACCTGCAAAACAATCTCGCCGGGTTTCGCCTCGTCTTCGAGGGGTGCGCGGCGGGTAACAGCGGCACCGGGTTCGACGATTGGCTTCGCGCCGCCGGCGCGTCGGACCTCGCCGATCGGATGCTGGCCGCGCTGGAGCAGGCCGAAAATGCGGTCGCTACGCTCGATCCGCCCATCGAACAGGCGCTCGCCACCGATCCCGCCAAGGTGATGGGCGTCTACACCGCGTTCAAAGGACTCACCGATCTGCTGAAGACCGAGTTCGTGACGGTCTTGAATCTCGAGCTGCCCAAACCGGCGCAGGGAGACAACGACTGAGCGGCGTCCTCGGTCGGCCCGTCAGCATCGCTTGGCTGGTTGCGTTTCGCGTCCTCTTCGGCGCGGCGATGTGCATCAGCATGCTGCGCTTCATCGGTTACGGATGGATCGACGAATTTTTTGTCGACCCTCCGCTGCATTTCAAATACTGGGGTTTCGCCTGGGTAGAGGTGCTGCCCCGCGCCGAGATGCACGCGCTCTTTTGGATATTGGCGGCTCTCGCGCTCGGCATCATGCTCGGCGTGTATCATCGCTTGGCGGCCGCACTCTTTGCCGCAGGATTTTCGTACCTGCAGCTCATCGACGTCGCGACCTACTTGAACCATTATTATTTGGCGAGCCTCCTCGCGCTGTTGTTGGCGTTCTCGCCGGCGCACCGCGCCTTTTCCGTCGATGCGTTTCGCCATCGAAACCGCCGGGCTTTCGCCGTGCCCGCCTTTTGGCTCTACCTTTTCCGATTCCAGGTCGGCGTCGTCTACACGTTCGCAGGTCTCGCCAAAGCGCAGAGCGACTGGCTGGTTCACGCGCAGCCGCTGCGCATCTGGCTCGGCTCACATACGGATCTGCCGGTCCTCGGCGCGCTCTTCACCTTGCCGGGAGCGCCGACCGTCATGAGCTGGGCGGGGTTTGGCTTCGACACGAGCGTCTCCTTTTGGCTCTTGCTGCACCGTACGCGCCGTTTTGCCTACCCGGCGCTTTTGGTGTTTCACGCGCTCACCGGGGTTCTTTTTCCCATCGGCATGTTTCCCGTCATCATGACCCTCGCGGCGCTCGTCTTCTTTCCTCCCGCGTGGCCGCTCCGCTTGTGGGCGAGGTGGTACCCCGCGATCACCCAACAGGAGCACCGCGTACGACAAGGTGACCGCCGCGCCGCCTTACCGCGCGCGGCCTTGGCGGTAGGCGCGCTTTATTGCACGCTGCAAATAGCCGTACCGCTCCGGTTTCTCACCTACGGCGGTAACGTGCTCTGGCACGAGCAAGGGATGCGGTTTTCCTGGCGCGTCATGGTGCGCGAAAAAAACGCGAGCGTGACGTACCTCGTGCGCGAGAAAACGACGGGGCGCGTGCGGCACGTCAATCCGCGAAGCTATGTGACGCGCATCCAGGAGCGGGAAATTGCGACGCAGCCCGACTTGGTCTTGCAGCTCGCCCACCACATTCGCGACGATTTCCAGCGGCGCGGCTTGGGACCGGTCGAGGTCCGGGTCGACGCGTTCGTCTCGCTGAACGGCCGCCGCCTGGCGCGCCTCATCGATCCCCAAGTCGATCTCGGCGCGGTGCGCGACGGTCTGGGAAAAGCGACGTGGATCCTCCCGAGTCCTTCAGAGCCGCCGCCGCACACGCAGCCGATCTAGAACGACGCTTTGATGCCCACCTGCACCCAGCGGGGCGCGTTGGGACGCGCGCCGAAAGGGCGGTGCGAAACGATGGCGTGATCGTCGAGTAGGTTGCGAACGTTTGCATACACCGTGAGCGTCTTCATCACGCGGCCACTTGCAGACACGTCGAACGTGAGCTGTTCGTCGGTGGCGAGGGTATTCGCGAGCGGGTCGGTGCCCGCCTCTTCGCGCATCGCCGAGACGTACGTCGCGCCGACCGCGCCGCCCCCTAACGTGCTGTCGAGCCCGATGGACGCGTTCAGTTGATGGCGCGGAACGTACGGCATCTCGTCGCCCGCGACGACATCGCCAAAAATGGGGTCCTCGGAGTGAAAGCTCGTTTGAAATTCGGCTCGGGTGAGCGTGTAGGCAGCGGTGAAGGGTATCGTCACTTCGCCGATCGCGGGGGCGAGCTGGGCAAAGCCCTCCACGCCATAGACGCGCGCTTGGCCGCCGTCGTACTGGCGGTCGACGTTCTCTTGCACGCAGCCGCTCGAGAAGGTGCAGACGTCGGTGATGTTGGAATAGTCGTTGTAAAAGCCGATGGCCTCCACGCGTACGATGCGATCGAACCAGCGTGCGCCCCCTTCGTAATTGACGCTGAGCTCCGGCTTGACGCGCGCGGGGGAACCGGGCGCCGTCGGGCTGAAACCGCGGTACACACCGGCGAACATCCCGAGGGCATCGGTGACGCCGTAAAAAAGGCCAACACCGGGCAGAAACACGCTGCTGAGGGCGCGTTCTTCGGTGTTCGCCGCGCGATCGACGAAGGCAGAGCGCATCGCTTCGACGCGCACGCCCGGCGTCAAGGTGAAGCGTTGCCAACCGATGGCATCGACGGCGTGCAGCGCGAGCGCGTCGGTCCAAGCTTCGTTGAAGGCCGTCACCACGGTGGGTCCGCCTTCCGGCACCAGCTCGCCGCCGAGGAGACGGAATGGATCTTCGCTGTGCCGGCGCTCGACACGGTCATGATGAAGGCGCATGCCGTACTCGAGCCGGTGCGCGACCGGCCCCGTCGTCGCGTCCCAGCGCACGCGCGTTTGAATGCCCTGGGAGACGAAGTCGCGCTGGTTCGGCCCAATGACGAGCGTCTCCGCCGCGGAGCTCGCGTCGGCCCTGCCCCCGATCACCGCCGCGAAGACCGCGTTGCGCGCATCATCGGGATGGCTCAGCACGCCGAAGAGGTCCGCTCCGCGAAAGCCGTTGACCTTGCGCCACACCCGATAGAAATCGCTGCGGTACGCGGTGGTCGTGACGACGAGCTTCGGCGCCGGCTCGACCGTGTGCGTGAGCGACACGCCCGTGCGGAAGTTCTTCATGCGATCGAGCTTGCTCGCGCCGTAGCGCTGGAGCGGGTTGGCGCGAAAATCGGCGTCCGTGATGCCGAGGTACGTCTCGTTCGAGACTTCGTCGGAGTACGTGAGCTTGAGCAGGAATTCGCTCGGCGCGCGCGAGCGAGGGTCGAGCACGTAGCGCCCCTTGAACATCGCCTCGTTGCGGTAAAAGCCCGTGTCAGCGCCGCCCGGCAGCTCCTTGAAACCACTGCTACCGAGGTGCGCGGCCTCGATGAGAAAGCCAGTTTGCTCGTCGCTCGTACCGAAGTGGCCGTGCACCTTGTTGTAGCCGTACGCGCCGGCCGCGACGTCGATCATGCCCGACGGCGAAGTGGGGATAGCGCGCGTGACGAGATCGATCGCCCCCGCGACCGTTTGCGGCCCTTGCGTGATGGCGGCGGGGCCCTTGATGACGAGCACGCGCTCCACGCGCGCCATGAGCGGAAAGTAATAAGCGGCGGGTGCCGAATAGGTGGCCGGTGCAACGAGCACACCGTCTTCCATCAGCGTGATCTTCTTGCTGCGATCGGGATTGACGCCGCGAATGCCGATATTGGGGCGGAGGCCCATCCCGTCTTCGCCGCGCGAATACACGCCCGGCACCGATCGCAGCGCTGCGGTGGGGTCGTCGTATTGAAACTGCTCCAGATCTTTGCGCCGCACGACGTGGGCCGAACCGGGTGTGTTGGCGACCCGGGTGCCGACCACCGTGACCTCGGCAGCGGGCTCCCCCGATTCGGGCTCCGTCGATGCCGGTTTGGGCCCTTCAGCACCCGCACGGCTGGTCAGAACGAGGACGGACGCGGCGACGCGGTTACAGAATTTGAAAGTCATAATCAATATCAATTGATCGTAAGATGCCGCCGCGTCAATCGATTTGGGATCGGGGCACGACGGCGAGCGAGCTCAGCAGGGCGCGCGAGCCCTCCCGGCGAACGGGGCTCGGCGGGGAACGGCGCTGCGCGTGCGGCGCTGCGCGGTTACAGCGTGAGGATGACCATGTGCACGCGCGCGCGGGCGTTTTGATAAAACGCGCCGAGCGCAGCTTCGAGGCGCTGGCCGACGAGCCATTGTCGCAGCGGCTGCGCGATGTCGTCGAACCGCTGCGCGCGGAAAGGATTGCTCGTCCCGCGGTGCACTTCGCGAAGCTCGGCTTCACTCGGCTCGAGCATGGGGGCGACCATGCGATCGAGGTAGAGACTGGCGCGCGCCTCGCGCAGCACCACGCGATCGATTTCGCCCGCGTCGAGCCCTTCGGCGCGCGCGGCGTTCACGAGATTGGCGCTGCCGCCCACGCGCTGTTCGAGAACGGCGCGCGCAGCGACGACACGGCGCGCGATCTCGTCACGCTCAGGCTCCGGGTCCATGGGCAGGTGCGAAAGAAGCTCCTCGGAGATGTGGCGCTCGAGCGCGCTGCGAATGTGCCGGTCGCCGTAAGCGGTCTTTCGTTCGGCGCGATCGGCATCGGCCAGGGCCTCGATCCGCGCCTCGAACGCGAGCTCTCGCTCGAATACGAACCGCGGATGGCTGGTGCCGCCGGTCTCGGGCGCATCGAAGCGCACGACGGTGCGGTCGAGGGCGACGGGCGCGGCGAAGGCGACGACCGGCGTCGCCAAGAGCGCCGCCACGAATGCGCCGCCGTACCGCCGCTTCACATCCGCGGCCCGCTTTCGGCGAGCGACGGCGGAGGCGTCTTGGGCTCGCGCGTGTCGGGATCGCTGCGCGAATCCGGGATTGCGCTTTCGGGGCCGCCCGAAGACTCGTGCGTCATTTCCGCATGATGGGCAAAAGAGCGCGCCGCGCGCCGTGCTTTCAAAAACTCGGCGAAGGTCGTGACCATCTCCAGATCGCGGCGGGCCGTGATCGCGTACCTCGGCCGACGCGGGAGAACTCTCTTCCGGGGTGGGCTCTTGCACGAGGGTCGGACGCGGCACCGGACGGAGCGCGTGAGCGTTCAACCACGCCTCCATGAAAATGCGCAGCCGCTCACTGCGAAAGGCGAACCATCGCTCGCGCTCGGTGCCGAACGACATGAGCACGTCTTTGAACCGCCGAAAGGCACCCTTGCCGTCGATGGAGACGGCCAGCTTGGCGCGCAACTCGACGTCGTCGACCATGGGGATGTAGCGCTCCATCCAGCGGTACTGCTCGCGCGAGCTCACCGGATCGATGCGCAGGTAGGTCGCGTCGGCAGCGATCCGCGCGTGCATCTGCGGGTCGGCGACACCATCGACGATGCGAAGCACTTCTCCTGTCTGCAGGTGCAAGTAGCTATGCACTTCGGGCGCGTTGTTCTCGAAGGCGTCCTCGAGCGCCTCCCAATCCACGGGTACGCTGCGCAGCGGGGCGCCGCCGAGTCCGTTGTCTTCTGTCATGGCTCCTCGTTTTCACGGCGCCTCGCGGCGGGATGGGCTGACCCCGAGACGAGCGCCTTTAAGAGAGAGAGAGGTGGGCTGCACCTCCCATCAGCACAGCTTACCCGATGTGACGGCAAACTCTAGGGCTGAGCAAACGGGCGAACGACGCTGAAACGAGAGACCCCGACCTGCCGACTCAGGACGGCGACCGCGCCCGGCGGACCGCATCACCCCATGCGCCGCGCATTTTGTCGCGGGCGCCCGCGTCGATGGTCGCGCGGAAGACATTCGTCGCTTTGGACATCCCTGCCGTCTGTGCGGGTGTCGCAAAAAGCCCCACGCCGAGCCCCGCCAGCATCGCCGCGCCCCGGGCGGTCGATTCGAGCTCGGCTGGGCGCTCGACGACGAGGTCGGACAGATTGGCTTGAAGCTCCATGAGCAAGTCGTTGGCGGCGGCGCCACCATCGACCCGCATACGCCGAACCGGCCTGCCCAGGTCGTCGGCCATGGCGCCCACCAAGTCGGCGACCTGATGAGCGATCGCCTCGAGTGTGGCGCGCGCCAGGTGGGCCGCGGTCGTGCCCCGGGTAATGCCCGCAATGAGACCCCGGGCCCCAGCGTCCCAATAAGGCGCACCCAGCCCGGCCAGAGCGGGAACGAAAGTGACGCCTTCGCTCGAGGTGACTTTGCGCGCAAGTGGCTCGACATCAGCTGCCGTTTGGATGATTCCGAGCCCGTCGCGCAGCCATTGGACGGCAGCGCCGGCGATGAACGAGCTGCCTTCGAGCGCGTAAACGAGCTCGTTGCCGACTTTCCAGCCGACCGTCGTGAGGAGGCCAAAGCGGCTCATGACCGGGCGCGCGCCGGTGTGGATGAGGACGAAGGCCCCTGTTCCATAAGTGCACTTTACGTCCCCCTCGTTGAAACAGGCCTGCCCGAAGAGGGCAGCCTGCTGATCGCCGGCGATGCCGCAGATGGGAACCCCATCGGGGATGTCGCCCGCGCCGCTCGTTTTGGCAATGGAGCCGGCCGAGGGGACGATGGTGGGAAGAAGTGCGCGGGGAACGCCGAAGAGGCTGCACATCCCGTCGTCCCATGCGAGCGTGCGGAGGTTCATGAGCAGCGTGCGCGATGCGTTGGTGACGTCGGTGACGTGCGTCTTGCCGCCAGTGAGACGCCAGATGAGGTAGCTGTCGACGGTGCCGAACGCGAGCTCCCCTTTTTCAGCGCGGGGGCGGGCGCCCGCGACATGGCCGAGCAACCAACCGACTTTGGTGCCGGAAAAATAAGGGTCGAGTACCAGCCCGGTCGTCTCGCGCACGCGGGGACCGTGCCCTTGGGCCTCGAGCTCGGCGCAGCGATCGGCCGTGCGCCGATCCTGCCAAACGATGGCCCGGTGCACGGGCTTGCCGGTGGCGCGGTCCCAGAGGACGGTCGTCTCGCGCTGGTTGGTGATACCGATCGCCGCGATCGATTCCCAGCCGAGCCCCGCGGCCGAGAGCGCACCGCGGACGGCGACACACACACTGTCCCAGATCTCGTCCGGCTCGTGCTCCACCCAACCCGGCTGCGGAAAATGCTGGGGAAACTCGCGCGTCGCGCGCCCCAAGGTGCGGCCTTCCACGTCCATGACGAGCGCGGTCGTTCCGGTGGTGCCCTGGTCGATAGCGAGAAGATGTCGCGTCATGTCGGCGCCGCCTCTCCCACAAGTTGAGAACCTCTCGAGTTGCCAACTGTTGTAGTCCGAAAGGGGCAGGTTTAACATGGGTGTTCTCCCGTATGGCGCGCCTTCAAATCGTGACTGCGGAAGGTGGACAACAGTCCGTCGAGCTGCGAGCTCTCAATTCGCTCGGCCGCCATCCCAACAACTCCATTCAGCTCCTCGACAAGATCGTGTCGAAAGAGCACTGCATCATCGAGCAGCGCGGTGACCATTTCGTCCTGCGCGATCTCGGCAGCCTCAACGGCACGTACATCAACAGCGATCGCGTGCGCGGCGAGGGGCTGCTCAAGCACGGCGACGAGGTCACGCTCGGAACGACCCGCGCGCGTTTCGACGACGGCAGCGGTCGCGCCATGGGTCCCGCGCCGCCCGCGGCGATCCCTCAGCCCGGCTGGCAACAAGCGGCGCCAGGATTTCACGCGCCCTCCGGCGCGGGTCCCATCGCTGGCACCGCGCATTCGAGTGTTGAGGATCCCACCGGCGTCGGTCGATCCCAAGGAGGCTACGCACCGCCCCGGCCCGGTGCATCGCCCCTCGCTCAATCGACGAACTCGCAGGTCGCCTCGGGCCCGCCGCGCGTTGCTCAGCCCCCCTTCCGGCCGGCCGGCATCAGCGTTGCCCCCATCGGCTCGCAGAACTTCCACGGCACGCGCATCGATGTCCAAGAAGAAGACCGCGCCATCGGCACGCAGATCGCGGCCACGCAAAAGGGGTTTTTACCCTACGACCAGATCGCGCCGGACGCCGTGCAGGTGCGGGCCGACTACGAGCGCCTCCGCGCCTCGCACGAGCTCTCCCGCGAGATCGCGCTCGAGCGCGATACGAGCAAGCTGCTCGACAAGATCCTGGACAGCATTTTCAAGTTCATCCGCGCCGATCGCGGAATCATCTTTTTGAAGGGCGTCGATGGGGAGCTCGTCGTGGGAGCGAGCCGGCGCCGCGACGGCACCGATGCGCCCATCCAGGTGTCGGCCACGATTCTGAGTCACGTCATGAAAGAACGCGCCGCGGTGCTGACGCACGACGCGGCCATGGATTTCGCGGCTTCCAAAGGCAAGAGCATGATCCTCAATCGGATCAGCTCCGCCATCGTCGTGCCGCTCCTCCACAACGACGAGATCCTCGGCGTGCTCTGGCTCGACTCGCAGACGCTCGCGCAATTTCAGCGCAAGGACCTCGAGCTCGTGACGGCCATCGTCAACCAAGCGGCGATGTTCATCGAGATCAACATCCTCGGTAAGAAGATCGAGCACGAGATCGTGACCCGCGAACGCTTCTCGCGACTGCTCTCGCCCAACGTCGCCGAGCGGGTCATCTCGGGTCAGCTCGAGATCAAAAAAGGCGGCGAGCTGGTGCACGAATGCACCGTGTTCAACTCCGACATCCGCGGCTTCACGCGCATGAGCGAGAAGACCGAGCCGCAGCTCATCGTCGACATGTTGAACGAGTATTTCGAGCACATGGTGGAGGTGATCTTCAAATACGAGGGGACGCTCGACAAGTTCATGGGCGACGGGATCATGGCGCTGTGGGGCGCTCCCGTGGCGCATCCCGACGACCCCGCCCTGGCCGTGCAATGCGCGCTCGAGCAAATGAGCGTGCTCGGCGAGTTCAACCGCGCCCGGATTTCGGCAAACTTGCAGCCGCTTTCGATCGGCATCGGCATTCACACCGGGCCGCTCGTCGCCGGCTACATCGGCAGCTCCAAAGCGCTCTCGTATACCGTGATCGGCGACACGGCGAACACGTCGGCACGCCTCTGCGGCATCGCGACGACGGGGCAGATCATCGTCAGCGAAACGACCTATGCGCGGCTCGGCGCGCGCTTCGAGTACCAAGAGCTGCCCCCCGCGCGCGTGAAGAACAAAGAGCACGCCGTCCGGATTTTCAACGTCGTGCGCGAGAACCCGCGCGCCACCGTGCCTCGCGCGATCGGCGCCGTCTAAACGCGACTAAGGCTGCGTGAAGCTGAAGCTCGACAACTCGTAAATCACGAGCGGGCCGTCGCGCATGCGCTCTTTCAGTGCGAGGGGGAAGACGACGGTCGAAGGCGCGACGAGCCACGATGCGTTCTCGGCGTGAAGGCGGACTGTCGCGTTCCACGGATCGCGCAGCAATGTCGTGTTGCTCTTGAAACGCGGATCGTGCGAGTCGAACGCGACGTCGGCGGGCCGTCCGAAGGCGGCCATGATCGCAAAGTAGCCGTAGTCGCTGGTCGCCGCGAAGACGCGCTCGCCGCGCGGGACGATCGCGCGAAGCTGCTGTCCCACGCGCTCTTCATCTTCGCGGCGAACACCGCGATCGGAAAAGGTGCCCATATAATCGAACGCGAGAAGGACGGCGACGGCGATTCCCATCCACGCCCAGGGCCGAACCGTTTCGCGACGAACGAAGGCGGCGAGATCGACGGCGGCGAGCGTCGCCAAGAGCCACACGAAGAGGAGCGCGCGCTCGGGGTGATGCGTCGGCGCTCCGCCCGCGAGCTGGCCGGCGAGAAGAAAGACGATGAGCGCGCCCGCGGCCGCGCCCCACGGAGCGAACCGCGCGAGGTTCTGTCGCGCTGCTTGGCGATCCGGCAAACGAAGCGAAGCGACCGTGAGCAGCGCGAAGGCGAGCATCACCGCGGGGCTGCCGCCCACGAGCCCCACGAGATAAGCCCAGAAACCGTTTTCCTGTCCCGGCCCGAGCGCCGCGCGGTAGCTCGACACGCGCCTCAGAAAGGAGAGCGCGTCGCCATGTGCGATCTGGTTGTGCGCGATCCAGAGCACGGGCCCGAGAAGCGGCAAAGCCGCGAGCGCGGCACGCTTCCAGGGGGCGTCACTCCGCTGCCGACGCCAAATGATGACGGCGAGCACCCCCGCGACGGGCCACGCTTCGTAGCGTGACAGCGTGGCGGCCAACATGGCGCCCGCGGCGAGAAGGGCGGCGCGGTACGGTGCATGGCTGCGATCGGGCGCGGTGGCCGTGACGATGGCGAAGACGCCGAGCGCCGCCGTCGGAAACTCGGGGACGGGCACGCTGCCGAGGAGTGCCACCGCTGGCGTGAGCGTCGCGAGCGCGGCCGCGACGAGGGCGCGCCGAGGCGAGAAGCCCCAGGCGCGACCCGCCGCGAAAAGGAGCCACGTCGCCGCCACGGAAAGCGCAGCCGTGACGAGTCGCGCCACCTCGAGCGACGGGTCGAGCAGCTTCATCGCCGTGCCCATCGCCCAAAACGGGAAAGGCAGCCAGCTCGTCCCGCTCGGATCGAGGTGAGCCGTCGCCGCGAATCGCTCGGCGATGGTGACGCGCGCATAGTCGTCGTCCGAGAGCGCCATGACGCCGAACATCGCCACGCCGGCGCTGACGCCGATCCGGAGCAAAGCGAGCCAGATCAAATCGCGCCGGGGCAGTTTTTCAGCAGCCTGGTCGGGCGCTCGCGTCATTTGACCCATCGCGTCGTAGCGACATGCTTGCAGAAGTTGCCTCGAGGCGACACCCTTGGGCGGCCCTCTTTGGGCATTGGACCTAATGACTCTACCTCGAGACTCGCACGACCGCGCGCCCCGCGAGGGGCCCGGAGGGATCGGTTGATGGCAGCCTTCGTTTTGCCATTCGAGAAGCAGGTGGTCGATCTGATCGATCGCGTTCGGCAGCTGCGCAAGCAAGCCGCGAGCGACGTCAAGTTCGCGCCCGAGCTCCAGCGGCTCGAGGAAAAAGCGGGGCGGCTCGCCCGCGAGCTCTTCGCCGATCTCACGCCGATGCAGAAGGTGATGATCTCACGTCACCCCAATCGCCCCTACACGCTCGATTATGTGCAGCGGATTTTCACCGATTGGATCGAGCTGCACGGGGACCGCAGGTTTGCCGAAGATGCGTCGATCGTGGGCGGCCTGGGGCGCTTTCGCGGGCGCAGCGTGGTCGTGGTCGGCCACCAAAAAGGCCGCGGCACCAAAGAGAACGTGGCGCGCAACTTCGGGATGCCGAGGCCGGAAGGGTACCGCAAAGCGATTCGCTTGTTCGAGCTCGCCGATCGCTTCGGACTGCCCGTCTTCACGTTCATCGATACGCCGGGGGCTTATCCCGGCATCGACGCCGAAGAACGCGGCCAATCGGAAGCCATCGGCGCAGCCATCGCCGCGATGGCGCGCGTCACGGTACCCATCATTTCCGCGATCATCGGCGAGGGTGCGTCAGGCGGCGCCCTCGCGATCGGCGTCGCCAACCGCGTGCTCGTGCTCGAGTTCAGCTATTACTCCGTGATTTCCCCCGAAGGGTGCGCGGGCATTCTCTGGAAGGACAAGTCGCGCGCGGCGGAGGCCGCCGAGCACCTCAAGATGACCGCTCCTGATCTCTTGCGGCTCGGCGTGGTCGACGCCATCGTCGACGAGCCGGCCGGCGGTGCCCATCGCGATCACGACGAGGCCGCGCGGCAGCTGGGGATGGCTTTTCACGACACGTTGGCCTCGCTCGATCGGCTCACCCCCGCGGAGCTCGCGGAAGACCGGTACCAGCGCTTTCGCAAGCTGGGGACCGTGGTCGACTGATCTTGGCCTCCCCGCTCTTTCGCAACATCGGGATGGTGCTGACGAGCGCGCTCGCCGCGGGCACGATTCTCTACGTCCAGGCGCGCTTCAACGCTGCCGACGAGCACAACGCCCTCGCCGTCGTCCAGAATTACCGCGCCCGTTCGGGGCGCTCGCTGCCCGAGGTCATCGGCGAGGGCCAGCCGAGCGCGCCGCCCGCGGAGTGGTCGACGGCCACCGAATCTTCCTGCCGGCAAACCGAACGGGTGCGGGCGCAAGTCACGACCGATGGCGGCGCCATGACGTACGACTTCGTGGTCGACATCAATGGGCCGTCCATCCATCCGGGCAACGAGAACGGCAAACACGCGCTCGAGGCGCTCGGGCCCTGACCGATCGGTCTTTTCTGAGCCTTTTTTTGAGCCAAAACGTCCAAGCACCTAAACGTCGGCGCAACGCCGTACGCAAGGAGCGCCGAGCTTGACCCACGATTGGCTGGAGTCTAGTTATACGCTCCTTCTAAAGGAGCACGAGAATGGCCACCAAAATCGGCATCAATGGTTTCGGGCGTATCGGACGCTGCATCTTGCGCGCGATCGTCGAACGCAAGCTCAACGACATCGAAGTCGTTGCCATCAACGATCTGACGGACCCGAAGACGCTGGCCCACCTGCTCAAGTACGACAGCGTACATCGCACCTTTCGCGCCGCCGAAGTGGCCGCCAAAGAAGGCGCGATCTCGGTGGGCGGCAAAGACATCAAAGTACTCGGCATCAAAGATCCCAAAGAGCTTCCCTGGAAATCGCTCGGCGTCGACATCGCGCTCGAGTGCACCGGGCTCTTCACCGACAAAGAGAAGGCTGCTGCGCACATCGACGCGGGCGCCAAAAAAGTGATCATCAGCGCGCCGGCCAAAGGGCAAGACGCGACCTTGGTCCTCGGCGTCAACGACAACATCTACGACCCCAAGAAGCACCACATCGTTTCCAACGGTTCGTGCACGACCAACTGCCTTGCTCCCGTCGCCAAGGTGATGCTCGACAACTTCGGTATCAAGCGCGGCCTGATGACGACGATCCATTCGTACACCAACGATCAGGCGATCTTGGACATCCCCCACCGCAAGGGCGATCTTCGCCGCGCGCGCGCCGCCGCGGTGAGCATGATCCCCAGCACGACCGGCGCGGCCAAAGCGCTCTCCGAAGTCATCCCCGAGCTCAAGGGCAAATTCGATGGCGGCGCCGTACGCGTGCCGACGATGGACGTCTCGCTCGTGGACCTCACGGTCGAAACGGAAAAGCCCATCACCAAGGATTCGATTCACGCCGCCATGAAGAGGGCGTCGGAGTCCGGCCCCATGAAGGGCATCCTCTATTACACCGACGAGCAGCTCGTCTCGAGCGACTACATTGGGCACCCCGGCTCGTCGATCTTCGACTCGACGATGACCGCCGTCCTCGGCGACACCTTCGCCAAGCTCTTCAGCTGGTACGACAACGAGTGGGGCTTCGCCAATCGCATGGCCGACCTCGCCGTGCTCATGGCGAAAAAAGGCTTCTAAACAGCGCGACCGTCGCGACGCGCCTTTCCGGATTCACAGGGAGGCGGGGAGACGGGGAGAGAGAAGAATAGGTTTTCTTGGGCGGCTCTTCGACTGGTAGAAAAACGAAAACTCCCCGTCTCCCCGCCTCCCTGTGAAAAAATCTGAAGGTTTTATCCTGTAGGAGTTTTTTGGATGGGCATGCTCGACGGTATTAAGACGATCGGTGATTTGAAGCTTGATGGTCGGCGGGCGTTCATTCGCGTCGACTTCAATGTGCCGCTCGATGGCACGACGGTGACGGATGACACGCGCATTCGCGAGGCACTGCCCACGATCAAGTTTGCGCTCGAGGCGGGGGCGCGCGTCGTTCTCGCTTCGCATCTCGGACGACCGAAACCTGGCAAGACCGAGGGGCTCAGCTTGGAGCCCGCCGGTCAGCGCCTTTCCGAGCTCGCTGCCACTGAAGTCCATCTACCCGAAGACTGCGTGGGCGACGCCGCCAAGAAGGTCGTCAAAGACCTGCGGCCCGGGCAAATCTGTCTTCTCGAGAATCTCCGCTTTCATCCCGAAGAGGAAAAGGACGACGACGCCTTCGCGCGGCAACTCGCCGAGCTCGCCGACATCTACATCAACGACGCGTTCGGTGCGTGTCACCGCGCGCACGCCTCGGTCCACGCGCTGCCGCGCCTCATGCGCGAGCGCGGCTGCGGCTTCTTGATCGAAAAGGAGATCAAGGCGCTCGGACGCCTCGTCACCGATCCGGGCCGGCCCTACATCGCCGTCCTCGGTGGCGCGAAAGTCTCCGACAAGATCGACGTGGTCGAAGCGCTTCTCGCGCGCGTCGACGTGCTTTGCATCGGCGGCGCCATGGCCAACACTTTCCTCGCCGCGCGCGGCGTCAACGTGCAGGCCTCGAGGATCGAAAAAGACAAGCTCCCCCTCGCGCGCACGCTCCTCGACAAAGCGCGCTCGCAAAAAGTCGCCGTCCTTCTGCCCGAAGACGTTGTCGTCGCGTCCGGGCTCGACGCGACCTCCGGTCAAACCGTCGACGCCGCCGCCATCCCCGCCGGCATGATGGCGCTCGACATCGGCCCGCGGACCGTGAAGCTCTTCTCCGACAAGTTCCCCGCCGCACAAGCCATCTTCTGGAACGGCCCCATGGGGCTCTTCGAGAAAGCGCCCTTCGCGAGCGGCACCATGAACCTCGCGCGCGCCATGGCCGCCGCTCCCGGTTTCACCGTCGTCGGCGGCGGCGACAGCGCGGCCGCCGTAGCGCAAGCAGGGCCGGAGATCGCCGGCCAGTTCAAACACATTTCGACCGGTGGCGGCGCTTCGCTCGAGCTGCTCGAGGGCAAAAAACTGCCCGGCATCGAAGTGCTGCGCACGGCCGAAGAAGGCTGAAGCGCGCGCACCCGCCGCAACTGGAAGGCCCGCCGTTCCGAGAGGGTGGCGATGCGCGCCACGCCTGCCTTGACGATCAGACCAGACCAGACCAGACTTGGTCCGATGAAGGTGATCAACATCCAGGCCGCGAAGACCCACCTCTCACGCCTCCTCGAGGAAGCGGCCGCCGGCGAGGAAATCGTGATCGCGAAGGCGGGCCGTCCGTACGTCAAGCTCGTGCCCTGCGTGCCGTCGACCACCACTCGCTCCCTAGGCGGCTGGGAAGGGAAGGTCGAGATCGCCGACGATTTCGACCAGCCAAGTCCCGAGATCGAAGCGCTTTTCGAGGGTGGGTCCCCTGCTTCGCGGACAGGAACCCCTCGAAAAACTCCCGCTCGTCCATCAAGCCGCAAGAAGAACGCTTGAGCCTCCTGCTCGACACGCATGTCCTTCTCTGGTGCCTCGGCAACCCCGACCGACTGCGCCGCGAGACGCGCAAGAAAATCGAAGCTCCCGCGCAGATGGTGTTCGTCAGCGCCGTCTCGGCCTGGGAAATCGAATTGAAGCGCGCGCTGGGCAAGCTCAAGGCTCCGAGCGACCTCGGCGAGCAGCTCGAAAAGAAGCGATTCACCGAGCTTCCCGTTCACCTGCGTCACGCGCGCGCGCTTGGTTCGTTGCCCGATCACCATCGCGATCCGTTCGATCGCATGCTCATTGCCCAGGCCATGACCGATGGACTCGTGATCGTCACCGCCGACGATCGAATCCGGAGCTATCCCGTGCGGACGTTGGCCGCCTAAGAGGGACCCACCAATCCGGCGTTGCACCCCCCACCAAAACGGGCGAAAA
>Ga0193706_1000283_pt1 | contig 32382 bp, 26 predicted proteins | sample U3c1metaG_FD_160130 | JGI IMG/M metagenome (GOLD analysis project Ga0193706, IMG submission 160130) | Soil microbial communities from a riparian zone of the East river system, Colorado, United States - U3c1 | ecosystem: Environmental > Terrestrial > Soil > Riparian zone | place: USA: East River... | reverse complement strand
ACCGCCTTCCTGACCGACGCGATCATCGTCCAACGCTACATCGAGGTCGACAGCCGATTGCAGCGCGTCTTGGCCGTCGTGAAGGTGCGCGCCAGCGCCCACTCCAACGAGCTGCGGCTGTTCCACATCGACGACGACGGGATCCGGATCGGAGAGATGCTCCCCGATCAGGAAGGGTTGCTCGGCGGAAGACCGACGCGGCGCGAGCCCCTCGGGGACTACATGGTGGAAGGCGACGAGCAATGAACGGGCCGGGACCGGAGCATTCCAGTGCGTAAGCAGATTCAAGATGCAGCCGTAGCGACCAAGGTTCGGACGCTGGCGCTGCTCGAGGAGCAGGAGCGCGACCTGCGCGCCGAGCTCCTGAAACTGCGCGCGCAACTCATGGAGCTCGAGAGGGAGGCTGACGGAAAGCGCGCACTCGATCTGCAGGCGGCCAACGAGCAACTGGTGCTCGCCGCCTTGCACGCGGACAGCATCGCCGAGGAAGCGGTGAAGAATCTGGCGGAGCTGGCACACTCCAGCCAGCGCGATGGATTGACCGACACGCCCAATCGCGCGCTGATGCTCGACCGCGTGGAAACGGCGATCGCCTCGGCCAAACGCCGCGGCACGCGTCTCGCCGTGGTGTTCCTCGACCTCGATCATTTCAAGCGGATCAACGACACGCTCGGCCACGCCGTCGGCGACGAGGTCCTGCGCTTGACGGCGAGACGACTGGAGTCGGTCGTGCGGCATTCGGACACGGTCAGCCGCCACGGCGGCGACGAATTCGTGCTGCTGCTGACCGACGTGGCGAAGGACTCGGACGTGGCCCTGATCGCGTCGAAGATATTGGCCGCGCTGGCGCAGCCCAATCCGCCCGGCCTACCCGTCGATGGACTTTCGGCGAGCCTCGGCATCAGCACCTATCCCGAGGACGGAGACGACGCCGCGACATTGATCAGCCGCGCCGACGTCGCGATGTACTTCTCCAAGAACAACGGCGCGGGCGGTTTCGCGTTCTACTCTGCCCCCGGCTCGAACGAGGCCCGTGCGCAGTCCGCACCGAATCTGGCGCCACGTGTGAATCGCTCGGAGTCCGTGGTGATGCGCGAAGAGCCGCGTCTGCGTTACCTGCGCGAAGCCAATGAAAGCCTGGTGCTCGCGGCGTTGAGCGCGCAGGAGCTGGAAGCCCGCGCCCAGGAGTCGCACCGCCGCCAGGTCAAGTTCATCGCGATGGTCGCGCACGAGCTGCGCAATCCGCTCAACCCGATCCGGATGGCCGCGAGCCTCCTCGAGCGTGCCGGCACTGACCATCCGCTGCTCGCGCGCCTGCAGGGCATGATCGAGCACCAGGTCGCGCACATGTCGAGACTCGTCGACGACCTGCTCGACGGCTCGCGGATCAGCACGGGCAAGCTGCGACTGGAATGGACGGACATCGACCTGAACACCGTGCTCGGCCTGGCCATCGATGCCTGTCAGCCCGGGATCGATGCCAGGCTGCAACGGCTGACCCGCACGACGCCCCGCCAGCCGCTCGCCGCTCAGGGCGATCCGGTGCGCCTGGCCCAGGTCTTCATCAATCTGCTGGAGAACGCGTCCAAGTACTCGCCCGACCACGGCGAGATCCTCTTGTCGGTCCAGGCCGACGCGCAGGAGATCGCGATCCATGTCTCCGACAAGGGCGTCGGGATTTCGCCGGAGGATCTGCCGCACATCTTCGACCTCTACGTGCAGGACCCCAGGGCGCTGGAGCGCAAGAACGATGGGCTCGGCCTCGGCCTGGCCATCGTTCGCGAGGTGGTCCAGGCCCACGGTGGAACCGTCGTCGCCCTCAGCGCCGGCGTGGAGCTCGGGAGCGAATTCATCGTCAGGTTGCCGAGAGAGGCTCCGGTGGTCGCGCCCGCCGCGCCGTGAGAGCGCGCCCCGGGCTTCGCACGGGAAGATCGACTCTCGCCGCGCGTCGAGCCTGCATGAAGACACTCGCCATCCCCCTGTGTGCTGTGCTGGCACTCGGCTCCTGCCACGGTCCCCTGCCCATCCAACGCCACGAGCGTTCCGCGGAAACCGCTACGAACCTGAAGGTCCTGCCGCTCAAGCATGCGCGAGCGGCGGAGGTGGCGGGCGCCTTGAAGGCCGTGCTGCGCCAGACGCGCATCGTCGCCGACGAGCGGACGAATTCCCTGGTCGTCGCCTACCAGAGCGAGGCCGAGCTCGCGCAGATCGAGCGCTGCGTCGCAGAGCTCGACCTCGAGGTCCCCGCCGCGAAGTGAGCGCGCAGATCGCGGTCTCTGAAAGGCACGATCGAGGAAGCCCGGAACGCCCAACCCGGGCTTCGCCCCCCATGCAGGAATTGGGTGGAACTACCCTCGCGACCCACTCGCTCGCCTGGACGAAGTAGGGTCAGCTTCGAGAGGCGCCTCGGGCGCGACTTGCATCGCGTGCTGGGAACCGATCGAGGCGTGATGGTGATGGTGGGAGAGGCGCTATTTTCTTCCCAGCGCCTCTCCAACCTCCCTCCCGCCCGGGCTGCTTCAGCATGGACTGCGCGTCGCAGCCGCGAAGTTTCTTCCGACTCGCCGGGATTCCCGCTGAGCTCGCTGCGTCGTCCTGCACACAGCCATCGCGGAATCAACGCGATTCACAAGTCTTCGCGAGCACGATTCGCTCATTCGACGGACTCGGCTGGAGTCGCCACGCCTGGTCCGTCGATCCAGGTGGACCTTCCGCCGTGGACTCGCCCATCGAATCACCTGCTCGTTTCGGTCGACACACGGGACCCTGGACACGCGCTCGACTGGTGCGCCACGAGCGGGTCTCCGAGCTGGAGTTCACGAACGCGTCTTTCGAGGGTCTGACGATCGTGCTGGCGCAGGATCATCCCGCGCCGCCGCGCATCGGGGAGATCCTGCATTTGTTGCTCGACACCAAGCTCGAGCGGGTGGCCGCGGACGTGCGCGCCGAGGTCGTGAATTCCACGACCGAGGGCGGCCGGCTCGGCCTGATCTGCAGCTTCCGCGAGTCGGCGCCGCCCAAGGCCCCGGAGCTCGCAGGACCGCGCGAGCGCACCAACCGCAGAGAGGCCTTCCGGGTGAGCCCGAAGCCCGGGGAGCGCTTCCCAGTCAGCCTCGTGCTCGATGCTGGTCCCATCGCGGGATGGGTGGTCAACATCTCGGCCGGCGGCATGATCATCGCCACCAAGTCCAAGCTGCTCCACGATCTGGCGGCTCAGACCGAGGTTCGCGTCAGCCTGACGATCCCTGACAGCGCCGCGCCGCTGGATCTCGTCGGGACAATCGTGCGGACAGTGGTCAGCTCGCAACCGCATTTCTGCGCGATGCGTTTCGAATTCCCGGGGCCGCACGGCAAGTCCGAGCTCGAGCGCTCGATCGTGAACTACGTCATCCGCCGCCAGTGCGAGATGATCCAGTTGCAGCGCGAACGCGAAGGCTAGGAGTCTGCGCCACAAAGCGCGACGGAGCGCGGGGCTCCACGCGCGTGGGTCTGCGAACTCTCTGGGCCGATCCGCGTCGAAGGCTCGTTATCGAGCGGGCAACTCGATCTCGCGAAGAGCGCGCGGATTGCGAGGGACGGAAGGTCTCGAGCCGTTCCCCGATCGCGAATGCACACGACGGCGCGAGCCTCGCGGAGGATGAAATGCCCGACCTGCGGGGCACGGTCCGCATGAAACCAGGCGATTTCACGTCGGCGCGGGAAACCGACCTGGCCGCTAGGCTATACCCCGCGAAGCGCGATCGGCGATGCAATAGAAACCACCGATCAACTCAGAAGAGACGCGGACTCCAAGTCTTCTGGATTCAGGCAAACTCCGCGGCAGGCATTCGACGGCATCTTGCGAGGTCACTCCTATGGATAGTCCGCTCGCTTGGGCACTGTGCATACCGTTCGCCGCGCTCGCCGCATTTCCGGCCGCCGCGCAAAACCAGACCTGGATTCGACAGTTCGGGGGAAGCCAGAACGAACTCATCTTTTTCGCCATTTCCGACGGCGCAGGGGGAGCCTATACCTGCGGCTCCGGAGGGGGGACGCACCCCGTGCAATTCGATGCCTGGCTCGCGCGTCACGACAACGCGGGCAATCTGATCTGGACTCGTCCCCTGAGCACCAGCCTCTTGGACATTGGCGTTTGTGTAGCTCCCGATGGGTCGGGAGGAGCGTTCCTCTGCGGCGTTACCGAAGGAAGTCTGGGTGGTCCGACTGCCGGCGCCTGGGACTGCTGGCTCGCAAGCTACGACAGCGCAGGGAATCAGTCGTGGATTCGGCAGTTCGGAAGCAACGGCTATGATTCATTGCATGGCGCCGCGGCCGACGGGTCAGGCGGTGTCTTCGTGTGCGGTGAGACCTTCGGTAGTCTGGCTGGTCCGAATGCGGGCTTCAGGGATCCTTTTCTCGCGCGCTACGACGGCGCAGGGAATCAGCTCTGGATCCGCCAATTCGGATCCATCGGGGAAGAGATCACGTACGCCGTCGCGTCGGATGGATCCGGCGGTGCCTATGTCGCTGGCTTCTGCGCCGGCAACTTCGGCGGACCGAGTGCGGGCGGCGCGGATGTCTGGTCGGCCCACTTCGACAGCAACGGAAATCAGACCTGGCTCAGGCAATTCGGCACCGCGGGAGAAGAAATTGCCACCGGCATCGCGTCCGACGGCGTCGGCGGCATGTTCCTGACGGGAAACTGCGACTCCAGCCTGGGAGGCCCTAACGCTGGCGGCGAAGACGGGTGGTTGGCGCGCTGCGACAGCGCGGGAAATACGAGCTGGATCCGCCAGTTGGGGACGAGCGCCAGCGAGCGGGCTTATTGCGCAGAGCCCGACGGGGCAGGAGGTGCCTATGTGTGCGGCATGTCGAACGGCAACTTCGGTGGTTCGAACGCGGGCAACTACGACGCCTGGGTCAGGCACTTCGACAGCGCAGGGAATCGAATCTGGACCCACCAATTCGGCTCGGGCGCCTTCGATGGAGCGCGCAACGTCCTGCTCGATGCTTCGGGCGCACTGTTCGTGATCGGCTCGACTCTTGGCAACCTCGGCGGGCCGAATGCTGGCCTGTACGACTATTTCATCGCCCGTTACGATCCGGCTTGCCCGACATCGGCGACTTACTGCACCGCGAAGCTCAATTCTCAAGGATGCTTGCCCGCGATCGGCTCGAGCGGATCCTCGAGCGCGAGCGCCGGATCGGGATTCACGATCGCAGCGAATCAGGTGATCAACAATAAGCCCGGCTTGCTGCTCTACACCAACCAAGGTCGCGCAGCGGTCCCCTTCCAGGGCGGACTGCAGTGCGTGAACACGCCGCTGCGTCGATCGATTCCGCTCCAATCGGGCGGGAGTGCTCCGCCGAACAACTGCACGGGCGTCTACTCGATCGACATGAACGCCTTCGCCGCTGGCACGCTGGGAGGAATACCCGCGCCTTATCTCGTCGTGCCCGGCACGATCGTCGATGCTCAATTCTGGGGGCGCGACTCCGGGTACCCGGCGCCCAACGACACGACGCTCTCCGACGCCCTGGAATACTCGGTCTGCCCGTGAACTCTGCGCGCCGTGCGCAGGATCGAAGTGGTCGGTCCGCTGCGCGGCTAGCCCGCGCTACAGCTCGAGCTTATTCCAGCTCGTGATCGCCTCAGAGATCGAGCGCACCAGGTCCGCGTCCTTGAGACCGCCCGGATGTGTCTTGATCCCGGCCGCGAGCTCCTCTGGGTCTCCCAGAGGCTGGGACGCGACGACGTGAGCGATCTCGTCGGCGCAGGCCACGATGCTGACCACGTCGACCAGGCCCACAGCGGCCGATGGCCGATGGTGGCCGCGGATGATCGCCGGGATCGGCTGCGGCAGCTTCCACAGGAGCGCCGCCATCGCACCGGCATCCGCGTGGCTCATGCCGAGCTGCTTGATCTCTTCGGCTTCCAGCGAGGTGCCATGGTTGTGCGCCTGGCGCGCGGCCTCGACGTACTGCTCGCCCAGGTTGTCGTAGAGCACGATCTTCCCGATGTCGTGCAGCAGTCCGCAGGTGTAGTAGTCCTGCGGCGACATGTCCGTCTTACGCGTGCGGCAATAGCGCGCGAGACTTTCGCTAGCGTGGGCGGTGAGGATCGAGTGCTTCCAGAGCTCCTCCAGCGAGAAATCCTCGCGGTCGGGAGTCTCCGAATAGGCGGTCAGGATTCCGGCGCGCAGCACGATCATCGAGAGGGTGCGCAGGCCGAGCACCGAGATCGCGGTCTGCAGCGAGGTGGTGCTCGAGCGCAGTCCGTAGTGCGCGCTGTTGGCAATCTTGAGCACCTTGGCGGCCAGCGGCGGGTCGGTCAGGAATGCGGCCACCACCGCCGGCATCGCGACGTCCGGCGTGGAGAGCACGGCGCGGATCCGTTCCACGGACGCGGAAAGAGTCGGGATTCGCATCGAATCCGCCATGTTCCCGACGAGGCTCGAAGTGGTCATTAGTTCTTCCCTGTGTTCGCGGCGGCGCGCGCCGCGGAGTGTCTGCGTCCGGGAAGCACATCGACGCCGAGCCGGCAGCCCGTGTCAGGGGGTTTCTACCCAATCTTGCGCAGCAGCGACGTGCACGGCCGCGGGGTGGCTCCCGCCGTCCCCCACCGCCCGAGCATGGCGCGGAGCTGTTCCTTTTTCACCGGCTTGGTCAGGTAGTCGCTCATGCCCGCCGCCAGGCAGCGCTCGCGGTCTCCGGGCAGCGCGCTCGCGGTCAAGGCGATGATCGGAATCGTCCTGGCGATGCGGCCCAGACGCAGGTTTTCGCGCTCGGCGCCGCGGATCTCGGCCGTGGCCTCGTAGCCGTCGACATCGGGCATGTGGCAGTCCATGAACACGAGGTCGAAGTCCCGGGTGCGCACCATTTCGATCGCCTTGCGGCCGTCGAGCGCCGTCTCGACTTCGCAGCCCAGTCGCTCGAGCATCTTCCTCGCGAGTAGCTGGTTGACGCGATTGTCTTCCGCGACCAGGACGCGACAGCGCGAGGGAATCTCACAGGGGTCATCAGACTCGCCGAGTGCGTGTCTCATCGGGATGCTCGCGCGAGCAGGCGGGGCCGTCCGCGCCGGTGTCGGGCCCGATTCCGCTGCTGCGACGGCGAGCGGAAGGCTGAACCAGAACGTCGAGCCTCGCATCGGCTCGCTGGTCACGCCGATGCGGCCGCCCATGAGCTCGACCATGTGCTTGCTGATCGCCAGCCCCAGACCCGCGCCTCCGAAGCGTCTCTGCGCCGAGGAGTCGGCCTGGCTGAAGCGGCGGAACAAGAGCGGGAGCTGATCCGGCTCCACCCCGATTCCGCTGTCGACCACGCTGACCAGCACCGAGTCGTTCGACTCGCGACCGACTTCGATGGAGACGTGGCCGTCCTCGGTGAACTTGATCGCGTTGGTGGAGAGGTTGAGCAAGACCTGGCGCACGCGGTTCTTGTCTCCGATCGCGAACCTGCAGTCGGGGGACACGGCGTGAACTTCGAGTGTGAGTCCCTTGGCTTCGGCCTGGCCCCGCAACAGTCCGGCGACTTCGTCGACGACTGTCGTGAGGTCGAAGGGAACGCATGTGATTTCCAGCTTGCCTGCGGCGGCTTTCGAGAAGTCCAGCACGTCGTTGAGCACGTGGAGCAGGGCTTCCGCCGAGGAGCGCACGATCTGGGCGTGGCTCTTCTGCTCTTCGTCGAGCGACGACTCGAGCAGCAGGTTGACGAAGCCGATGATGCCGTTCATCGGCGTGCGCAGCTCGTGGCTCATCGTGGCCAGGAATTCGCCCTTGGCGCGGTCGCCCGCTTCCGCGGCCTCCTTGGCCTGGCGCAATTCGACCTCGGCCGTCTTTCGGTCGGTGATGTCCTCCGCCACGCCGACGATGCGATAGACAACGCCCGCCGCGTCGAGGATCGGGAAGGCCCGGTCGCGGATCCAGCGCATCTCGCCGTCCGGCCGGTGGATGCGATAAACCTGGTCGTAGGCGCCGCCAATGGCAGCCTGCAAGACCCGATCCTGGTCATCTGGATGGATCGACTCCAACCACTGCCGAGGCGAGGCATACAGCGACTCGCGCGTCCTGCCCCACACGCGTTCGTAGCCGGGGCTGATGTAGAGGATCTCGTCCATGGACGGAACGGTCATCCAGAACGTCTCGTCGATGTTCTCCGTGATCTGGCGGAAGCGTTCTTCGCTATCGCGCAGGGCCACCGCCTGTTGCCGGGACTCCAGGAGCAGGACCACCTGCCGCGCCAAGGCTGCCAGGGCGTCGCGTTGCGCCTCCGAAAGAGTTCGAGGCACTTGATCGGTGACGGCCAGCGTGCCGACCGCGAAGCCGTCCGAGGTCACCAGCGGCGCGGCCGCGAAGAAGCGCACGAAGGGCGGCAACATCAGGGAGGGATTCGCCTCGAAACGCGCATCGAGCGACGTGTCCTCGACCACCATGATCTCGCCCGGATGTTCGATGGCGTGGGAGCTCAGCGACCGCTCGCGACTCAACTCGAGTACCTCCGTGCCGACTGTCGCCTTGAGCCAATGGCGCTCGGCGTCCACGAAGCCAATCACTGCTACCGGCGTTCCGCACACGGTCGCGGCCAGCCTCACGATGTCGTCGAAGGCCGGCTCGCGCTCGCTATCGAGGATCCGGTAGCTCCGGACGCGCGCGACTCGCAGTGCTTCAGTGGCAGCGTCTGTTTCCATCGTGAGTCATGTTCGGAGCTTCACCGGGCCTCCGCCCATCCCTGAGGGGAGAGCGCAGGCCGAGAGGGGTCGGCACAGGTTGTCCCTGGTCATCGGCGGGTCGGGCAGCGCGGGGCATGGGCACTTCTACCCATGGAGCTTGTCGGTATCCTTGTGGCGCACGACTTGCAGGACCTGCAGATCGCTCCAAGGGCACAGGCGACTCATCCAATCGACTGAAAGAAAGAACTCATCATGGTCACCAAGCTCGACCGACCGCTGAAGCGCGAAGTGGTGATCGACCGCGAGCCCTGGATCGTGTTGATCACGCCGACCGGGCTCAAGCTGACGCGCAAGGGCAAGCGAAACGGCATCGAGCTCGAGTGGAAGGCGATGACCAGCGGCGAGGCGGCCTTGGCGGTGGCCCTGAATGCATCGCTGCTGCCGAAGAGCGCGCGAAAACGGAAGGCCGCTGGCTGAGTGTTCCGCGAACGCGTTCGCGAGCTCTTCAATTCCGGCGCTGGCGGGATAATCTCTCGCTTCCCAATCCTTCCTGGAGCCAGAGCCGATGACCACGAACACTCCCTCCCCCGATCTCGCCGCGATCAAATCCCGCCAGCAGGCGACCTGGGCCACCGGCAACTTCGGCGTGATCGGGACCACGCTGCAGATCGTGGGCGAGTCCTTGTGCGAAGCCGTCGATCTGTTCTCGGGCAGGAGCGTGCTCGACGTGGCCTGCGGCAATGGAAATGCCTCGCTCGCGGCTGCTCGGCGCTGGTGCCATGTCACGGGCATCGACTACGTGCCCGCGCTGATCGACCAGGCCCGCGTGCGCGCGGCGGCGGACCACCTGCCGGTGAAGTTCCAGGTCGGCGATGCGGAAAACCTGGAGTTCCCGGACGCTTCCTTCGATTATGTCCTCTCGACCTTCGGCGTGATGTTCGCGCCGGATCAGGAGCGCGCGGCGAGCGAGATGCTGCGCGTGTGCAAGCCGGGCGGGACGATCGGCCTCGCGAATTGGACTCCCAATGGATTCCCGGGCCAGATGTTCCGCGCCGTCGCGAAGCACGTGCCGCCGCCGGCCGGTCTGCGGCCTGCGTCGGCCTGGGGAACGCGCGAGCGGCTCGAGGAGCTGTTCGGTTCCGCGTCGACGAGCATCACGGCCGAGCCGCGCATCTTTTCCATGCGCTTCGAATCGCCCGAGCACTGGCTCGGGATTTTCCGCCAGTGGTTCGGCCCGATGAACACGGCTTTCGCACGGCTCGACGCCGCCGGGCAGGCGACGCTGGCCAGCGATCTGCTCGAGCTGGTGCGCCAGAACGATCGCTCCGGCGGACGCGCGCTGGTGATTCCTTCGGAATACCTCGAGGTCGTCATCCAACGCCGTTGAGCGCGGCCGTCGTGCCGCGGGGCCTCGAGAGCGGCCGGGCTCGCTCCGCGCGCTGCTAGACTGCCCGCGACGATGACGAGCCCTGTCCCCACCCGCTCCCGCAGGGTCGTGGTCCTGCTCGCGCTGCTGGTCGTCGCCCTGACGCTCGCCTTCCATCGCCAGTTCTTTTCCGGCGAGGCGCTGATCTACGGATTCGACTCGGCGCAGCTGCACTATCCGCGCTACCGGATCCTGTGCGACTCGCTGCAGCAGGACCACGCCCTGCCCCTCTGGCAGAACCTCCTGTATGGCGGAGCGCCGTTCCACGCCAGTCCGGAGAACCCGACGCTGTATCCGCTGGTGCTGCTCTTCGCCTCGCTGTGCTCGCCGGTGTGGACGATCAACTTGATGATCGTCGTGCACCTCGCCGTGGGCGGGCTCGGCATGTACTTCCTGATCCTCTGCCTGTGGCGGAGGATGGCGCCGCGCGAGGCCGACGAGATCGCGGCGGCGGGCGCCTGCGTCGGAGCGACGATTTTCGCGCTCAACTTTTTCACGCGCCAGAACCACATCGATTACGTTTCCTACGGCGCGGCGGTCGCGCTGGGGCCGTGGCTCTTGCTCGCGGCCGAAGCGATGCTGCACGGCGAGCGGCCGCGGCGCGCGGCGGGCTGGCTCGCGCTCCTGATCGCGCTCGAGGTTTTCACGGGTGGGATCTTCGTGATTCCCTACACGCTGCTCGCGCTCGGCCTGTGGATCTTTTTCCTCGGCCTGCTCGGAGGAAAAGAGCAGCGCAGGCGCAGCTTGACCTGGGGCGTGCTGGCCCTGACCCTCGCCGGCGCGATCGTGATGGCCAAGTACCTCCCCTACCGCGAATGGGCGGAGACGACCAACCGTCCCGGTCGCCTGTCCTACGGCAATGCGCGCGCGGGCCCGGTCGTGACCGACTGGGGCGAGACCTGGAAGCGCGTGCGCTGGGTCACCGGCGGAGGATGGTCGCTCTTGCCGCTGCTGCTCGCCCTGCCCTTGCTGCGCCACGGCGTGGTGCGCCTCCTGTTCTGCGCGACGGTGTTCTTCTTCCTGGTCTACGCCGGTGGGCCGGTTCACCGGTTCCTGTACGACTGGGTTCCGCCCTTCGATCGCGTGCGCAACGTGCTGCGCGCCTGGGCCGGAGTGAATCTGCTCTATCCGATCGCGGCGGGACTCGGCGTGTGCTGGGGATTGTCGCGGCTGCGCTGGAAAGCGGGCTCCAGCCTGCCCGCCTGGCTGGGCGCTGGCCTCGCGATCCTGCTCTCGCCGATGCTCGCCTATTCCTGGCGTGCGGAGCGGATCGTGAAGGAGCCGACGCGCTTCTCCGAGCTCGTCACGCGCTACACGCAGTGGCCCGAGGCCGCGCGGCGCTGCGGTGAAGAATGGCGCGCGGTGTTCTTCGACAAGCGCGAGCCCGACGGCCGCAACGAGCAGTTCATCTCCACGGCGCTCGGCGTCGAGACGGTCGCGGGTTACCTCGGCCACGTCTGGCCAGTTCCCCTGGAGCAGCACATCTACGGGCCCGAGACCGCGCGGCTTGCTCCAGGCCTGCGCCAGCGCCGCCTTGGAACACTCTCGGTGCGCTGGCTGGTGTTCGGCGATACGAGCATCGCGTCCGCGCCGCGCGCCGCGGACATCTTCCCGCCCGGAGTCGACGGCACGACGCTGCTCGAGAATCCCTACGCGCGCCCGCGCGCCATGCTGCCCGCTGCCGTCATCGGAGTCTGCGGCGACATCGACGAGCTGGTCACTTACACGCTGCTCGACGACCCGCGCTTCCCGATCCGCGACGCGAGCGTGGTCCGCTTCGAGAGCCAGGGCGCGATCAGCTCCGCGGAGAGCTCCAGCCTGGATGCGATCGTGGTGGTCGGCGGAGACGAAGATGTCGGCGTCGAGACCGCGATGTCCGGTTCGCGAGTCGTGAGCACGATTGGCGTGCACTCCCCGCTGACGGACGAGGACCGCGCTCTGCTCACGGATCTCGCCAAGCTGGTCGCGGACAAGGTCGCACGCGGTCCGGCTCAGGCCGCGCTCTTTGCGCGGGAATCCGGGGCCAGCGCGCGTGTCGAGCTGCGCGGCGAGCGAGCTCAGGGAGGCGGGCGATTCGTCGTGCTCTCCGAGCCCTGGTCCTGGTACCCCGGCTGGACCGCGCACAGCGTGGGAGACAGTGCGCCGCTCGACATCCGCGAGGCCGATGGAATCTGCTCGGCGGTCCTGCTTCCGGTCGGAATCAGCGGATTCCGCGCGGAATACGGGCCTGCATCGGTTCGCGCCGGGGCGTGGATCGGCGCGATCGGGCTGCTCGCCACCCTGTGGGTGATCGCGCGCAAGGGAAGCCCGCGCACGATCAACCGATAGCGCGCCGATGCCGGCGCCGATGCCGGAGCGAGATGCCGCGCCCTCATGCCTGGATTCCGCGCGCCGATTCCCGAGAACTAGGTATTTGGATCCACACACAGCCCCGAGGAGGATTCTTGATGTTGGCTTGCACTGTCTCCAGAGACGACTGATTCACCGTCGGTAGTCCGCCCAGGCCAGGCGAGCTATTCCACACTGGATGCACCACCTCGATTTCCACCGCGACCGCAGCACCATGCCTCAATGTCCGAACTGCGGCACGCAGGCACCGGTCGTGGTCGTGTGTGAGAACTGCGGGGATCGCCGCTGCAACGTCGCCGGGAAGAAGGCCGACGGCAGCAAGGGCTGCGCATCCAAGGGCGGCGACGGACGCGGAGCAGGCGCTCCCTACGCGCGCTGCAGCGTGTGCAAGAAGGGCATCTACCGCAAGCTCTGACTCACGGCGCGGCGTCGTGCGCGGCAGCGCGGATCAGCTCGGCCCTTGTGCGTCTCGCCGCACGTGATCCAAGGTGGCGACAACAGCGAGCAGGAGATCCAAGGGCGCGCCGATCAGGTGAGGCGTGAGGAACTCGTGGGCTTCGATCGCCGTCATCGGTCCCTGCCGCACCTGGTCGTAGAGTTCCTGCTGCAGCTGCGCGACTTTCTTGCGCGCGTTTCCGTCGCCTGTCTGCCCCGTCTCGAGCTGAAGATCTTCTTCGCGCGCGGCAGCGACCGCGAGACGGAGCTCGGTCGCGATTCGCAGGACACTCGTTTGTTGTTCGATCCGTTTCACCGCTTTGTCGCTCTCCGCCTCCCCGTAAGTCGTTGACTTCGGGCTCGGAAGTGGAGATGGGATAATTCCTAGCGTGTCGATTCGCTTGCTCGTCATCTTGCATTTTGTGCCAAACGATTCAGCGCGAAACGTCGCCGTTTCGAGCTGATTCGTGCGTTCGATCTGTCTCGCATTTCCCGATGACACCGAGCGTGCTATCGTCGCTGCCCTCCAAGTGCGTCGAGGTGCGCGCGAATCTGACCTCGGCGTCTTTCCATCCATGACCGGTTCACGATTGAATTTCCGCCTCGAGGCGCGAGCCGCGGGCTCGGGCGCGAGAGCCGCGAGCTTCTCGACGGCCCACAACGAAGTCCACACGCCGCTGTTCATGCCGGTCGGGACTCAGGCCACGGTCAAGGCGCAGATGACCCAGACGCTGGAGGACTCCGGCTCGCAGATGCTGCTGGCGAACACCTATCACCTTCTCTTGCGGCCCGGTCCCGAAGTGTTCCGCCGCATCGGCGGCATCCACGGATTCATGAGCTGGAAGCGCGCGGTGCTCACCGACTCCGGCGGCTACCAGATCTTCTCGCTGCCCCATTCGCGCGCCATGAGCGAAGAAGGCGCGGTGTTCCAGAGCTACATCGACGGGCGCACGATCCTGCTCAGCCCGGAAGTGAGCATCGAGACCCAGGCCGCGATCGGCAGCGACGTCATGATGGCCCTCGACCAGTGCATTCCGTCGACCGCGGACGAGAGCGTGGCCCGCGCCGCGCTCGGCATCACGCAGCGCTGGGCCCGCCGCAGCCTCGCGGCGCGCGGCGAATCGCTCCAGTCGTTGTTCGCGATCGTGCAGGGCGCTCTGTTTCCAGAGCTGCGGCGCGAAAGCGCGGCCGGGCTGTGCGAGCTGCCGTTCGACGGCTTCGCCATCGGCGGGCTCGCGGTCGGTGAAGCGAAGAGCGAGCGCGAGGACCTGTGCGAATTCACCGCGGGCCTGCTGCCCGAGAACAAGCCGCGCTACCTGATGGGCGTGGGCACGCCGCTGGACATGCTCGAGGCCGTCCACCGCGGCGTCGACATGTTCGACTGCATCATCCCGACGCAGTTCGCCCAGCGCGGGGCGGCCTTCACCTCGCGCGGCCATCTGCAGATCCGCCGCGGCGTCTACAAGTTCGAGGATTCCCCGCTCGATCCCGCCTGCGCCTGCCCGACCTGCGCGCGCTACTCGCGAGCCTACCTCCACCACCTCGCCAAGACCGGCGAGTCGCTCGGCTGGCAGCTGCTCGGCCAGCACAACCTGTACTTCTACCACCAGCTGATGCGCGACATCCGCGCCAGCATCCTCGAGGATCGGTTCCTCGCGCTCTACCGCGAAAAACGCGAGTTCCTGCACGCGTCGGACGTCGACCACCCGACGCTTCGAGCGCGGCCGCCGCGCAAGAAATCGCGCGCGCTCGGCGACTTCGAGGTGCACGTCGCCTGGGAGGGCTTCTCGAGCATCCGCCAGATTTCCTCGGGCGAGATCATGCACTCGCGCACGGCGCCAATGGACGAAGCGCGCGGTCTGTACGTCGACCAATCGGGGCTCGCGCTGCGCTTGCGCCTCGAGGATCGCGAGCGCGCGGACACGGCTGCGCCGCTGGTCGTGTGGGACGTCGGCCTGGGCGCGGCGGCCAACGCGATGGCGGCCATCGCTTGCTACGAGCAGGCGGCGGCCGCCGGTCCCGTGCGTCCGATGAAGATCGTCAGCTTCGAGAACGACCTGGATGCCTTGCGCCTCGCGCTCTCGCTGGAGCACGAATTCCCTTACCTGCGCCACGCGGGCCCGGCGGGCATCCTCGCCGAGGGTACGTGGCTGTCGCGCCACCACGAGGGCTTGAGCTGGGTGCTGCTCCACGGCGATTTCCTGGAGACCATGACCGCCGCTCCCGCCGCTCCGGACCTGATCTTCTACGACATGTTCTCGGCGAAGAGTTCCGGCGATCCCTGGAAGCTGCAAACGTTCCGCGCGATCCTCGAGGCCTGTTCGGGTCGCGCCGCGGAGCTCTACACGTACACCTGCTCGACCGCCAACCGCGCGGCACTGCTCGCGGCCGGCTTCTACGTGGCGAAGGGCCGCAGCGCGGGCGACAAGGTCGAGACGACCATCGCGCTCACGCCCGAAGCTTTCGGCGCGGCGCCTCGCGATCGCCACGAATGGCTGGCGTCGGATTGGCTGCGGAAATGGAATCGTTCGGCAGCCAAATTCCCCTCGGAGATGCACACCGACCAGCAGCCCGATTTCGAGCGCGTGATCCTCGGCCACCGCCAATTCCAGGACTCCTGACTCATGCAGATGCGCAAATTCCAGCTCCGCGACGAGTTCATCGAGCTCTCGAGCCTCCTGAAATTCGAAGGCGTCTGCTCGAGCGGCGGCGAGGCCAAGATGCTGGTCGCCGCCGGAAAAGTGCAGGTCGACGGCGCGGTCGAGCTGCGCAAGGCCTGCAAGATCCGCGCAGGCCAGCGCGTGCAGACCGGCGACGTGCAGATCGAGATCCTCGCGGCGCCGCCGGCCGAGAAGTAGCTCGGTCCGGCTGGCATTTCGCCTTCAGGTGAAGCGCCGCCACCCGTCGATGTAGGGCCGTGGCCGGCTCCAAGACCGCGCGCGCGCCTCGCTCGAGGCCTGAGCTTCGATCCGCGCCCGCGGTCTGCGATCCACGAGAGACCGCGCCCGAGTTCGTCGCCCTCGCGCCCGAGGTCCAGGCCGAGCTGCGGCTCGGCTGGCGGGAGAGCGACGCGCGCGACGAGCGTGTCCGCTTCCTCGAGCGCTGGGATCGCAAGCGCGGAATGCTGGAAGCCTGGCTGCTCGTCGGCTTCACGGAACTCTGCCTCTACGGCTTCGATTGGCTGCACCTCTTCGCGGCCTCCGCCCTCGCGATCCTGATCGGCGAAGCCTGGTGGCGTTGCCGAGCGGGCCAGATGGCGACGCCTGCGATCGCCGCCAGCGCGTCTCTCTCACTGCAGATGCTCTGGCTGGTCACCGGTCACGGCAATGCCTTCACGCTCCTGACCAGCACATCCTTCATCGCCTTCGCGAGCGCCTACCTCGGACTGCGCCGCGGGCAGCGCGGGAGCGAGTGAGGGCAAAAAATCGGGGCGGCCCGTGCATCGTTTTTGATGCAGAGGCCGTCCCAGGAAAGGCGGAACAGTAGTTCGCCTTCATTGCGGCGGGAAGTGAATCCCGCCGTTGACGTGTGCGACGTGATCAGCCGCCGCCCTTGCCGCCCGGCTTGTTGCCCGGCTTGTTGCCGCCCGCAGGCTTGTCGCCTTGCGGCTTGTCACCTTGAGGCTTGCCGCCGGTGTCGCCGGGCTTGGCCGGATTGGCGGGCGCAGGAGCCTTGCCCGCATTGTTCGAGCTCCAGTACGGGCGCACCGAGTAGTAGTTGTACATCTCACCGACCCACATCGGATCGGACATCTGCTTCCAGCCCTCGTCGCCGATAGCGAACTCAGGCGCGCCGGTCAGGCGATCGCGCGGCGCGGTCAACTGGAAGCGATCCTTCTCGTCCAAACGCGAGGCGCGCAGAGTTTCCCAGGGCATCGCAACCACGCGGCCGTTAGCGCCGCTCGCGTCGTCGATCGAAACTGCTGCATAGTTCAAGCGTCCCGCAGCAGGATCGAACACGAGTTGGCCGAGGCGACCGACGGGTTGTCCGTTCGCGTCGACGACCGCCTGGCTCTGGAGCTTCGATGCGCGGAAGAAAGCTCCCGCCCGCGGGGCGCTGGCTTCACGAACGCCAACCCCGCCGCCCGCTGCGGCCGGCGGAGCGAAGAACGTGTCGCTCTCGTCCCACACGCGAAGATCGTTGTCCTTGGGCCAGGCCGTGGTGTCGAAATTCGGCGCGGTCTTCCAGCGAGCCGCGTCGACGCTGGTGAGCGTCGCGACGGAGGGCCGGCTCAGACCGACACTCCCGGCTGCACCCGGGGTTTCCGCGGGAGGAGTCGTGAAGCGCAAGCTGCGCCATGGCACGGGGATCAGCGTCGATTGACCATCGCTGCCTGCAACCACCGCATAGGCGATGGCGCCGTCTCCGCGCAGCACGAGATCGTTGATGCGACCGATCTTCGTGCCCGACGCATCCTGGATCTCCGTTCCGATCAGCTTGTCGCTGCGCTGCAGGCTCAGGCCTTGGGCATTGGCGGTCGCTCCCGCGGCACCGCCGACCTGACCGGGGGCTACCGGCTGTCCGGCAGGCGGAGTCTGGCCACCGGGCGGAGTCTGTCCAGGCTTGCCTCCGCCGGTGTTGCCCGACTGGGGCAGCATGGACATGGTGAGCGCGCTGGCTGCCAGCAGCGAGCAGGCGAGTGTGGTTCGACGGATCATGATCGGCCTCCGAGTTCTTCCGGGTTCTATGGATGCTTGAATGAGGAGCGGCGCCTTCGGCTTGGACTCCGCGGTTGTTTCCGTCCTTGGGGATGCAAACGACATGCCCAGAGTGGTTCGCATCACCGCTTCCGCGAGCCGACGGGCTTCCACCGTCCGCCAATCCGTCCGTGGCTCGCGAGAATGCGCGGAATCCGCGCTACGGAGCAGCGCGAAGGCGCGGCACATGACCGTCTGGTTCGGCGCAGTTCTACAAGTGATTGCGCGGCATCGAGCTTTCCGCGACCCCGAGGCGCTCGGGCGAACCCTCGATTCAGGCGATCTGCAAACCCGGTCAGCGAATCGTCAGATCGCGCTCGACCCGCGGACTCGAGCGATCCCCGGCCAGCTCGAGCTCGAGCTCTCCGCCGCGCCCGTCCGCGTGGCTCGCGCGGAAGCGGTACGAACCGGGAAGCAGGTGACTCGACACTTCGATCGGGCCGAAGCCGGGCACGACATCGAGGCTGCAGAGCAGACCGTGGGCGTCGCGAATCTCGCAGTGCACACCGCTGGTCAAAGGCTTCCCCTGGGCATCGACGAAGCGCACCAGCACGGGCAGGCCGCCGCGCAACGCGACGTCGACTTCGGTCTCTTCACCGGCGCGCACCTCGAGCTGCTGCCCGGCGAGCGCGATCCCCGCTCCGCCGACCTGCAATTCATAGTGTCCCGGAGCGAGGACCCCGGAGCGCGCGGTATCGCCATCGAGGAAGAGCCAATCGCGCTGGCCCGCGGCGCTGGTCAGGATGATCACGGGATCGGCGGAGACGCCCGCTTCACGCCGCAGGTGCGCGAGCACGTTGCCTCCCGGCTGCATCACGAGATCGCCGCAGTCCCAGGTCTCGCCGCTGGAAATTCTGCGCGGCTCGGTGACCAGGTCCGCGAAGCCCGGGGACTTGATGCGCACCTGCCAGTTGCCGCTCGGGTAGGGCCCGAGATCGAAGCCGCCGGTCTCGAGGTTCGAGGTCAGGATCGGCGAGGTGTTGAATCCTTCGCGACCCGGAATGATCTGCACGCCGCCGAGCGGCTTGTGGTCGGGATCGACGACACGACCGTGGATGTGAATGTTCGGCTCGAGAGCGGGGTCGGGCTCGATCACGAGCTCAGCGCCGCCGGCGCGGACGTTCTCGACGATCGCGATCGGCCAGCGCGCCCCATCGGGAGCGTGGACTTCGAGGCGCAGCGGGTGGTCGGGGCAACCCAGGGCCTCGAAGCGGCCTGCCTTGTCGGTGCGCGCCATGTGCATGAAGGGTTCGCTCGCGCCCGGCGCTGTAATGTTGAGCCACCAGTCGCCCAGCTCGCGCCCGGGAGCCTGGATCCGGCCGCGCAAGACCAGTCCGCGCGCGAGCAGCGCATCCCAGTGCAGCGTCTCGCCGCTGACGGCGAACAACGTCGCGCTCGCCGAGCCCCGCCCCTCGCTCTCCACTGCGACTTCGATCTCGCCCAGGGGCACGCAATCGAAGCTGAACGACCCGTCCTTGCGCGTCTTGCGCGTGCAGGCCCGGAATCCATAGCTGCCGCCCGCGGTGACCTGCACGCCGGCGACGGCCGCTCCCTGGTCGTCGCGGACCGCGCCCTCGAGCTTCGCGCCCTGTTCGAGCGTGATCGAGAGCGGCGTGTTGCGGCCGGCCAGAACACTGACTTCGCCTTTCCAAGGAGCGAGTCCCTTGGCGCGTGCCTGGACCTGTCGGACTCCTTCGCCCACTCCGTCGAAACGGTAGCGGCCCTGCTCGTCGGCGAAGGCGCGCTGCGACGCTGGCCCGCGACCTTCGAAGCCATCGGGAAAGAGCAGAGACTTCATGCCCTCGCTGTCCTCGATCACCACCGCGGCGGCCGCGCAGGGAGAACCATCGGGCGAAAGCACGCGGCCCTCGACCCTACCGCCGAGATCCTCGAAGGCGAGGTCGACCTTGACCTTGGATCCGGTCACCGAGACCACGAGCTTCTGCGGAGTCGGCGCGCGATTCGCCGCTCGCGCCGAAATGAAGGTCAGCCCACCGCTGGCGATCGAGCGCACGAAGTAGGCGCCGTCCGTGCCCGACTGGGCCAGGACATCGCCCTCGTAGGAGTCGCCCATGGATCCGTAGACATAGATCTGCGCGCCGGCGACCGCGCGGTCCTGGGCGTCGCGCACCGTGCCGCTGAGATCGAATCCGCGCGGGAGCTCGACGGTCTTCTCCGTGCGCTCGCCGGCCTTGACCACCAGGGTCTCCATGCTGCCGCGATCGAAATACAACGACAGGGTGCCAGCCTGGATCGGATCGAAGAGCAGCGAGCCGTCGCTCGCGGTGCGTGCCCGCAACCGGTCCTGGTAGAAGTCCGCCGCCGCCGAGTGGTAGATCTGCATCCCCACGTCCGCGGCCGGCGTCTTGTCCTCGCCCCACACCAGGTGCAGGAGCAGCGAACCGAGGCTTGCATCCGCCGGCGGTGCGATCTTCGCGCCCGGGCCGGCGGTCGAAGGAAGCTCTGCGCTCTCGCGCGCGGAGCTCGCGGTGGCGATCGAGTCGCCGCTGGCCGGTATCGGCAAGACTTCGGGCCGCGCCGCCTGCTCCAGCCCGGCGGCCGGAGCCTGCACGGTCTCGTTTCGCTGCCAGAACCAGAGCGAAGCGGCGATCACGGCGATCGCCGCCGCTCCGAGCACGACTTTCTGGACGACGCCCATGACGATGGCTCCCTGGATCAAGGTCTTAGCCGCGGCTGCGACGACTGCACTCTGGCTCGCGGGCTCGAGCCGCATCCCGCGCACCAGGGCGAGTGCCCACGACCCGCGCTCGCGGCCCCGCATGCGCGACATCCGCTCGCGCAGGAGCTCGAGCCCGCGCTCGAGCCTCGCGTACACGGTCTTGGGCGGAACCTGCGTGCGGCGAGCGATCTCCGCCGGCGACAGCTCGTCGAAGAAGTGCAGGATCAAGGTGCTGCGCCAGGGCTCGTCGAGGGCGGCGACGGCTTCGACCAGGCCGCGGCGCGCGTCCTCGCGCTCGAGCAGCTCCGCGGGATCGGTCGGAATCTCGCGCGGCCCGAAAGCGCGCTCGTGCTCGTCGCGGCGGCCGCGGGCGCGGAAGGCCTTGAACGCGAAGCTGCGCACCACGGCCGCGAGCCAGGCGCGCGGCGCGGAAGCAGCTTGCGGAGCGTTCTGCAAGGCGGCCAGCCACGTCTCCTGCTCGACGTCGCGCGCGAGGTCTTCGTCGAACACCAGGCGTCGCGCGAGGGCGCGCACGTAGCACTCGTGCGCGAGCAGCACCTCGATCGAGTGGGCGGAAGACTTCATGGCCGTGCGACCAATATCCCGACCGCGCGCCGATTTCGGACGCAATCCAGAGATTTCAGGGCCGCGGAGGCGCGGCGTGGGCCCTCGGGGTCAGGGCCCGCGATCGCGGGTCAGAACCTGGCCTTGGGGAAGCGCTTGCGCACCAGGGCTTCGAGCTTGCCCACCTCGTCGGGTCCGTAGAGGCGCCGCTGCGCCCGGCGCTTGACTCCGTCGAGCACTTCCAGCCAATCCTCCAGCGGCGGGTTTTCCAGCACCTGCCAGTCATCGTGCCGGCCGGGCCGCGAAAAGAAATCCCAGCGCGTGCCCACCTGGTGCGCGTAGACCTGCAGCTTCTGACCCTCCTCGTCGGTGCGAACCCAGGAGATGTCGGCTCTGGCCATGCGACACAAGATACCCGAGTCGAGGCCTTCCTCGGCGACAAGTGTGGCGCGCGCGCGATTGAACAGTACTGTGCGCAGGCCTACGTAGGCTTCATGGGCGGGAGCCCTTGGCATGTTGCGCTTGGAAATCAGCCTCGAAGACCTCGAACGCATCGTCGAACGCAGATTCGATCCCGTTCCGCTGCACATCTCCGAAGGACGCTTGCACGCGAAGAAATTCGGCGCCGAGCTGGCGCTGGGACCGGTGCAGTGCGAAGTCAGCCGCGGCATGCTCGTGCTGCCGCTGGAGATCGTCGGCGCGATCGGCGGCGCCCTGGGACGGGCCGCGGCGAGAGCGGTGATCTTCTCGAAGCTCCAGAAAGTGCGCATCCCCGAGCTCAGCGTCGATGACGCGCGTTCGGCGCTCCTGCTCGACAGCAGGCTCTTGCTCGGCCGCCTCGGGCCCGGATTCGCGGACTACCACCTGAGCGAGCTGTCCTTCGTCGACAAGGAAGCCCGCGGTCTGGTGGTCCTGACGCTGCTGTCGTCGAGCTGAGCCTCGCGGATACTGCCCCGCATCGCGGTTTCTCAGCGATGCGGGGCAGTATCAAGCTCGCGCGAGCACGGCGCGAATCGATAGGCTCGGCGGCATGAAATTCTTCCATGCCCTGTCCTTCGCGCTTTTCCTAGCGACGAGCGCCTGCGTTTCTGCTTCGAAGCCTGCGACGAAGGCCTTGCTCGAAAGCGACCGCGCCTTCAATGCGAGCACCCAGACCGGCGGCATCGTGGCCTGGGTCAATGCCTTCGACACCCATGGCTCGCAGGTCGACGATGAATTCCGTCCGATCACCGGAGCGACGGCGATCCGCGCGCACATGCAGGAGCTCTTCGCCGACCCGCTGAACAAGCTCACCTGGGAACCCGACCAGGTGACGGTTTCCGAGCACGGCAATCTGGGCATGACCAGCGGCCGCTTCGAGATGCGCCGCTTGCGCGCCGACGGCAGCGTCGAATCCGTGCAGCGCGGCCGCTACTTCGATGTGTGGCGGCGCACGAAGGAAGGCGCGTGGAAACTCCTGTACGACGTCGGCGAATTCGACCAGCCCGAGAAACGCTGAGACGTTTCGCGGCGCGTTCACCGAGCAGGATCCGCCACATTCCGAGACGATGAAGCAGGCCGTCCACTGGCATGGTCTGCTGCGGCAAGCTCGAGCCACGCGGCTCGAGGGCACGGTCGATGCGTCCGTGGTGGTCGTCGGCGGCGGAATCACCGGCCTGAGCTGCGCACAACGCCTGCGGGCCGCCGGCGCATCGGTCGCGCTGGTCGAGCGGGATTCCTGCGGCTCCGGCGCGAGCGGCCGCTCGTCGGGGTTCATCACGCCCGCTTCCGAGATCGAGCTTCGCTCCTTGGTGTCGCGTTGCAGCGTCGCCGAAGCCCGCCGGATCTGGGAGTTCGTCCGATCCGGAGTCGAAGCCATCCGCGCGAACATCCACACGAACCGCTTCGACTGCGACTTTCAGGTCCAGGATTCCCTGTTCGTCGCCAACGATCGCTCGGGCCGGCGCGAGGCGCTGGAAGAGCACGCGGCGCGTCTGCAGCTGGGTTACCCGAGCCTGCTCCTCGAGCGCGGAAGTCTCGGCGAAGCACTGGGCACAAAGCGCTATGCGGCCGGCGTGCGCTACGGCGAGACGTTTGCCATCGATCCCTACGCCTACTGTCGCGCGCTGCGCGAGCTGCTGGCGCAACGCGGAGTCCAGATCTTCGAAGCGAGCCCCGTCGCGCAGGTCCTACCGGATGGAGTCGCCACCGCCGACGGCCGGGTGCGCGCGGAACACGTAGTCGTGTGCACCGATCGCTTCATCCCCGAGCTCGGCCTGCTCGAGGACGAGATCTACCACGCGCAGACCTTCCTCGCGATCAGCGCACCGCTGAGCGAGCAAGCGATGAGCGCCATCTTCCCCAAGGGTTGCGCGATGACCTGGGACTCGAGCCTGATCTACCACTACTTCCGCGCCACGGGCGACCGGCGCATCCTGCTCGGCGGCGGCGCCCTGCGACGGACCTACGCACGCCGGCCCGCGCTTTCTCTAGAGAGCATCACGCGCCGCGCGGCGAAGTACTTCGCTCGCAGGTTTCCAGGCGTTCCGCTCGAGCTCGAGTCCGCCTGGTCGGGAATGCTCGGCGTGAGCAAGGACCTGCTGCCGATCATGGCCGCGGATCCGCGCCATCCGACCGTCTGGTACGTCGGCGCCGCGACCGGCCTTCCCTGGGGAACCGCGCTCGGAATCTACGCCGCCGAGCGCATCCTCGCGCAGCGCAAAGACTTCGACGAGGCCTTCTCGCCGCGGCGCAAGTTCGCGATCGGACACCGGCTGCAGTCGGTGCTCAGGACGCCTTTGACCTTCGCGATCTGCAACGGAATCGCCAAGCTCTCCTGAGGATGCGCGAGCCTCTCACCACTTCACGACGCCGAGCTTCTCGTCGTTGAGGTAGGTGTAGACCACGCTCAAGGCGCCGACCGATTGGAACGAGTCGTTCACCTGGGAGAAATTCGCGTCGCGCGTCGTGTTCACGAACTGCAGGCCGATGGCGTGGTGGCCGAGCACGCGCACGGTCAGGGCTGCCATGCCGCGGAAAATGCTCTCGCTGCCGGTTCCATTGTCCGACGCGCCGCCCTCGACGTAGTACTCCTGGCCCGACATGTCGAGCATCACCGAGTCGCCGAACAGGAAACGCAGCGACAGGAGCGCCTGGGGGCTGACGCCGGCGTGGTAGTTCCGATCGGTTCGCGCATCGGCGAGGGCACCCACCGCAGCCCAGCCCACGCCGCCCATGCACGTGCCTTGCAGCGCGACCGAATCGGAAATGTTCCACTGCCCCGTGGTTCCCAGCCCAAGCGCCGTGGACGAGATGCTGAACACTTCGGGCGACATGTAATCGTAGCTGCCGTAGAGGCCCCACACGCCGCGGTAGGAATCGCCTGACTTGTAGTCGGATCCGGCGAGCAGACCGCGCGACACGATGCTCTCGGGAAACGCATTCAAGCTCGAGGTGGTGCTCGCTTCGAAGTGGAAGTAGTCGAAGGGTCGCGAGTAGCCGTAACCCGGCTTTCCCGGCAGACCGTAGTCCATCGTGAAGCTCGCGATCGCCCCGTCTTTCTGGATATCGCCGAGCACGCCGAGGTCGGTGACTTTCGCGTTGCGCCGCGCGCCGAGACTCGTGGTCGTGAACACGGCCGGATCGCGATCTGGAAAGCGAGGATCGAAGCGCTTGCCGAAGGCGAGGCGATTGAAGCCGGTCGCGGGAGAAATGATCGCGGCGCCGAGCTCGCGCCCGCCGCCAGGTTTTCTGCCGCCGCGGTCGAGCACGCGACTCGCCATGCGGAACAGGGCTTCACCGAGGAAACTCCCGCCGAAGCTGGTGGTGATCTGGTCGTTGAACGAGGGCGGCCCGGTCTCGCCAGCCGTTTCCCACAGCGCGCTGCCGAGGAAGTCGTAGCCGAGAGCCTGCCAGTAGTTGAGCCCCGCGGAGCGAGAGAACCCGTGGTACATCGAGCCCTGATACGGGTGGCCGAATTGATTCACGGCGAAGGGATCGTTGTCGATCACCCAACCCTTGTGCAGGTTCTTCTCGAACGACGACCAGTTGCTGTCGTACGTGTCCTCGTCGATGAAGTGGCGGTCGTACTGATTCAGCAGGAAGTCGAAACCCAGGATATCAGCGGCCGGAACCAGGTAGCTTTTGGCCTTTCCCTTCCCGAAGGCAGGTGGATCGTCCGCGGGAGGCGCTGGCTCGGGCGCAGTGGGAGCTGGAGGAAGCTCGAGAGGAATGTCCAGGTCGACCTTGGCATCGCTGACCGTGCTCACACTCGCGCAGCCAGCCAGCAGGAGGGACAGGATGAAGCTCGTCGCGCTCAGGACGCCCCAATTGAAGAAATGTCCACGTCGAGCGATGCCAGGCGCAATCCCAAGATCGCATCCGCGGAATCGAGAGCGCATCCGCCGCCTTGCGCAATTTCCGTTCCGAATTCCTGTCCCGAGGGAATGCCGCGTCAGTCCGACTGCGGCGGCTCGGGTTCGATGGTCCCCTTGCGCTGGAAACGCAGCGTTATCCACCACACCAGCGCTGCCCAGATCAGTCCCGCGGTCCAGCCCGCGAGCACATCGGAAGGCCAGTGCACGCCCAGGTACACGCGGCTCATTCCGACCAGTCCGGTCAGGATCGCGGCCAGGGCGAATACGTAGATCTTGAGGGCCTTGGTCGGCTGGACGCGCGCGAGCACGGCTCCCAGCGTCAAGTACGTGACCGCGGAAAGCAGCGAATGTCCGCTCGGAAAGCTGCTCGAGCTCACGTAGGAGCCGTGCGGCACGAGGTCCGGACGCGCGCGGTGGAACAGCTCCTTCAAGGCATAGTTGATCGCGAAGCCACCGATGACCGCGGACAGGGCGGTCAAGGCCGTCCTGCCCTTTCCATTGAGGGCCAGTCCCCCAGCTACGGCGAGGGTGAGGAACGTGATCGCAGCAAACCCACCGAGGGCCGTGAAGTCGCGGACCACCTCGCCGACCCACGGAGGGCCATAAGTGAGCGACGGATCTGTCGCATTGCGCAGCCCGAGCAGGATCCTGCGGTCGAGCTCGTCCACTTCTCCCCTGCCGACGTACAGCGCAAGGCGCAGGAACACCAGCAGTCCGCATCCGACCACGGCGACCACGACCCACCCTGGTTCTGGGCTCCACGAGCCCCGCGGGTTTTCGCGGACCGGCTTCGAGGCTTCAGGCTTTTTCAGGATGACCAAGTTCGGCTCGGGAGAAGATGTGAATCCGGTACTAGCCTCAAGGCAACGTGCGCCACGCCCTTGCAGTCCCATTCGCCTGCGCTCTGCTTGCCATTGCGCCGGCATGCATGTTCGGCGGCGGCGAGAAGAGCCTCTCCATCGACCCGGAACGACGCGGTTTCGAGGTGCCAGGCCGCCCGGTGATCCTCTTTTTCGTCGACGGCCTGCGCCAGGATGTCTTCGAGGAAGTCGCCGCCAGCGGCAAGCTGCCCTTGCTCTCGCGCCATCTGCTCGATCGCGCGGCTCGCGTGCGCTCCGCGGTGACGGGAGTGCCGAGCGTGACCTACGCCAACGCGACCTCGATGCTGACCGGTTGCTGGCCAAGCACGCACGGCGTGTGGGCGAACGTGTGGTTCGATCGCGAGGCCCTGCTCACCCGCAATTACGAGACGCAGCGCGACGGAGCGAACGAGGACGCCGCCTCTCCGATGATCTTCGAGATGATCTCCAAGGACCTGACTGCGACCGTGTCCCTCGCGATCCATCGCGGCGCCAAGATCACCCTCGCCGAATCCGCCACGACCGGAGGCACGCTGGCGTGGTTGAACTGGTACGCAAAGCGCGAGAAGAAGGCTGACGAGCTGCTCGCCGAGCAGCTCTTCGAAATCGGCGAGCAGGCTCGAGAGATAGGTGAATGGCCCGCCTTCATCGCCGTCCACCTGCCCGCGGTCGATCACATCGGTCACGTGAACGGCAGCGACGGCGAAGCCTATCGCTCGGCCGTCGTGAATCTGGACAAGTCGATCGGCGCTGCGCTCGACGCCTTCGCGCGCGGCGGGATGCTCGAGAGGCTGACCATCGTGCTCACTTCCGACCACGGTCATCACGGCGCACCATTGAGCTTCGCGTTGGACAGGTTCCTGCCCAAAGCGATCGGCGCGCCGGCGCTGCCCAGTCAGGAGAACGACGGCAAGCGCTCTTTTCTCGAGCGCTTTGGGCACTACACGAGCACGAACCTGGTCTTCACGGTCAGCGGAGAGCGCGAGGCGAGCCTGCACCTGCGCGTGCACGGCGAATGGAGGGACCGGCCGAGTCTTGCGGAGATCCTGGCCTTCCCGGAAGCGCCTGGAGCGTCAACTGCCACCGCGCTTCCCGAACGCCTGCTGCAGTCGCCCGCCGTCGACGTGGTGGTGGTCCGAGCCGGAGCAAACGCGGTCCAGGTGCACGGCCGGCGCGGGACCGCAGTCATCGAACGCTCGGGAGAAGCCGCGGATCCGCTGTTCGCCTATCGCTTGCTGAACGGAGCGGATCCGCTCGGCTACTTCGAAGACGCCGAGCTGCAAACGTGGATCAAGGCCGGCGCCCATGCCTCGCGTGAATGGCTCGAGTCGACCGCCGAGCAGGAACACCCCGACCTGGTCCCGCAGCTGCTGCTTGCCTTCGATCATCGACGCAGCGGCGATGTGATCCTCTTCGCCGCGCCGGGTTGGGACTTTTCGACGAAGTATCGAGGCGGTCATGGAGGGATCGAGCGCGAGGAGATGATCGTGCCCCTGTATTTCGCCGGCCCCGGGATCCGCGCCGGAGTGGAGATCCCCGCCGCGCGGCTCGTGGACATCGTACCTACATTGCTCGAACTCACGGGCACGGCCGCGCCGAGGGCGGCGCACTTCGACGGCGTGACTCTCGCGAATTTTCTGAGCGGAGCGCGGGCCACGGTCCCTGGCGATCCGAGCGCCTCGCGTTAACCTGGAGGCTCCCTCACCCCTCACTGGAGTCATCACCATGCGCAAGAGTCTGATCCGCGTCGCCTGTGTTTCCGCCTTGGCTGCCTTGGGCACGAGCTCGGCCCAAGCCGACGTCTTGTACGCCACCTCGGGCCCGATCAGTCCCTCGCTGCTGACCATCGACCCGCTCACCGGCGGCGCGCTCAGCTCGATGCCGATCACCGGCGAGGAATCGCTGTTCGGCGGCCTCTGCGACGACGGCACCAACCTGTTCTCGCTCGACGGCTACAACGACAACAACTCCGATCGCACCTTCCGCATCGATCCGGCGACAGGCACGGGAACCGTGGTCGGCGACACCACGTTCAACTGGAATTTCCGCTGCACCGAGGTGCTGCGCACGACGGGCGTGCTGTACGCGTCGCGGGACAATGCCCTGTACACGCTGAGCAAGGTGACCGGCGCTGCGACGCTGGTCGCGAACTTGAGCTCGCCGAATCTCGATCAATTGACCGCGCTCGCGATCTCGCCGAACGGTACGGCCTATGTCTCCGACATCGGCAACACCAGCGTGTTCCGCCTGGATTTGACCAGCGGCGCCTTGACGTTCTTCGGCGACGCAGCGCTCGGCACCTGGTTCAGCGATCTGAGCTTCGATTCCAGCGGCACGCTGTGGGGCACCAAGCAAGGCGGTGGCTTGTACACGATCGACACGAACACGGGCGCCGCCACCTTCGTGTCCTTCGCCGGCGACCTCGCGGGGATTTCCTGGCGCTGGAGTTGCATCCCGCTCGTCTACTGCACCGCGAAGATCAACAGCCTGGGCTGCACGCCTTCGATCAGCGCGATCGGCTTGCCGAGCGCCACGTCGGGCTCTGGTTTCACGGTCTCGGCGAGCAACGTGATCAACAACAAGCCTGGCCTGCTCATCTACACCAACAACGGTCCGGCCGCAGTGCCGTTCCTGGGTGGAACACGCTGCATCAACACGCCGATCCGCCGCTCGATCCCGCTCAGCTCGGCCGGAAATCCCCCGCCGAACGATTGCTCGGGTGTCTACTCGATCGACATGAACGCCTTCGCGGTCGGCGCACTCGGCGGCCTCCCCGCTGCCTACCTGCAGGCACCGGGCACCCAGGTCAATTGCCAGGCCTGGGGTCGCGACAACGGCTTCCCGGTGCCGAACAATTCGACGCTGAGCGACGGACTCGCTTATTCGATCTGCCCGTGAAATCGGCGGCGTCGTCGACTTCGCGTCGACGATCGCAAGTTTCTTGATCCTCGAGGCCGGCGACCCGCAAGGGTGGCCGGCCTCGGTCGTCGAGGCGAGCGCAGTACGATCGCCGCGGTCTTCGCGAGTTGGACTCGTGCCGCGCGTGATCAGCGCTCGCGGCGCGCCAAGCGACTCGCAGGGGTGCTGACCTCGACCGTCGAACCGAGCCCCGGGCGACGTCACGGACCGTCGCGTGCCGGACTCGTGCCCACGAGGTCAGCGCGCTCGCCGCGCCGAACAAAACTCGCAAGAGTTCTGACCTCAATCGTCGAACCGAGTGCAGTGGGAACGCCGCGGGCCGCTGCGTGCCGGACTCGTGGCCGCGAGGTCAGCGCTCGCGCCGCGCCAGGTGCGAGATGCAGTCGTGGAGCAGATCATCGATCGCGCCCTGATCGCTGATGAAGTATGGAGCGCGCGACTCGCGATCCGCTCCAACGCGGATGCACAGGAGATTCTCGGGCTCGTCGAGCGCGAAGACATCTTCGTCGGTCTCGGCGTCGCCGACGTAAATCGCCTCGTCGCAATGCAGCCGGTCCAGTTCAGCGCGCAGCGCGAGCCCTTTGTGCGGCGCACTTTCCGGGAGCACGTTGACGACTTCTTTCCCGCCGACGATGCGCACGTCGCCCAGCGCGCCGGCCGCCCTGACCATGGCCTGCCTGGCCTTCTGCTTCTCGGACGCGTGGCGGTAATGGATCGCGACGGAATAGGCCTTGTCCTCGATCACGACGCCGCGATGGCGCGCCGCCGAAGCTTCGAGCAGGGGCAACCAGCGCCGCACCAGGGCGATCTGGCGGCTGTCCGCATTCCATGGCTCGCCACCGTGGTTGCCGACGATTCCCACCAGCTTGACGCCGCGCAGCCGCCTCGCAGCATCCTTGCGAGCGCGGCCGGAGATGACGATGACTCGCTGGAGCCTGGCGAGCTCCTCGAGCAGCTCCCGCGTCGATTCGCGCATCCAGGCCTGGTCGGGATCGTCGACGATCGGAGCGAGGGTCCCGTCGTAGTCGAACGCGAAGACCACGTCGCGCGTCAGGAATCGCCGGAGCTCGCCGACATGGGCTTGCGACAGGATGTCCTTCATCGGAACAATCGCGTTCGAATCTTCCAGGGCCGCATCAAGCGTCCGGTCGTGCGTTCCCGAGTGCGCAGCTGGGCCGCGTCGACGAGCATCCGGCCTGCCCAGCGGTAGACGTTGAATTCCGCGAGGTAGGCGCGCATCGAGCGCATGCGCACGCGCTTTTCCTCGGCCGGCATGCGCAGCGCCGTGGCCAGCGCGGAGCTGACTTCCTCGATGTCGTACGGGTTGACGATCAAGGCCTCGGTCAGCTCGCGCGCGGCTCCGGTGAACTGGCTGAGCAGCAGCACCCCGGCTTCGTCATCGCGCGCCGCGACGAATTCCTTGGCGACGAGGTTCATGCCGTCGTGCAGGCTGCTGACGTAGCACAGATCCGCCGCGCGCAGGAAACGGAACACCGCCGGCGGCTCGTGGTGCGAGCGCAGCAGCACGATCGGGCGGTAGTCCTCGCTTCCGAAATGCTGGTTGATGCGCGCGGTCAGGGCCTCGACGCGATCGTTGAGCTCCTGGTAGGCAGGGATGCTGGTGCGACTCGGATCGGCGAGCTGCACGAAGCTGAAGCGCCCGCGGAACTGCGGGAAGCGCTCGAGCAGCCGCTCGATCGAGAGCAGTCGCTCCTCGATGCCCTTGGTGTAGTCGAGGCGGTCGACACCGACGCCGAGCAGGGCATTGGGCTTTAGCCCGAGCTCCTCGAAGACGCTGCGGCGGCACTCTTCGGCGGGCGGCACGTTCTCGAGCCAGCGCGGCGGCCACTCCAGGGAGATCGGGTAAGGCCGCACCAGCGTGCTCCTGCCTTTCTGCACCACCGCGTGACGCTCGCGATCGATGCGCGCCTCGAGGAAGCGATCGACCGAGTCCTCGAAGTTGTTGCAATCGAACTGCGTGTGGAAGCCGAGGATGCTGGCGCCGAGCATTCCCAACAGCAATTCCTCGCGCCAGGGGCAGATGCCGAAGTGCTGGGCATTCGGCCAGGGAATGTGCCAGAACACGATCACGGTCGCGCGCGGCAGGCGCTCGCGGATCAGCCGCGGCGCCAGAGCGAAGTGGTAATCCTGCACGAGGATGATCGGATCGTCGGAGTCGACTTCCTCGCACACGGCGTTCACGAACTTCGCGTTGACGGCCTTGTAGTGCTCCCAATCCTCGATGCGGAAAATCGGCCGCGTGTGAGCGAGGTGCGACAGCGGCCAGAGGCCTTCGTTGGAGAAGCCGTAGTAGTAGCCCTGCTCCTCCTCGGGCGTCAGCCACACGCGCCGCAGCGAGTAGGACTCCTCGCCGGGCGGAACCGCGACGCGATCGTGGCGGTCGACGGTGTCACGGTCCGCGGATCCGCTGCCGTGGGCCACCCAGGTTCCCGAGCAGGCGCGCATCACCGGCTCCAGGGCGGTGACCAGACCGCTGGCCGGGTGGAGCACGCTGATGCCCCCTTCCGGCGTGCGCTGGTGGATGTACGGCTCGCGGTTGGCGAGGATCACGATCTTCTCGCCGTGCAGGTGGCGATTGAGCGTCTGCTTGAGTCGCTCCGCCGTCCACGAGCCGCTTCCGCTCTCGGCCTGCTCCTCGCTCACCAGCCGCTCCACCAGGGCGCGCACGTCGCGCATGATCGGCTGGAATTCCGTTCGCGGAGTTCCGCCGGCGAGGAAGCGGCGCAGCTCGCTCAACCACCCGTGCCAGGAGAGTTGCGCGACGAGGACGGTCACCGCGGAAGCCGCCAGCGCGAGCAGTCCGATGGCGAGCAGGATGAAGCGGCTGGCCTCGGCCTCGCGGCGCTCGGCGAAGCTGAAGTCCTGGACCAGGACCACGGTTCCCAGGACTCGAGTTCCGTCGGAGAGCGGCAGCGCGCTGAGGTGCGCCTTGCCCCGCGGCAGCGAGATCAGCTGCCTGGATTCCTTCCGAGCCGTGTCTTGCGGCTGCAACGCCCGCGCATTCAGGTCCCGGTACGGGATCTGCTCGGGGAAGCCCTCGGTCTTGGCCAGCATCGACCCGTCGGTCCCCAAGGCCGCGGCGGCCACGAGGCGCTCTTCCTGCTTGATTTCTTCCAAGACACGCCGCAGACCTTGTGGAAGCTCTTTGTGCCAATGCGCAATCAATTCCTGACGCGCGCCGTCGAGGGCGAGCTCTGCCCGGAGACTGACGTCGGTCTCGAACCAGGCATTCGTCGTCCGCTGCACCAGCACCGCGGCCCCCCAGGTCAGCAGCGCAAGACCGAGGACCAGGGCGAAGATGAATTGGGTGGTGCGGCGGATGGAAGCGCTTTCGACCATGAACCAGTTTCACTGCCAACAAGCGTGCCAGTGAGCCCACATCCGCGCCGTGCGCGGGCAGGGCGAACCCGGTTATCCGACCGACGA
>Ga0193706_1000282_pt1 | contig 32448 bp, 25 predicted proteins | sample U3c1metaG_FD_160130 | JGI IMG/M metagenome (GOLD analysis project Ga0193706, IMG submission 160130) | Soil microbial communities from a riparian zone of the East river system, Colorado, United States - U3c1 | ecosystem: Environmental > Terrestrial > Soil > Riparian zone | place: USA: East River... | reverse complement strand
TTTCAGCATCGAAGCTCCCTTTTTCAGCCGCGGGGAGCGTCGCGCCCTGCCCGCTTCGCCGACCGCCCACAAAGGCTTCGGCACCTACGCTTACGTTTGTGGAAGACCCCACCGAGCGGGCTTCAGCCCTGCTCTATCTGCTTGTTCTTATAGGAGTTTTCGGCTGAACCCAAGATTAAGACGGATCGGCCTGCCCCGCGGGCACATCACTCTGTCCCGGTTGCGGAACGGCCGGCGGCGATTCCGGGGGCGGTGGCGGAACCGGTTCGATTACCGGCTGACCGGGCAGGATGACGGGCTTGGGAAGCGGCGGCGCGAGCGGATCGCCGCCGCGCTCGATCACCGCGCAGGGCGATTCGTTGCCCTCCGGCCCGGCGCTTCCCCAGCGGCGGAAGCTTCGGGTGTCGATGTGGAATCGAAGGAAGTTGTAGAAGCCGAGGCCGGCGCCCGCCGCTTCTCCGCTCGCGGAATGCATCGCGCAGAGCCTGCGCATCAGCTCGCCGCGCGAGATCGGCTGGAGCGGGATCAGGTCGAGCGCGAAGAAATCGCGGTGGGCGCTGTTCGACGCCCCTCGGGCGCAGGCGTTGAGCGCGGGATTGCGATAGCCGGAGACCGCTTCCACCGGGCCGAGCGTCGGCCGGACATGGTCGCGAATGTAGCGAAGGGTTTTCGCCATTCCCGGCCATTGGGCGGCGGGCGGAACCTCGAAGGGCGGGCCCGAGCAAGCCCGCCACATGCTCGCGGTTCGGACCACCTGCCAGGTCGGAAGGACGTTGGCGACTCCCGCCGCCTGCTGCCAGGATTCGAAGGAGAGGACAGCGCCCTTCACGCCCGGCCCCGAGTCGACCCAGGCGCGATATTCGTCCGGCCCCTGGCCCTCGGGGAGCTCCTGGGCGAAGGCTGGGAAGGGGGCGGCGAGCAGGAGGAGAGCGGGGATCAGGCGACGCAACATGCGAGGCTTATAGCGCGCGCGTTTCGAGATGCACGAGGGATGTCCTTCCTCGTCATCCCCGCGCATGCGGGGATCCAGACGGCCTCGGAGCCAGGCACGAACGCTTTCTGGATTCCCGCGTGCGCGGGAATGACGATCTAAAGGTTGGGTCCGCCTGCCACCTCCAACCCCCAACCCCAACCCCCCAATATCCGAAACCCTTTCTTAACCAGCGGGGCCGGAAGTGCCGCGCCCGGCACCAGCGCCCGCTCCGAAATCGCGCTCGCTAAGCTTTTCCGCGCGCTGCCATGGCCAACGGCGCGTTAACCATCTCGTTTGAAACAACATTAGCTGTGCTCCCTCCATAAGAGCCGGCGCCGTGCATCAGGCGCCGAGGGAAGCACATGCAGGATCAGACCGCGAAGCAGGACATCAAGCCGAGCCGCAAGGGCTGGCTGTCGCGTCTGGCGCGCGACCAGAAGGGCAATACGTTGGCGATCGTCGGAGCGGCCCTGGTGCCGCTCACCGCGATGATCGGGTCGGGCGTCGACATGAGCCGCGCCTACATGGCGAAGCAGAGGCTTCAGGCCGCCTGCGACGCCGCCTCGCTGGCCGGCCGCCGGGCGATGACCAACGACACCCTGACCTCGACCGTCACCTCCGAGGCGACCAAGTTCTTCAACTTCAACTTCCCTCAGGCCAGCTATCAGACGGCCGCGTTCACGCCCTCGGTGACCAGGCCCTCGAGCGGAGTCGTCGCGGTCTCGGCCAGCACCACCATCCCGACCGCGATCATGAAGATCTTCGGCTTCACCTCGCTCCCGATCAGCGTGACCTGCGACGCTTCGTTGAACTTCGTGAACACCGACGTCCTGCTCGTGCTCGACGTCACCGGATCGATGGCCGAGGACGTCAACGGCAACGCGACGGGCGTCGCCGCCGACCAGAAGATCACGGCTCTGCGCGACGCGGTGATGGCGCTCTACGACGCGCTCGCGCCCGTCCAGACCCAGCTCGCCGCCAATAACATGCGGCTTCGCTACGGGATCGTTCCCTATTCGAGCACGGTGAACGTCGGCGCTCTGATCCGCGCTGTGAACCCGTCCTATTTGGCCGACGACGTCGACCTCGAGGCGCGCGTCGCCAACTACACGACCCCGACCTATATCGGCACTCCGGGAACGCCCGAGCCGCCCGTCCAGGAAATATACGGCAGCTCGCTGACTCAGTCCGACTGCGACAAATATGGCCGCAACGTCAGCTTTACCGGCTTCTCGCCCACCACCGCGACGGGCGGCGGCCCGCCGCCGGCGGCGACCTGGGCGCGCGCTTTCTCGAACGACGAAGCCTCAGGCACCGACTGGGGCTGGTCGACCGCTTCGGACCGGACGACGGGCGGAGGCGACAATCGCATGAGCTGCCGGCGCCGCTATGTCGAGACCGACACGACCTACATCACCGATTACCGGTTCACGAACTATTCCTACATCGAGGAATCGTTCGACGTCCGTCAGTACAAGCTGGGCAATTCGGTGGCGATGGCGACCGGCAGCGACGGCCGAATCGACAATAGCGACCAGCTCGATCCGTTCGAGCTCGCCCAGATCGGCATCGGCGTGACCACGACCAACATCAGCTGGAACGGCTGCATCGAGGAAAGGGAAACCGTCCCGACCATCCGCGCCGCCTCCGGCTACACCATCCCGTCGGGTGCCTACGACCTCGACATCGACCTCGTTCCCAATTCGGCGAACACCAAGTGGCGGCCCCAGATACCCGAAGCCGTCTATCTGCGCGCGAACGGTACGGGCTATCAGGCTTCCTCGCTCGGCGTTGCCGCTTGCCCGGCGGCGGCCAAGCGGCTCGACACCTGGACCCGCGGGGACCTTCAGTCCTACGTCAACACGCTTACGCCGACGGGAAGTACCTATCACGATATCGGCATGATCTGGGGCGCCCGGCTGGTCTCGACCGCGGGCGCATTCGCCGATGGCTGCGCGACCTACAATGGCATGCCCTGCTCCCGGCACATCATCTTCATGACCGACGGCGCTCTGGCGCCGACCACCACCGCCTACAGCGCCTACGGCGTCGAATATATGGACCAGCGGGTCACCGGCGACCCGGCGGGGGCCGCCCAGTATGAAAGCCATTTGCAGCGCTTCAAGATGATCTGCAACGCGGCCAAGAGCGGTAATGTCGGCGCCTCGATCTGGGTGATCGCATTCGGGACCACCCTGAGCAACGACATGAGGGACTGCGCGAGCAACCAGAACCAGGCCTCGACGATCGCCAACCGTACCGCGCTGATCAACAAGTTCACCGAGATCGGCAACAATATCGGCGCCCTGAGGCTTACGCAGTGACCGGGCCTTCACCCGCGCGCTCGGACTCGGCGCCTGGCGCAGCCTCCGTTCGCGCCGGGGCGGGGCCGGCCCGCTCCTCCGCCGGGTCGCCCACCAGCCTATCCGTGAATGGACGGCCGGGCGGGGAAGCGGGCCGGCGCCGGCGTGCCAGGAGCTTCTATCGCCGGATCTTCGCGGACAGCCGCGGCGCGACGATCGTCGAGTTCGCCTTCGTCGCGCCGATCCTGGTCCTGACCCTGCTCGGCCTCTTCGACCTCGGCTATAAATCCTATGTCGCCTCCAACCTTCAGGGCGCGCTTCACGAGGCGGCCCGGCTGGGCACGGTCGGCAACAAGACGACCGCCCAGATCGACGCCCATATCCAGAGCCGGCTGAACCAGTTCTCGCGCGGTGCGACGATCACGATCACCCACAAATCCTATCTCGATTTCTCGGGGGTGACGGTGCCCGAGACGATCACGTCCGACACCGTGCCGATCGGCACCTACAATGTCGGCGACTGCTATCAGGACGCCAACGCCAACGGCGCCTACGACACCGACCGGGGCAAGTCCGGAATGGGCAATTCCGAGGACGTTCTCCACTACACGATCACCATGTCCTATCCGCGGCTCTTCCCGCTGACCAAGCTGATGGGGCTCTCCGCCACCGACACGATCGCTTCCTCGACCGTGTTCCGGAACCAGCCCTACGGCTCGCGCAGCACATCGGTGACGACGCGATGCAACTGATCCCCGGCCCGAAGGTCCGCCGGCGCACGCGCCGCTTCGGCCGCTCGCTTCGCCGCTGCGAGAGCGGCCTGGCGCTGACCGAGTTCGCCTTCGCGCTCCCGATCCTGCTCACGCTCGGGCTGGTCGGGATGGAGGTGGCCTGGCTGACCCTCGCCCACCTCAAGGTCAGCAACATCGCGATGATGACCGCCGACAATGCCTCGCGGGTCCGCGATTCAATCGACGAGGGCAACATCACCGAACTGTTCCTGGGCGCGACCCTGGCCGGCCAGTCGATGAACTTCGCCTCGCGCGGACGTATCATCCTCTATTCGATCGAGCCCAATGCCGCGAACACCCGCCAGTGGATCCGCTGGCAGCGCTGCACCGGAAGCAAGGCGGTCAATCCGACCTACGGCAGGCCCAAGACCGCGGCGGGCGCGAACATCGTCAACGGCACCGAGATCTACGCTAACGACCGGTTCACGCCCGCCACCAACCCGAGCAGCGAGACGGGCGCGACGGCGACCGCGATCGGCCCGACCGGAAACCAGATCGCCGCCGCATCGGGCACCGCGGTGATCATGGCCGAGGTCCATTACGACTATCAGCCGCTTCTCGCCGGCAACATGCTCGGCAACATCACGATCAGCCGTGTCGCCGCGTTCAACGTCCGCCAGCGGACCAACCAGTCGATCACCAACGGGGCGCGGGTTACGCCCGCGAGTTGCGGCTAGGCTGAGCGCCCGAGCCTAAGGAGCAAAACGCGAATGCGTTTTGGAACTTAGGCGAGGAAAAGCGCCAGCCCGGACGGCGGGTCGGCGGAGCCGAGCCCGACCGACGGCGAGGCCGTCCTCGCCGTCGCTGACACGACCACCGAATTCGATCTCAGAATGACCTTGATTGTTCCCCGGCGAAAGCCGGGGTCCAGATTCGGACTCGGCAATTAGACAAAGGCCCAAATTAGGTTTCGCGCAGAGACGCAGAGGGACGCAGAGACGCTGAGCGTCCGCGCCTCGTGCCCCAGGCGGCGCAAACATCCAGGCTTCCTGCCGGAAACGCATGTGAACCCCAAGACCGACTTCGTCGGAATTCCTGCCAAGGCTCTGAGAAGAGGCCCGACAATGGCGAAACGCCCGGATTCTCTGCGTCTCTGCATCTCACCGCGTCTCTGCGCGAACCAACGAAGTGCGTTGAAGACACCGGCCGGGGCGACCGAAACCCGGCCTTACCGGCCACAAAAAAGGGGGCCGCAAGCGCCCCCTTTCCCGTTCCGATCCGCCCCGATCAGAAGTCTATGGAAACGCGCCCGTACAGGAACCGGCCGTTGAAGCCGAAGGGCGAGAAGCCGGAATAGGGCAGATAATATTGGTTGATCGGATATTGGCCGCCGATCGCCGCCGGGCGGGCGCCGAAGGGGGAGCGGTCCGGATAGACGTCGAAGACATTGTCGGCGCCGATCGCGAACTGGACGCTCTTGGCCGGGTTGAAGCGGATCTCGAGGTCGGTGATCCACTTGGCGCCGAGCAGGATGTCGTCGGGACCGAGCAGCACCAGGCTGGTCGGATCGGCGATCGGATTGGCGGCGCCCGGAGCGATCACCTTGCCGAAGCGGGTGGTTCGCGCGGTGATCCCGAACTTGCCGATGTCGCCGTCGGCGCTGAACACGATCTTGTCCTTGGGCTGGCCGTTGGTGAAGCGGATGCCCTCGACCCGGCCGAACAGAACGATCCCGGGGATCGTGGCGAGCGGGCCGAGATCGTTGATCCGCCGGTCGATCCGGTTCTTGCTGTAATTGTAGGCGGCGGTGAGCGTCCAGCGGCCGATGCCCATTTCCGGCATCCGGTAGGTGGCGACCGCATCGACTCCCTCGGTGGTGGTATCGAGGCCGTTGATGAAGAATCGGGCCGCGCCGATGCTCTGGAAGCCGTTGGCGTCGAGCACCGCCTTGACCGCGTTGTTGACTGCGGCGGTGCCGCTTCCGGCCGCGCCGAGATTCTCGGTCAGGACGATCCGGTCGTCGATCTTGATGTTGTAATAATCGACCGTGAAGGTGAGGCCCTGGACCGGATTGGCGGTCGCGCCGACGCTGATATTGACCGATTTCTCGGGCTTCAGATCGCTCGAGCCGAGGGCTCGCGCGACCGGGCTGTCGACGGCCAGAGTCGAGATGTCGACCGGGAAGCCGTTGATGAAGTTGGTCGAGGTGGTGGTGAAGAATTGCTGGTGGAGCGAAGGCGCCCGGAAGCCGTTCGAGATCGACCCGCGGATCGCATAGCCGTCGACCGGCTCGAAGCGAAGGGCGAGCTTGCCGTTGAAGGTTCCGCCGAAGTCAGAGAAATGCTCGTAGCGGCCGGCGAGGGTGGCGGTGAAGCCGGTGAACAGATCGGTGTCGAGCTCGGCGTAAGCGGCCCAGCTGTGCCGGCTCTCATCGGTCGCGCTCGCCGTTGGTATGCCCGGAAAGCCCTGGGCGCCGACTGCGGCCTGGCGGCCCGGGAAGCTGCACACGCCGGTGCCGGCGTTGAACACCCCGCCCTGGGTCGTGCAGTTGGCCGCGGTCGTGTTGATCGAGGCGCGGAACAACGGGCCCGGCGCGAACGACTGGTTGTCGCCGGGGCGGATCACGAAATTCTCGTTGCGATACTCGGTGCCGGCCGCGACCGACAGCGGCTTGGCGAAGCCGACCTCATATTCGTTCGAGAAATCGAGATTGGCGACGATCTGGCCGTAGCGAAGCCCGCCGGCGTCGAAGACGTTCTGGCTGGCAGTGCCGAACGAGGTGTTGAGCGAGTTTCGGACGGTATAATCGAAGGCGTTATGGCCGTAGCCGACCGACAGATCGGTGTTCCAGCCGGCCAGCGTCCCGCGGACTCCCGACGTGAAGGCATAATCCTGAAGGTCGGTCTGAATGAAGGGCAGGAAGCCGTCCGGGGTCAGAGGCACGAAATTGGCCGCGTTCGGGGTCTGGCCGGGCGCCAGGACCGAATAGTCGCGGTTCGCGGCCGCATTCTGGTTGCGGTAATTGGCCGCGCTGAGGCCGTCGCGCGTGCCCCAATTGCCGAACATGTAGAGCTCCCAGTCGCCGCCCATGGGGACGCCCACGTTGGCGAAGAAGTTCAGATCCTCGGTCTTGGCGTCGCCGTAGCGGAACTCGAGCCGGTCGAAGGTCAGCTCGCGCGCATCGAAGGCGGCAGTGGGCCGGTTGTAATTGGGGCGAAGATCGAAGCCCGCGCGGTTGGTCGGGTTGCGGTCGCGATATTCGGCGGTGAGGTTGACATAGCCCTCCGGGCCCACGGCGAATCCGAAATTGGCGCCGATCGTCCACATCTGGCCGTCGCGCGCCTGGCGCTGGCCGCTCGAGGTCGCGGCGAAGACCCGGTTGTCGTTGGGATCGAGGAAGGGCTGGCCGGCATTGGTCTGCAGGCCGGTGATGTCGGCGACGTCGTCGAGCGTGGTGACGTATTTGCCGTAGGTGGCGCTGGCGCGGCCGCCGTGGTTGGAATTCTTCAGCTGGATGTTGATCACCCCGGCGATCGCGTCCGAGCCGTATTGCGAGGAGGCGCCGTCGCGAAGGACCTCGATCCGGCCGATGGCGAGGCCCGGGATGGTGTTGAGATCCACCGCGGCGCTTCCGCGGCCGACCGTGCCGTTGATGTTGAGAAGGGCCGAGACGTGGCGGCGCTTGCCGTTGATCAGGACCAGGGTCTGGTCCGGCGACAGGCCGCGAAGGGTGGCGGGGCGCAGAGCGTCGGTGCCGTCGGCGATCGACGGCTGCGGGAAGTTGAAGGAGGGGACGAGATCGTTGAGGATCTTGTTAGTCTCGGTCTGGCCCGAATTCTGGATCGCCTCGGTTCCGATCACGTCGATCGGGACGGGGCTGTCGGCGACGGTCCGGTCGCTCCGGCGCGTGCCGGTGACGATCAGGGTCTGCTCGTTGACCGGGGCTTCGGTCGACTGGTCGGCCGCGGGCTCAGCGGGCGGCGCCTCTTCCTGCGCGTAAGCGGGCGCGGCCGCGAGCGCGAGCGTGGACAGGGACGACATGAAGATGAGGTGCGAAATGCGAGACATGGTTGCTCCCCCCGAAGGACCATAGAGTTGAGGAAGCCAGCTTAAGCCATTCGCGCGAACTGGAAAGCTGTTTTTTGTGCGGCGCAAAAAAGACCGGTCGCCGTAGGGGCGGGCCGCTCGGGGTTGGTCGGAGCACGAGGAGGAGCTAGGGGGAAGGAATGACGACACCGATCAAGGTAGATCTTCCCCACCGCCTCGGCGCGCAGGAAGCGAAGCGGCGGCTCCAGAACGGCATTGGATCGCTGAAGGACCATATTCCCGGCGGCGCGGCGGAGGTCAGCGCGACCTGGCAGGACGAGAGGATGAGCCTTCTGGTCCGAGCCATGGGCCAGGACGTGCGCGCCACCATCGACGTGGAGGAGACCAAGGTGAGGCTCGAGGTTCAGCTGCCGCCGATGCTCTCCTTCCTCGCGACGCCGATCGAGGCCCTGCTGAAGCGCAAGGGCAGCGAGATGCTCGAGGACAAGAGCAAGTAGAGCCGGCAGACCCGGATCTCACGACACTCGGTTCAGGCTCAGGGCGAACGGGTGTGTGCCTCCTAATCCTTGCTGCGTGTCGCCCGCGAGGCGCGGCGGTCCGGCTTCTCGCTTCTGACCAGCGAGGTCACCATGCAGCGGTCGCCTTCGACGATCAGGGTGCTTCCGCGCTGGAAGGTCGAGCCGAAGCGGCTGTCGATGCCGATCCGGGTGGCCCAGGGAAGGTTGATGCAGGTGCCGGCGATCTCGGCCTTGTACCAGTCGCGGCTGCGATCCTGGAGATAGACCGTGTCGCGATCGTCGGCGTGGAAGCTTCGGATCCCGCCGCGCAGATTGGCGAACGGAATCACGGCTTCCTCGCCGGTGATCGGCGGGGGCGTTCTTGGCTTGGAGGCGGCAGGGGCGGCGAGGACCGCGCCGGCCGCGAGCGCGAGGACGAGCTTGTTCATGATGAACTCCCTACCACATTTCGTCTGAACCCGCGCTGAGCGCCATTGTTTCCGAGACGCGGCTTGCCTCGGGCGATTGCGCCGCTAGCATCCCGCCCGGTTCAGCGGGGAGACGGGAATGCGGCATGTCGCGGTGATTGGATCGGGGCCGGCCGGCTATTATACCGCCGAGGCTTTGCTCAAGACCTGGGGCGACAGCGTCTGCGTCGACGTGATCGACCGGCTGCCCGTGCCCTACGGCCTGATCCGCTTCGGCGTGGCGCCCGACCATCAGTCGATCAAGGCGGTCTACCGGCGCTACGAGAAAGTGGCTCTGACCGCGAACATACGCTTCGTCGGCAACGTCACCGTCGGGAGCGACGTGACCGTCGCCGAGCTTCGCGACCTGTACGACGCGGTGATCCTGGCAACCGGCGCGCCCAACGACCGGCCGCTGGAGATAGAGGGGGGCGACCTGCCGGGCGTGATCGGCTCCGCCGCCTTCGTCGGCTGGTATAACGGGCATCCGGAATTCGCCGATCTCGACCCGCCGCTCGACGTCTCGGCCGCCGCGGTGATCGGCAACGGCAATGTCGCGCTCGACGTGGCCCGGATCCTGTCCAAGACTCCGGCCGAGTTCGGGGGATCGGACATCGTCGGGCATGCGCTGGACTCGCTCGCCGGCTCGTCGATCCGGACGATCCACATGCTCGGGCGGCGCGGGCCGCACCAGATCGCCATGACCCCCAAGGAATTGGGCGAGCTCGGCCATCTCGAGGATGCGGTGCCCAGGGTCGATCCCGCCGACTTCCCGCCCCAGGGCGACGACGCTTTGCTTGAGCCGGGCATGCGCAAATCGGTCACGCATCTGCGCGAATTCGCGGGGATGGAGCAGGGGATCAGGAGCAAAGTCGTCGACTTCGATTTCTTCGCAATGCCGGTCCGGGTGGAGGGGGACGGGAAAGCCGAGCGGCTGATCGTCGAGCGAACCCGGCTGGCCGAGGACCTGCGGTCGGTCGGGACCGGCGAGACCTATGCGATCGAGTGTGGGCTGATCGTCAGCTGCATCGGCTACCAGACTCCGCCGATTGACGGCGTGCCCTACGAGCATGGCCGCGGCCGCTTCGCCAATTCGGAAGGGGTGATCGGGGACGGCCTTTATTGCGTCGGCTGGGCGCGGCGCGGGCCGACCGGAACGATCGGGACCAACCGGCCCGACGGATACGAGGTCGCCGAGAAGATCGCCGCCGATCTGGGCGACGCGCCGAGCGTGAAGCAGGGCGGCCTCGGGCTCGACACCTTGCTTTACGCGCGGGGCGTCGAGCCGGTGACCTTCAGCGACTGGCAGAGGATCGAGGCCGCCGAGACCGGACGGGCGAGGATCGGAAGCCCGCGGGAGAAGTTCGCGACGATCGCAGAGATGCTGGGAGCGCTGGGGCGATAGGCGGAGGGGGTTTGCACTGGGTTGCGCTGGTCCCGGCCCTCAAAATGCTCCTCCACCAGCCTGCGGCCGGTCCCCCTCCCCTGGAAAGCCAGGGGAGGAACGGGTAGTGGGTCAGTTTGAAAAATAGGCCTGCTGGTCTAACCTCTCCGTTGGGAGGGTGACATGGACGCGGACAGGCGCATTGATGATCTTGAGCTACGGCTCGAGAAATACCACGAATGGCTAGTGGAATCGATCCAAGAGCGGGATCGGCTGGCATTGGATGCAGCGTGGGGCGTTCACTACGCGCTATACCAAAACATCTCGGCCATAGGCATCTTGGCCGGCGCGTACATCGCGTTCGAACAGCGATCTTGGGTGATCGGGATCGGAGTCGGGTTGGCGCTCCTGTTCTCTCAGTTTGCGATCTTCTCATGGAGCAATGGCCAGCGCATGAAGGAGGTAGATCGGTTAGCCCAGCTTCCAACGTGGGAATGGAAGGGCTAGCTGGCCGCTTTCTTATAGCGCCCGCGCGCCTTCGGAGCCGCTTCGGCATCCTCGACCAGCTTCGCGATATCCGCGATTTCCCAGAGGCTGTCAGTCACGCCAGCGGCCATCGCGGGTGACATGCGCAGCGTCTTATGGATGCGGACGAAGTTGTAATACATCATGTGAAGAGCGACGGCGTGGGCGTGGTTCTCGACCTTCTTGGAGAAGGCGTTGGTGAGCCGGGTGAAGCGGCGCATGTGCATCCGGATCGTAAGGTTCTGGCGCTCAACATAGGACGTGGAAACGTGCGCCGGATCAGGATTTCCCTCCACCCGAAACTTCTTCGCGCCGGTGCACTGTGCGGGGCTGTAGCGGCCCGGTGCGGTGATCGTCGGGCCGTACATCTTTACGAGCTGAGCATAGTCCACGTCGGCACCGAACGCACCTTCAACGGCTTCCAGATAGGCCTTGTGCCCGTCAGAGGTAAGCTGGACCCGGTTGGCGAGGCGGGCGCGGAGATCGTCCATAAACCACATCGCATATTCGGCATCGCGCCCGCCGACGAGATAGGAGACGATGAGCTTGCTATCCGCATCGAGCGCCGTCCACGTCCACGTGTCGCCAGCATGGTCAGGAGCGGCCTTAGCGGTCGCTACGGTACGCTGCTTGGCATAGGTGAAACTCCAAATCTCGTCGACTTGGATGCGAGTCGCCTTCACGTTCCGGACGTTGGCATCGTGATAGGCGGCACAGGCCTTGCCTGCATCAATCAGCAGCTTGTTGACTGTGTTTTTGCTGGCACCCGTGAGACGGGTGATGGCGCGGATGCTCATCCCTTCACAGAGAAGGTGGAGAATGCGGGCGCGATCTTCGTTTGAGAGCCTGTTCATAGGCTCTCTTATAATGACCCTTATGCTTGAGTGTCAAGCATCAAGTGTCAGTTTGCGCACCTCTCTCAGATCCGTGTGTAGGCCCTGCAAAGCTTCGCTCACGATCTCATGCCGTGATGGGCGGATAGTGACCAATGACAGAGCATCTTGCAGCATCGAGTCAGACACCTGCTGCTTCCGGCTGCCCGTCTGCTTTTTTGCTGTCATCGTTGCCTCCAGTGAGCTGTCCAAATGCTCGCGAGTAGTAACTTTGGTTCACCTCTGGACCGAAGTAATGTTTGCGACGTATCCAAACCAAACCTTCGCTTTTAGTTATGATTGCAACATCAATTGGACCGCCAACGGTCTGCTCATCCGTGGAGAATCGTCGCTTGTGCGATGTGAGTTCTACCAAGGCATAAGCTATATCGGCTAGCTCCTTCTTGGACATGAAGTATACAATGTCGAGAAGGTCCTGTCTAGAGCTTTCTTTCAGGCCCTTCATCATTTTTGCGTAACGCTTATTTACTTTGTCTTTGACGGATTTCTTAATGTCCTCATCGCTCTCTTTTGTGGTCGCAGCTAATACTTCATCAAGGGCCTTCCCGACGAACGACCTTATTTCTCCCTCTAGCTCAGTATCCAGACCATACATAAACCGTTCAACCATTTCCTTTTGGGCAAATGGCACTACTTCTGCTCTTGTAGTTTTACGGTCTATGTCGACTTCATTAGTCGAAAGGACTTTGAGCTGATTAAAATAGACGCCGTCGATTTCAAGATATCGAACAGTTGGGAACATATCCTTCTCAGCAAACCCGCCGAATACAAGGCCCGTGACTAGGTCTGAATCCCGTTTACTTTTCATCAGTCGGAACGCTAATTCATAAGCTGCATCGAGTATGTCCGGGGTGACCTCCATGCCTTTAAAGGTATCTCGACATGCTCTCTCTATAACTTTCGCAAAGCGCTTTTTGAATCTGGCGAGTGTAACGCGGGACAGGAAGCCAGGGAGAGGCCTCGCTTTTTCAACATCAGCTTGCTTGGTCAGAAGGTTAATCAAGACGCCATCGGGCGTCTCGTCCGGCTCGCCGCCTTTCAATATCTGAGTGAGTAATCCCCGAATTACTGAGTTGGCACTTATCCAAATTCTTTTCAGTGGGTCACGAAGGACCAGATAGAGATACTTCTCTTCCTCAAACATCTCATGGCTAAAGCACCTCATGTACTCTAAGAAGTCGTCTGTCGCTTCTTTCATGCTAGCGTAATTCGGACTCTTCTCTCGTTCCTTCCTGAACTTTCGGATTAGAACGTCCATAGGTACGCCGACAAATTCCACATTATTGTAAATCATGAGCGCGATCGGCTGATTTCGCGAGAACTCAAAAAGCTTCTCAGCGGTGTCGTAAACCTTTGTCTTGCCGCCCACAGATATCTGAACCGCGCTATCCGCAGCCAAGGCCAGAGCGGAGCGATTCAGGATCGCAATCTCAGCGGTCATTCTTGCCCCAGCGGGCCGCAGCGGCAAGCTGCGCAATCTCGCGCCGTCGCTCCGGCGATAATGCCTCGGCTCGCGCCTTACCGCCCTTCAAGCCGCCCTTTCGTCCCATCATGACGGCAGCTAAATCCCTGCCGTCGTCCAGCACAAGCGAATCTGGAACCGTTCCGGTGGCAATATCTGCTATCAGCTTTGCGAGCTGGTTCGGATCGCGCGGGCGAGGAGTGCGTTTCGTCTCGGCCATGAGCGGGGTATAAACATGCTTGAGCGTGCAGGCATATCCCCTCAAGCATAAAATCCAATTTCAAATTGACCCACTACCGAGGAACGGCACCGGTTGCGCTGGCGGCAACCGGTGCCTATAGACGCGCCCCTGTCTCCCGGTTGGCTTCGGCCAGACGCACCGGTCGGGGAGTAGCTCAGCCTGGTAGAGCACTGTCTTCGGGAGGCAGGGGCCGGAGGTTCGAATCCTCTCTCCCCGACCAATTTTCCATCGCATTAGAACCAGTCGGCTCGGCCCAGCCATAGAGCCCTGTCTTCGGGAGGCAGGGGCCGGAGGTTCGAATCCTCTCTCCCCGACCAATTTCCTTCATCTGCGCGGTTACCGGCCAGCTCGGCCCAGCCAAATAGAGCACTGTCTTCGGGAGGCAGGGGCCGGAGGTTCGAATCCTCTCTCCCCGACCAATTTTCCTTTCTGATCCAGGTCACGGCGCCAATCCGCAAGAACGCGCTTCCGCGCCCGGAATAATGTGCGATAGTCCGCTCCCAAATCCTTAGGGGAGGATTGTCTGTTCGAGACCGTGGACCTCGAGGCGGTCGGCGCCGCCCTCGGCTGTTCGGGCGAGACCGCTCAGCAGATCATGGGGCAGGGCCGGATCCGCACCTATCCGGTCAAGGCCCACCTCGTCCGCCAGGGCGACCCCTCGACGACGGTCTATCTGCTGATCCTGGGTCGGGCGCAGGCCCTGCTCTACGCGTTCGACGGCCAGACCATCCTGCTTCAGGAATATCGGAGCGGCGACCTGTTCGGAGCGCTCGGAAGCCTTGATCCAGCCTCCGAGGATTCCGACGTGATCGCGATCGAGGAGGTTCGCTCCTTCCTTCTCGAGGCCGCCTCGCTGGTCGGCCTTGTCGAGCGTCACGCCTGCATCGGCCTCGCTTTGACGCGGCTGCTTTTCAAGCGGCTGCGCATGATGTCGGAGCGGATGTTCGAGCGCGCGGCCTTGCCCGCCACGGGCCGCGTCTGCGCCGAGCTCCTTCGCCTGGCGCGCGAGGGAGAGGACATGACGATCCGCCCGGCCCCGGTGATCGCCGAGCTCGCTCTGCGCGCCGCCACCACCCGCGAGACCGCCTCGCGAACGGTCAATGCTCTTGAGCGGCGCGGGATCATCCGCCGCGATCCCGGGGGACTGGTCGTCACCGCTCCTCACCGTCTCGAGGAGGAGATTCTAGCTTTCAGAGCGTAGAGCGCGACGGGCGCCCCGCCGCCCCGGTCGTCCAGCTCCCCGATCAGCTCCGAGACAATGTCGAGCGGATTGGCCGCGGCGAGCGCGGCCGCGAAATCCTCGGTGACGCAGATCGAGCCGGGCGGCGCCGACGCCGCCGCGGCGCCCGCCAGCTCGGCCGGCTCGCCGGCGAGCCGCGGCGTCCCGCTGAACGGATCGTCGACCGGATCGGCGATGCCGTAATGGCCGCCGATGCCGGGCGCCTGATCTGCCGGCAGGCGCTCGGCCAGCGCGGTCGCCGCCCGGGCCGCATCGATCGCTTCGGCGTACCCGAACAGGATCTGGTCGCCGGTGAAGTAAGGCGGGATCGCGGGCGCGGGCAGCTCACCCAGAAGTCCGGCCAGTTCCGCCAGCTGGCCACCGGCGCCGTCGGCAGCGTGCACCCGGATAGCCAGCAGAGCGAGACGCCGATGCTCGCGCGAGGGGAGCGGCGGAGGAGGCCCCGCCGCCTGGGGCTCTCGCGGCGCCGTGATGATTCGCTGATTCCAGCCGGCCTCCGCCCAGCGGCCGTGACCATTGTCCGCGTGCGCCTCCGCCGTGGACGATTGATCGAGGACGAGGAGCTGAAGCGCCCGGCTCTCCAGCCGCCGGGCGTTGATCACCGCCGCGCCCATCGCGATCTCGTCGGCGACGGCGATCGTCGTCCGATCCGGCGGCATTCCGAACGGCCGAACGGCCCGCACCGTTTCCGCCCTGGCCAGCACCGCGTCGAAGCGCCTGCGCCAGGTCTTGCCAAGCGGGTCGACTGAAACCGAGGCAAAGCTTTGCACGCCGCCGGGAAGCAGGACGTGAAGCTCGGCCCCCCGTTCCAGCAGGGCTTCCGCGATGATGATGTCCGCACCGGCCGCGAGCGCCCCGAAGCCGAAGCCGACATTCTCCTCCTCGAGCACTGCCGCGATCTTCTCGTCGAGATGCTCGCGCCGAACCACCTTCGCATCGAACGACATATGCCCGCCGAAGTGCAGCGAGCGCGGAGGCCGGTGCGAATCGAGCCAGACGGCATCCTTGCACTGTGCGCCCAGGATCAGCGCGAACTGACGAAGCGTCGACGCATGGTCCTCCCATGCGCGCGGGGCCAGGGCGATTGCCTCGGAGAGAGCGGCACGGCACTCTTCGTGTCGGCACAGGAGCAGCAAGGCTTCCGCGCGTGTGGCGCAGCGCCAGTAAGGGGTCTCGGGCTCTTCGGGATGGGCCTCGATGAGGTCGAGGACCGATCGAGCACGGTCTGCCGCCTCCTTTGCATCGCCCGCGAGCCTATAAAGCGTCGCGGCATTGATGAGAGGGTAGCTGGACCCCGAGACCTGTCCTGCGCGATCGTAAGCGGCGGCCGCCTTGCGAAGCAGCGAAACGCGCTCGGCCCCGCCGCGGACGGCCAAATCCTTGAACAGCCGACCCTGCAAGGCAAGCGCGGCAGCGTCTTCCATATCGAAGCCGCCCGCCTCCAGCTGGCGCAGGGCCTGCTCGGTCGCGCCAGCGCGCGCCAAAGCGACGAGGGCCGCAAGAGCCGGATAATTCGCCATGCACCCCTTTCAATTCTCGATGGTACTGCCCGTCAAGGCGCCGCCCCGCAATTCCGCCGATTTCTCATGGGCGCATCGCACTGCCCGGATACTTTTCTCGCCATTCGCCCAATGCTGGATGGGCTCCATTCGTGCGAAAAGTGGCAATGGCCCGTGATCACCGACCTCGCTAGCACCGGCTCGGCGTTGGTGCCGTGACCGCGGTCACACATTGCCCGCCACGTGAGCTAGCGGACCCGCCCGAACGGAGACAGCGTCTTCGCCGCCCGGGCCGCGGCCTGGCCGTTTCCGGCGTTGAGCGATCTGAGCAGGATCGCTGCCTGGCGCTGCATGATCCGGTCGAGTTGGGTCGGGGCACGTGCCCTGACCGCGGCTTCGGCGAGGCGCTTCGCCTCGGCGATATTGCCCGGCTCGATCTGGATCTGGTTGAGGCTCGCAAAGGCCGGGAACATCGCGCGGTCGCCGCCGAGGGCGAGAGCCCGTTTGAGAGCCTGGAGGCCGGTTCCCTTGCGGGCGCCGAGCGCGGTTCGTGCCATCAGCGGGCCGAGCTCGATCACCGCGCCGAGATGCCAGCCGGCGAGGGCCATCTGGGCCTCGGCATCGTTCGGATGCGCGGCGACCAGCGCCTCGAACTCGCGCCGGGAGGTCAAAGCGTCGGAGCGGCTCTTCCCGAGCTTGCTGCGGTAGCTGATCGCCATGGCGCGGCTGAGCCGGGCCTGCAGGTTCCGCGGATCGCGCGCCAGGACCGCGTCGGCGGCCTTGAGCGCCCGATCGATGCGCACGAGGGCGGTCGCCTTGTCGGGGACGCTGTAAGCGGCATCCATCAGGAGATCGCGAGCGCTCTGCGCGGCGGCGGGAGATGCGATGGCGATCGCGACGGGAAAGAGGAAGGCGGTACGACGAAGCATGGAATCTCTCGGTGGGGGTCGGGCCGGCCCGGACAGGGAAGCCTCCATCGGGAATGGTCCTAAGCTATTAGAAGCGCTGCGTCACTGCCGTCCGCGAGTCACCGCCGAACCACGTTGGTCTGTCCCGGCGGGACCTGGTCGAAGACGATCAGCCGCACCGGCTCCGTCCCAATCACCCGGCCCTCATGCCACTCGTCGACCGCCTCGACCACGCCTTCTCCCGGGCCAAACGCGCGGACCAGGCCGCTTGCCTCGTAGCGGACGCTGAGCCGGCCGCGGTCGACATAGACGTAACGCGGCCAGGGATGCTTGTGCATGGGTAGAAGCCCGCCGGCCGGGATCAGGGATGTGGAGATGACGGCCTCGCCCGGGCTCGGCAGAGCGCCCAGGGGCTGCCCGGTGACCGTCGCCGAGGCACGGCCCGCCACGGTGACGACCGCGCCCGTAGACGCGGACGCGGCGGCCGGTGGCTTCGGCGCGTCGGCGCACCCGGTCGCGAGAAGAAAGGCGATGCAGGCATGGCGGCGGGACATGGCGTTCCTCCGTTCGACCGGAGCGCATCGTCTACACGGTGGACCGGTCCCTTTGAACGGCCGTGAGCGACTGGCCGAGCACTTTCGTAGCGCCGGCTTGCACCCCCGACGCGTGCCGCAGGCCGGATCAGGCCGCAAGCGGGAGGAGGGCCTCGGCAAGACCCGTTGGAAGGCCGGCCGCGCCGGATTCCGCCTCGGATCGGGGCGACAGGCCGAGACGGAGCAGCACCGGCCGGTGATCGGAGATTTTCTTGATGTAATCGGGCGTCTCGGAATCGGCCGCGACAATGAAATAGTCCTTCGCGCCATAGGTCTTGGCCAGGTTCGGCGAGATGAAGATATGGTCGATCAGCGATCTCGGCGATTTCAGATAAGTCATCGCCCCAGCCTCCTCGTCCTCGGCCGAGAGCGGCAGCATGGTTTTGGTCAGCGCGGCGAAATCCTGGGTCGCCAACTCAGCGTTGAAATCGCCGCCGATCACCCAGTCGGCCTCGCCGCTCTGCTTCGCGGTCTCGGCGACTGCGGCGCCCAGGATTCGAGCGCCCATCCTGCGGCGAGTCGCGCCCTCGGCCATTGCCTTCAGGTGCAGAGGCACGATGTTGAAGTCGAATGGCTCGCCGATGTCGCGACGATTGCGCGCCCGAAAACGGAAGAGGCCCGGATAGCGATCGAAGACTCGCCCGTGCACGGACTCCAGGCCGAGATCGTCGAAATTGCGGCTGTCCACGTCGAACCACGGCTTGACGTGTTCGGGCCAATCGGCGTCGATCCGGCTGACGGTGGTGGCATTCCACAGGATTGTCGTGCTCTGCTTGCCCGCCGCCGCCTTGGGCTCCGACGCCGCCCATTCGAACTTCATCCCGTAATGCTGGGCGAGATGGTCGACCAGATGGGCGGTAGCCGCCGGAGACGATTCGACCAGCACGTAGATGTCCAGCTGCAGATCGGTAACGACCTTGGCGACGTCGGTCGTCTTATCCTTGTAGCGGTTCGTGAACCATTCGACGTTCCAGAAGCCGATATCGATGTCGTGCGCTTCCCCCTGATAGGTCTTGACCACCTTCTCGAGCGCGGTGTCGCCGGCGGTCGGCCGCCCGAGCGCGCCGAAATAGCCGAGAAGGGAATCGGTGTCGCGGAAGCAGCGCAGCGCCTCGCGCGCGGGCGCGCCGAGCGGGCCGTTGATCTGGCGTTCGAGATCGGCCGCGATGGCGGACATCTTGATTGCTTCATTGATGTAATTGCCGGCGAAGTTGGCGAGCTCCGGATAGCTCGCGACCAGGGTTTCCCGCCGCCGCGCCGCGTGATGAAGGCCGATCAGCTGCCAGTCATTGTTGAAGACCGGCGAACCGGAGCTGCCGCCCTCGGTGTCGGCCAGATAATGGATGGTGACTCCGGAATCGCCGATGATCCGGTTCTCGCGCAGCGCGACGCGCTTCATCTTGCCATCCGGATGCTGGACGATGTGCGCGAATTCCTTCTCGAGGGTGGTGAAGGAACCGCGGCTGGCCGGAATGGGTGCGTAACGGGCTCCGGCTGCGGGATCGATGCGGACGAAAGTGTAATCCAGGCCGTCCTTCGCCGGGCTGGTCAGGAACAAGGCATCGGGATCTAGCCGATAGGCGACGGTCTCCTGTGGCTTGCGGTCGCGATTTAGCTGATAGTCGAAGATGCACCGTGCCTCGCGGGCGCGCTCGGGCGACCAGATGACGTGGTTGTTGGTGAGGAGCACGTCCGCACCGATGAGGAAGCCCGTCCCGTCCTCCTCGTCGTCGAAGCCGACCTTGCACACGGCTCTCCCGAGCGTCGCTCCGAGCTCGAGCACATAGAAAGGGAGCAGATCGTCGCCGCCGACGAGCCGCTCCAGCTCGATATCCTCGTCGGCCGCCGAAACGACGAGCGTTCGGGCCAATGCGCGATTCATGCGCAGCCGCTTGCGGAACTTCGCGGGTTTGGCGATGCTCGTGCCGCGGAGCCTGTCGATCGACGCCGGGCTTAGCTCGAGAAATTCCAGCTCGTTCCTTTTGGGCATTATCTTTCTCCTTAGGCCGCGCGGCCCAGTTCCGCCTTGCCCGCTTCGCCGGCCGCCAAGGCGGCCTTGGCGATGTCCTTCGCGCAGGCGCTCAAAGCGGCGAGGGCGTCGACACGCTGGAAGGCGAGGCCGGTGTGGAGGACATTGTCCTGCTCGTCGTCTCCGTCCTGGATCGCGACCGCGCCGCGCTGAAGCCAGCCGCGCAAGTCCGCGACCGAAGGCAGGCGGCCGGTCGCGCGGCGGTGCAGCGACTGTAGGAGCAGCACGATCCCCGTGATCACCGGCGTTGCCTGGCTGGTACCGTGCTGGACCGATTCACCGATGTCGTTGAGGATCCCGGATGAGGTCATCGGCGCCCCGGGCGCGAAAATGTCGGTCGAGCAGGTCGCACCGATCTTCTCGTGCAGACGTTGGGAGAAAGGCGTGATCCGGTCCGGTCCGGTAGCGAACGCCTCCGCACCGCTCTGGTAGCGGAAGCCGCCCTCATCCTCGTCATAGACGGCGCCGACGCTGAGCGAGTCCCGGAAGATGGCGGGATAGCCCATGCCCTGGGCGCTGTTGTGCACGAAATAATCATTTCCGGCGGCAATGCAGCAGACCACGCCGAGAAGGCTCAGCTGACGGATGCGAAGGCCGACGGCATCGTTGGCGAACTGGCCGTCCGACTGGTAGTTGCCGCTGTCGCCGAGCGACATGCAGACCGCCGAAATGTCGAACTCGGCGCGATGGTCGATCACCCATTGAAGCGCATCGGCGACGCTCTGGAAGCTGCCGCCGCCATCGTTCGAAAGCACTTTCAGCGGGATGATACGGGCGCCGGGCGCCATGCCGATATGAATGTCACCGGCGCAGATAATGCCGCCCACATTGGTCCCGTGGCCCTGTCCGTCCGTGGCGTCGTCCGGATCGCCGCCATTGTCTTCGGTGAAATTGCGCTGGGCGGCGACGCGGCCGGCAAAGTCCGAATGGCTCGTCCGCAGCCCCGTATCGAGAACGGCGACGGTCGTGCCGGCGCCGTCCACCTTGTAGGCGGTGCGCGCCTGGTTGACCCGGATGAGTCGTGAGGCCTGCAGCAGCTCGGCGAGGAATGGCTCCTCATGCTGGATCGGCGCGTCGACGGGTTTCACGCGGGCGACGTTCAGGATTTCGTTCTCGCTCACTTCATGTCTCCATTTGCTGGACGCTGTATGGGTCAGGCGGCGGGCTTGCGCGGACCGAAAGCCGGCTCGAGCATGCTGAGCAGGGTCGAGACCAGGACCGCTCCGAAGCCCGCGAGGATCTGTGCGTTCTTCCCGTCGAGGAGGCCGGGTACTGACAGCGCCCAGACGAGGTAGGCGACGAGGGATGCGAAGAGCGGCCAGGGGTGCGGCCGGAACGCCGCCGTCGAGCCCGCCGCACGCTGCTTGCCGTAGCCGGCGAGGAGAAGGATGACAGGCGTGAGCACCGCGCCCGCAATGTAGAGCTGGAGCGCCTTGATATTGGGAAAAGTGTCCGTGATCGCGGGCAGCGCCGCCATCGCCGCCACGTAGAGGGTGAGCGTCTCCGTCGGGATATATTTGGTGAGGAGATCGAATCGGTCGTCCTTGTCCGGCGCGGCCGTGGCGGAGGAGGCGTGAATGCTGCCGGCGACGTTGCGGGCGACCTGCTGACTGGCGAGGCGTGAGAGGCTCATGGCTGCTCCGTCGATTTGTTCCGGGTTCAGAGGCCACTATCCATCCGTCGCCCGCCGCCTTCCGTGACCGAGATCACGCGGAATGAGTGAGTTTCGCCACATAGAAGCGGATCAGTGTGCAACAGGGGCGACGTTTCGCGCTGCGGCACATCGCGTTCGCCTGACGCGTTGCCTTTCACCCTTGCGGCACATAGACTTACCGGCGGGGGCAGATCATGTCGGACGGTGGGCGCCGCAATTTGATGGACGTGCTGAGCCAGGAAGAGCGCCGCGCGCTTCTCGCGCGGGCGCGCAACATTCGCGCGCGAAGAGGCCAGACCATAGTCGCCAAGGGCGAGGCATCGCGCGACGTCTTCCTGATCCAGGAGGGACGGGTCGAGGTGCTGCTTTATGCGGCCAGCGGGCGCGAGGTCTCGCTGCGCACCCTGTCCGAGGGTCAGTTGTTCGGCGAGCTGGCCGCGATCGACGGCGAGGCCCGATCGGCGAGCATCCTCGCGGCGAGCGATGCCCGGCTGCTCGCCATGTCGCCTCAAACATTTCAATCCGTCATCGCCGGCTCCGCGGAAGCAACCGACTGGCTCGTGCGCCGGCTTACCGCGCAAATCAGGAGCCTGACCAACCGGGTTTTCGAGCTGAGCGCATTGCACGTGCAGGCGCGCCTCCATTGCGAGCTGCTTCGGCTGGTGCGAGCGCAAGGCGACGAAAATGGGCTCGTCGACCCCGCCCCGACCCATGCCGAGCTGGCCAGCCGGATCGGAACGCATCGGGAGGCGGTGACTCGCGAGCTCAGCCTTCTCGCCCGGCGCAAGATTGTTCGCAGCGGCCGCCGGCATCTGGAGTTCCTCGATATCGAGCGACTGGAGGAGGAGCTTCGAGCGACGCTGCGCCAGCCGGTGGAACCGGACGAAGGATGGTAAGGCTGGGCCGGACACGATCGCGGCAATGCCTGGCGTAAGCGGGAGCATTGGGGGCGCGGCAGCGCGGGCCGCCAAAATTCCTTCCGAGCGCAGGATCGTGACCATACTCGCAGTCGATATCGTCGGCTCTACGGCCCACATCGCCGACTGCGATCCGGACGATGCCCAGATCTTCTTCGACCGCTGCTTCAAGCATATGCAGCGAATGATAAAGCGGGCGGGCGGTACGATGGTGAGCTTCGAGGGCGATGGCGGCATCGCCGCTTTCGGCTGGCCGGACGCGGTCGAAGATCATGCCGACAGTGCCTGTCGGGCAGCCTGGGGAATCCAGCATGAAGGAGAAGCCGCCATCGGTCCGGACGGCCGCCAGGCCCGCTTTCGGATCGGCATCCATTCCGGGCTGGTAGCCTTGCGCCAGCTCCGGCGGGGCGGGCGAATGCAGCTCAATACGGTCGGCGCGGCGGTCCACATCGCGGCCAAGCTGGAGCAAGGCGCCTCTGCCGGCTCGATATTGGTGAGCGCCGACGCGGCGCGGCTTAGCCGCTTCGGCCTCGCTCTCGGCCGGCGAATGGCGATTCCCCTGCCCGGCGGCGGGAGCGTCGAGGCGTTCACCCTGAACGGGCCGCCGCAGAGCGGCAGGGCCGACGCCATGGCGGAGCGCTACGGCTCGCCGATGATCGGTCGGCAGGCACAACTGGCAAAGCTGCGCAGGCTCCTCCCCCGTCGAGGCGGTCAAAGCCATAGCGCCGCGCTCGTGGGCGAGGCCGGGATCGGGAAAAGCCGTTTGGCGGCGGCCGCCCTGTCCGAAATGATTGCTCGCGATGCCCGGACTCTCGTCTATTTTGGCGACGCCCAGACCCGCACCACGCCCTTTGCGGCGGCGCGGTGGCTGCTGACGGAAGCCGCGGCGGGCCGATCCGGCGCGGGGCCGGAAGAGCTCGCGCCGGCGTTGCGCGGCGCCGGGTTCGAGGAACGGGAGATCGCGGCGCTCGACGCTTCACCGGGCGGCACCCGGCACAGGCAGGGCAAGGCCGACCGGCTCACCGAGACCCAGCTGGCGCGGCTCTTCGCCACGGCTTTCCTCGCTCTCGCGCTCGATCGTCCGACCCTGCTGCTGATCGAGGATCTGCATGTCGTCGATCCGGAAAGCCGCCACTTTCTGCGCCTTCTTGCGGGAATGGAGGCGGACCATCCGCTTTGCTTGCTCGCCACCGGCCGCCCCGAAAGCCTGGAGCAGGCGCGCGAGATTGCCGATCAGCTGCTGATACTGGAGCCTCTGTCGCGCAATGCGATGAAGGCTCTCGGCAAGACGCTCTGGCCCGAGGGCCGGAAGCCCGGCGCGATGCTCGACAGGCTCGTCGAACGAGCGGACGGAATACCGTTCGTGCTCGAGGAGCTGGTGCGGTCTCTCGACGCGAAAGGCGGCGCGGCGATCCTTCCGCAGAGCGTCGAGTCCCTGATCCATGCACGGCTGCAGCGGCTCTCGCCCTGCGCGAAGTCGCTGGCCCAGGCGCTGAGCCTGCTCGGGGAGAATGTCGACCTGGCATTTGCCGGCGCGGTCGTCGGACGCGAAGAAGGGGCTTTGCTGGCCGATCTCGAGGAGCTCGAGCGCTTCGCATTCGTCCATCCACGCCGCGGCGGCTTCACCCACATGCGGCACCAGATCATAGCCGAGGCCTGCGCCGACACGATTCCACGCGACCGGCGCCGGCAGCTTCACCGCTCCGCGATCGGGGCGATCCGAACGCGCCACTCCAGCCTGAGCGGACGCCATGAGCAGCTTGCCTTCCACGCCGAGGGCGCCGACGATCTCGAACAAGCGCTCATCTGGCTATGGGAAGCCGCTCTGGAAGCGCGCCGCAACGCGGCGATCACATCGCTCAACCTCATCTTCGACCGGGCGATCGGCCTGATCGAAAAGATAGGGGAGGCGGCGGAGCCGAAATATGTCGAGTTCGTGCTGATGGCCTTCGCCTCCATGCTTCAGGTCGGCGAGTTCGCGAAAATGAACGCGCACCTTCCACGAATCATCGCGCTGACGCGGGCCACCGGCCGGCCCGAGCTGATCTGCAACAGCCTGTCGCAGCTCGGCATGCTGTGCTGGTTCGAGGGGAGATATGAGGAAGGCCGCCGAGCGAGCGAGGAAGGGCTGGATATTGCCCGACAGCTGAACGCGCCCGCCTTGATATTCTCGAACCAGTTCGTGCTGGCAAACAACCTCCACTGCCTCGGCCGGATCGACGACGCCATCGCCCTGCTCAAGTCCCTGTTCGAGTTCCTGGGCGGCGAGCTCGAGACGGCCCGACTCGGCGCTCCGGGCGCGCCCCGGGCGACGATCATGTCGTTCATCAGCTGGTTCATGATGGACCTTGGCGCATACGAGGCGGGTCTGACCTATGCCGAGCGCGGCCTGGAGATCGCCATGGAGCAGCGCGACCCTTATTCCGAGGTGATGGCGCGCAACGCTTTGGCGCACAATCTGCTGCTGCTTGGCCGCAACTGCGAGGCTCTGGAATTGCTTCTGACCGCGCGCGAGATGAGCGAGCGCAACGGCTATGATGCGATCAAGGCGAACATCGCGGGACGGCTCGCCATCGCTCTGTCGCGGACCGGACGGACGGCGGAGGCGGTGGAGATCGTCGAAGACTGCCTGCGGCGAAAGCTGCACGAGCGGACCGGCCAGGTCGAGCAATACCATCTGCACGCCGGCCACGCCGAGGCCCTGTTCGCGAACCGCGACCGGAAAAGAGGGCTCGCCGCTCTGGACAGGGCGCTCGCCATTGGAAGGCAAGCAGACAATCCGTGCCTCATCGCCGCGGGCCTTGCCTTACGAGGCCGGCTACTCGGCGATGACTCTGGGAAGAATCGGAGTCCTGCCGCCGTTTGCGCCGACGAGCTGTCATCCCGCGTGGCTGAACCACGGGGGCCGGATCCTCTGCCCTCTCCCTAAGCTACGGCCGGGGCTCGACCGCCAATATCCTTCTGAAGCGGGCCGGCAGGGAGATCGTCACGTTCAGCAGCTGCCGCGCCTCGCCCTGCTGCCCGGCGATCCGGCGAAGACCCTGGAGCCGGCCTGCGGCCTGGACGCACTCCTGCAATATCGGCAGTGCGACATAGTCGCGGCCCCAGCAGCGTTTCGCCTTCTGGCCCTCGCTCTGGTCGATCTCCTTGTCCACGCCGAACAGCAGATAGTTTTTGAGGTCCCGGGGCTCGCCCGGCGACAGCGCGTCGGAGGGCTTCAGCGAGAAACTGGGGGCGTCCGGGAATACATCTTCATCCAGATTTGCCATGGCGATCAGGGTTGCGACCGCGTCATCCTTTTCGATCCGATTGTCAGCGGTGACCGCGGCCTGGCCGGGCCCGGCCTCCAGTTCGGTCGCGATCCGGCATTGCCGCATCCGGACCGGAGTGTTGGGGAACAGGCGCTCGCACTCATGGATGAGCAGCGAGACGCCGTCCTCGTCCAGGCGCGGCAAAAGCGAGGGGAGATTCAGCCGGAATTTCAGGATCGCCGTCATCGCCGACGCGAAGGTCAGCGGGATGATCGTCAGCGTGGAGCCCAGTATCTCCAGCAGGATAATCGCGACGTCCTTGAGATACTGGCCGATCCATTCCGGCCTTTTCGGATTGGCCGGAGGTGGGGCGCCGGGTCCGGCATAATATGCATGCATTGCGGCGAAATAGGCCGGGCTCGTCAGGTTGCCGACAAAGGCCTGGACAAGGCTTCCGGGACGGCCGCCGCCGGCGAGCGCCTCGACCAGGATCATATCGATATGGTTGAGCGCCTCCGATCCGGCCTGCCGCCCGAGAACCTGCACCGTCTGCTGATTCTTTATGTTTCCGAGCAGGGCCGCGGCGACCGCGGTCATCCAGATCTGCATGGTGGTCAGGCCGGGGTCGCTGGGCATCTCGCCGCGCATCGCGGCGATCCAGTCCGGCGGCAGATCGCCGACATGCTGACGCGAGAAGGGCAGGGAGATGGCAAGTTCGGTCAGCCAGCGCGGGGCGGCTATTCCATAGATCTCGTCGACTACGCCGTAGGCGGCCGATACGGCCAGATCGTCGACGAGATCGATATGTCGGGCACCGGCGGTTCTGCGCAGGGCGGCCTCGAGGCGCAGCTTGGCGACGTTGCGCACGGCCGCGGTCGCGGCGGCAAAAGCAGGTCCTTTCGCATTCTCCCGTTCCTCGGCAGACATGCTCGCCAGCTCTTCACGCGTCTTGCCCAGATGCGCGAAACCCAGCGTAAGCCAGGCCGAGTCGAGCATCCGAAAGAAATGCAGGCGCGCCTTGCTGTCAAAATCGAGACCGACGAGGAAATCCTGCCCGCGCGAAATCAGCCGGCCGGCCTCGCTGAAATGATTCACCGAAAAGCTCGCATTGTCCTCGAGCACTTTGCGGACGTGTCGGTGGCAGCCGACGAAGGCCACGGTTTCCGCGCTGCTGGAAGGGGCGATCGGCGGAACCTTGACCCGGACGACAGGCTTGCCGCCTTTCATCGCCGCCCAGAACCGCTCGATCCGGTCCTCCGCGAACAACGCCGGAGTCGCGGCATCGGCCATGCTTCGGCCATTGAAAGGCAATGGCGTGTCGGGTGCGAGCGGCTTGCCCCGCGCGATTGCCGTCAAGGGCCCGGGGCCGGGGGCGAAGAAATAATCGCCCCCCCTCGTCGTCACGAAGCTCGGTATGCCGGTGACCGGCGCGGCCGCCCCGGTTTCGAGGAACCGGGCGCTCACGCCGCCGTCATTGTTGCCGGTCAGCGGGCAGCGTCCGAGGCCGGCCTGGCCGAGGAACTCGCCGCCATTGATCCAGTCCGCCTGGATCACCTCGAACTGCAGGTCGATCCGGGCGTTCGCGCAGATGAAGAGCAGACCGCGCTTGGTGCCGTCGTCACCTTCCTCATCTCCGAGCATCTTCCCGCCATAGCTGAGTCCGCGACGAAGGATCCGGTGGTGACGCACATCGTTGCGGCCGCCCGTGTCGCGTGGATTGGCCCTTCGGATGTGTGCGCCGAGAGGGCATTTGCGCCCGTACGGATCGTCCGCGCGATAGCGGAAGTCGTTGAGGCTCGCTTCCGCTTCCGGGGAGATGGACCGCTCGCCTTCGGGCGAGGTCACGAGCGGAGTGCCGTTCTTCCAGCGTCCAACGAACTCGGCGGCGAGCCGCTCCCGGTCCTTGGAGCTCCCCGGGCGCTGCTGCCTGAGGAAGGAGCGAAAACCGTAAACGTCCTGCTCGAGCTTGCGGAAGACCAGATAGGTCGAGCCGGCGCGAAGCAGGCTGTTGGCCGGGGAGACATGGCCCACGCCACTTTCGTCGGGCTTGTCGAGGAATATCTCGCCGGGCGCGATCGGTGCCCATGTGCCGCGCCGTGACGCGGTTCCACCGCCGGGCAGGACATCGCGGAGCTTCAGATCGAGGAACGGCTGGCTAAGCCCATCCCGGAATCCGAAATGCTCCTCGCGATGCTCGCGCCGGACCGCGAATTCGCCTGTGACGTCGTAGGGATCCTGGCCGAGCTCGATATGCACGATCTCCATTCCGCACCAGCGGAACAACAGGCCCATCACGGCGCGAAGGCCGGTATCCTTCTCGTCCCGCGGATCGTTGAAGGCGCGAATGTCGCCCCTGAGCGCGCGCCAGAAGGATTCGGGGACTCGCTTTCCCTTGGCCAGATTGAAGCCGCCGGTGAAGTAGCCGTGCACGCTCTTGAGGCCGAGCTCGCCTTCCCAATTCTCCGGGGCGCTCGCTCCGCTGTCGCCGAGGCGCTGGGCCCGCGCCGCCATCCCCTCCTTGAAGACGTCGGGGAAGCTGGCCAGGGTCGCCGGATCCAGCTTGAGGGCGTCCAGCCCGGAGAAACTGAAAGCCATGTTTATCGGCGTGCGATCGAAGCAAAGCTCATTGTCCGGCCTGCGGTCGCGTTTCTCCTCCTCTTCGCTTCGGATCACGCGCATGACCTTCGTCTCGAGGAAGGCCGGCGCGGCCTGGCGCAGTAATTCATAGAAGGTCATGCGCAGGAGCGCTTCGCCGCCGCCTGGAATCGCGGGCTCGAACAGGCTGTCATAGACCCGTCCCAGCATCGCCTCATATTTTTCGGGTTGCTGCAAATAAGCGAGAATCTCGCTGTACCGCTCCAGGGCCGCCAGCAATATGTCGAGATTCTTGAAGGCCATCGCCTTCCGCGATTTCTCGATCATCTCGCCGAGCTCCTCGGGAGAAAGCGGTGGCGGCGGGGTGTGGACGTTGTCCGTTGCCGATATTCCGGTCGGTTGCGGAGGCTTGGCGCGCAGGCGGTAAGTGGGATCGGCAAGGACCCTCAACCATCTCCGGAACGATCGGGCGGGCGCCGGCCGGAGGTCGGGCGGTAGCGCCTCCCCCTCGTCCAGGCGGGCATTGAGCAAGTTGGGATAGGCGAGGTCCAGCTTCATCGTATCCGCTTGGGACGGCTTCGTGCTCTTGACCCAATCCTGGCTGGCCCCAGTCTCGGCTTGGGCCTGGGGCCGAGGATCGTCGCCGTTCACATAGGCATCGAGCCTGTGCTGCGTAGCGTCGAGCTCCCGCTGGCTCATGATCCGGAAGAAAAAGAAGAGGGACCAGTCGCGCGTGCGGTAGCCGGGGCTGGAATCGGACAATTTCGAGTCCGTTTCGGCGCAGGGGAATTTCGCCGTTCGGACGAAGTTGGCCTGAGGATTTTGCCTCGTGCCGCCGGGGTCGTCCGCCTGTGCTCTCAGGACATCCACGTCTAACCTCCCCCCTGGTCGTCGGCCGATGCATAGATTCCGCTCGGGCTCGGAAAGCCGTCGGCATATTGCTGATTCTGGCGCAGGAACTCGTCGAACATCTCGTCCATGGAGCTCACGATCGGGCCCCTGGGCGACCGCACCCGGGCGACGAACGCGTCGAAGCGCCGCTTGAACATCTCAAGCTGCTTGAGCCGGGCCACGGACAGATCGGGATAGGCGGCGTAGAAGAAGTCGGTCGGAATCTGGAAGCGCCGGATCCAGGCCCAGAAATTCTCGAAATCTTTCGTCTCGGAATAATCTTCGCAATTGCGGAAGATGTTGTCGAAATCCTTGCCCACGAACTGGGCGATGTCGCGCATATAGACTTTGAGGTCTCCGTCGAACACGACGAGGACCAGCAGCCAGGAACGGAAGGCCAGGTCGTTGGCGGATATATTCGCTTTGGTGCCGCGTGCGGGCGCCTTTGCCGGAGCCGCATCGATCACCTTGAAATCGTCGATCTGGTCCGGGAGCGGCGCGGAATCGATGCCGGGCGCCGCCTTTCCGTTCGCAGGATCCTCGTCCGGCACAAAGGCGGACAAGTCCAGATATTGGTCGGGGCGAATGACGATCATCCGGCCGAAATGAATGGTCGAGACACGGTCGAGCTCAGTCGGATAGCCCTGCTCGTGGCGCTTGGCGATGTTCGCGATCGTCGCTCGAAGGCGTTCCTCGAACGTGCGCCTCTCGCCGGGAACGCCGCCCCTGCGGATCGGCGCCATGACGACGAGCTCGGAGATTCGGCCCACCTTCTTCGATGTCGCCCACTGGTAGCGCCGCCCGTTTGCCGGTGCGGCGGGACCAGACTTGGGCGGACCAGTCCCGTTCATTCCGCCTTGCTCCCCCTGCGAGCCGTCAGGCTCGCGCGAATGACTCGCGAAGCCCTTTGAATGACGCAGATCGGCAGCCCGCGCCAGTCGCGCCCTCCCGAAAATCCACGCCGTTCCGCCATTTCGGATCCACCTCCCGTCCCGCGCCGGACCGGATCGGCGCGACAGGCAGCTTGCGCGCCATGCCCACACCATAAGCGATCGCGGCCTCCGCGAGCGTGATAAAGGTCACATTCGGGCGCCCGCCGCGATTCGGTGGGAATCAAGACGAGAGTTTAGCGACGCCGGACATTAGCTCAGCAGATGCTTCTGGACCTTGCCCGCGGCGGTTCGGGGGAAGTCGGGGACGAACTCGAAGCTTCTCGGCACCTTGTAGGCGGCGAGGCGGGCGCGGCACCAGGCTTCGAGGTCGGCCTGGTCCGGCGGGGGCGAGGCGGCTTCGGCGAGCTGGATGATCGCGCGGCCGACCTCGCCCCATTTGTCGTCGGGCTGGGGGAGGACTGCGGCCTCGATGATGGCGGGATGGGCGGCGAGCACGTTCTCGACCTCGGCCGGATAGACATTCTCTCCACCCGAGATGAACATCTCCTTCCGCCGCCCGGCGACATAATAGAAGCCGTCCGGATCGCGGCGGGCGAGGTCGCCCGATCTGAGCCAGCCGTCGGCGGTGAAGGCGGCCCGGGTCGCCTCCTCATTGTTCCAGTATCCCGGCGTGACCGCGGGGCCGGAGAAGAGGAGGTCGCCGACCTCGCCGTCCGGAACGTCTTCCCCCGCCTCGTCGACGATCCGGACGCTGACCAGAAGCTGCGGCTTGCCGACGCTCCCGATCGGAGTTTCTGGCGCGTGCGGGCTCGCCAGGAAGGCGGTCGGGCCGGTCTCGGTCATGCCCATCCCGTTGCAGACGTTCATGCCCAGCGCCCGGCAGCGCTCGGCGAGGACGTCGGGAAGCGGCGCTCCGCCGCAGCCCCAGTTGCGGACATGGTCGAGCGGCGCCCCGGCGAATCGGGGATGATCGAGAAGCGACTGGTAGACGGTCGGCACCCCGAAGAAGGTGTCGATCCGCTTCGCCTCCAACAGGCCGACCACGGCTTCGGTGTCGAAGCCGGGCAGGATCAGTACCCGGCCGCCCTGGAACAGGGTCGGAAGGCTGTGAAGGTTGATCCCGCCGGTATGGAAAAGCGGCAGGAAGTTGAGCGTGGTGTCGGTCGAGGCGATGTCGATCGCCGTGCCGATATTGACCAGGTTCGCGAGCGCCATCCGATAGGTGTAGATCACGCCCTTGGGCCGGCCGGTCGTTCCCGACGTGTAGAGCAGATACCAGATTCCGTCGGCCGGCCAGTGGCCTCGGCAATCGGCCGGCGCCGAATCGGCGACCGAGCGCTCATAATCCTCGTCCAGTCCGATCCTCGCCGGAACGCCCCTCAAGGCGGTGGCCGAGCCCGAATCCTCGGCGCCATAGAAGAGCAAGGCAGGCGCGGAATCGGCGACGAGCAGTTCTAGCTCGGCCGGCGGCATCCGCCAGTTGAGCGGAACCATGATCGCGCCCATTTTCGCGCAGGCGAACAAGATCTCGAAGAAGGCGATTCGGTTTCGGCAGAGGATTGCGACCCGGTCGCCTTCGCCGACTCCGCGGGCCCGCATCAGGGTGGCGATCGAGGCCGAGCGGCGGTCGAGCTCGGCGTAAGTCAGAGTGCGTCCGGTCGAATGTTCCTCGAGCGCGATCCGGTCCGGCCCGAGCAAAGCGCGGCGAGCGATCAGGTCGGGCAGATCGGCGATCATGACGGGCGCTTGCGAAGGCCTTCGGAGACCAGCTCGATCGCGATGTCGGCCACCTCGCCCGGCGACAGATCCTCGTTCCAGGTGCCGTAGCGCATTCCGAGGAAGACGCTCATTCCGATCAGCGCCCATGCGCGCGGCTCGTCCGCTGCGCCGTCCTTCTCGCCCGGGGCGATCTCGCCGCGGCCGCGCGCCGCGGCGAGGTTGCGGCGATAGGCGTCGGCGAAAGTGAGATAATGCTCGCGATAGACGTCCTCGGCGACGAACTGGGCCTCCTCGATGATCCGGTAGAGCTCGCGGTGGCGGCGCACAAAGGCGATGAAGGCCTCGAGGCCGATCCGCTCGGCGGCGAGGCGGTCAGGGGCCCCCTTCACCGCCTCGGCGACATGGCTCCGGACCGAATGGCTCATGTCGCGAACCAATGCCCGGAACACTTCCTCCTTGGTGTCGAAATAGGTGTAGAAGGTGCCGAGGGCCGCACCGGCGCGCTGGGTGATTCCGGTGATCGCCGCGTCATGATAGCCGCGCTCGCCGAACTCCTGCGCCGCCGCCTCGATCAGCCGCCGGCGGGTCTTCCGGCCTCTCTCGGTGCGCGGCTCCTTGTCGCTCATCGCCGCGACCCTGCCCGCATCGGCCCCCATTAGCAAACCCCCCCCTTTGCGACTCGTACCGTCGTTGCGGTGCGAACTTGAATATTGACTCAGGTTTCAGTTTAGGGCAA
>Ga0193706_1000281_pt1 | contig 32465 bp, 27 predicted proteins | sample U3c1metaG_FD_160130 | JGI IMG/M metagenome (GOLD analysis project Ga0193706, IMG submission 160130) | Soil microbial communities from a riparian zone of the East river system, Colorado, United States - U3c1 | ecosystem: Environmental > Terrestrial > Soil > Riparian zone | place: USA: East River... | reverse complement strand
GCCTCGCCCGGAGCGTCGCCCGGGGGCGCCGAGAGGTCCGTTTCGCCGGCGCTTGCCTGCTTCGAAATCGGCGCGTGGGAGGCGAGCGCATGGACGCTTGCTTCGTCCCTCGACGCCGCCGCTGTTGGCAGTGCCTCGGGGTGCGCCTGGTGATACTCGGTGAGGTCGACGGCCAGTGCGCTGTCGGGATGCGCCTGCGCCGCTTTGAGATACACGCCGTACGCCATCGCCGCCGGGATCGCGGTGAGGAGCGCCACCCATTGCGACGTCGAAAACTGCAAGAGCGTTTGGTCGGCGAACGAAGCCGGACGCAAGAGCAGAAAAGCAACCAACGCCGGAACGAGCGCAATCACCTGCGTCATCTTGCGCATGGTGGGATCACTCACGCTCGGCGCCATGAAGAAGATGTAGGCGAGCGCGAACAGCAAAAGCCCGCCCGCGATCATGACGTGCTCCGCCATGTGCGGACCGAACTCGCCCCGCTCGGAGTCGTCGCGAATCATCTCCAACAAGAAACGCAGCACGCCGTAGGCGAAGGTGAACGTCAAAAATACCTGGCCGCGAAATTTAAGCGTGCGTCGAACGGCGAAGAGCAGCACCAGCAGAAGTGCTCCCACCAGCGACTCGTAGATCTGCGTGGGGTGGACCGGCAGCGATCCCGGCGCATCGAAGCTCAGCAGATTCTGCTGCACGTGCTGCACCCAAGCCGGCGACCCCGATCCGCGCGGCAGCGTCCCTTCCGACCAATGGGGAAAGGTGCCCATCTTCTTCAGCCATTCCGGAGACCCGGTGGGAAGCGGTTTGCCGAAATCGCAGCCGAATAGGTAGCAGCCGACGCGCGTCAGCATGAGACCGGAAGCTAGGCTCGGCGCCGCAACGTCGGCCCAAGGCCAGAGGGGCACCTTCTCGCGCCGGAGGTAGATCACCGATCCCACGAAGCCGCCCAAAAAGCCGCCGTAAGCGACGAGCCCACCGCGCCAGAGCGCGAAGATCTCCCAAAACGATTTGAACTCGCTCGGATTGGTCACGTAATAGAGGACACGCGACATGATCACGGCCGAGAGCGCCGTGAACACATAGCAATTGGCCATCGTCTCTTTGGGGAGCCCGTCCTTTTCCGCGAGACCGAGCGTCAGGTACCAGCCGACGACGAGCGAAAGCCCCAGCATGACCCCGTAGCTGTGAATCGGAATCGACGTAAAATCGCCGAGGAACTTCCAGCCGGGCAGGGGGATCCGGACCAGGATCGGATGCATGGCCCATCCTTACCTTCGAACGGAGGCCAGAGCCAGCGATGTGGTAGAAACACGCTATGCGCGAGCTTTGCCTGGGAGGGCTCCTCGTCCTCGTAGTGGGATGCGTACCGAACGGTCCGGCGTCGACGTCGAGCGAGGGGGGGGCGAACGCAACCGCCAGCTCCGCCCAGCGCCCGAAGAGTCCGGCGGCACCCGTCGTGGCCCGACCAACGGGCTCAGCGGCGCCGAGCGCGCCATCGCCTCCTCTCGGTTCCGGCTTCGAGGACAATTTCGAGCGCGCCGCGCCCGGGACCGATTGGCTCATGACCGGAGCTGATTGGCGCATCAACAGCGGTCGTCTCTGCGTCAAAGGCGCGCGTAACCACGGCGCATGGCTGAACCGCACGCTTCCCACCAACGTTCGCATCGAATTCGACGCGATGAGCGAATCACCCGATGGTGACATCAAGGCCGAAATATTCGGGGACGGTACCAGCGCCGCGGCGGGCATCTCCTACAACGACGCCACCAGCTATCTCACCATTTTCGGCGGCTGGAAGAACACCTTCCATGTTCTGGCCCGACTGAACGAGCACGCTTCCGATCGGCCCGAGATCCGCATCGCCCCGGGATCCGACGACGAGCGCGCGCGACCGGTGAGCGTGGGACAGGTCTATCACTTCAAAATCGAGCGCGCCGACGGAAAGACGCTAGTCTGGTGGGTCGGCGATATGCAGATGTTCAAATTCGTCGATCCGCAACCACTATCGGGTCCAGGCCATGACCATATCGGCTTCAATGATTGGGACGTGCCGGTGTGCTTCGACAATGTGAAGGTGGTAGCGCTCTAGTACCGCGCAAGGACGACAGTGTCGTCTCGATGAGAGAGGGGTTCGAATGGTGATAGTCACGAGCGCGCGCCACACCGGCGCAACCTCCTTCGAGAGGGCATAGACCTCGCCGTGGACGGAGAGGAAATCGGGCGGCTCATCGGAGAGCTCGAGATCCGCGTAGAGCGACTACGCGCCCTTTACGAGCAGTACTTCATGGGTATCGAGCGTCTCGAGCCCCTCACGGTGCGCAAGGACATCGATCGCCGTCTGTGGGCGCTGCGGCGCGAACAGATTCGCAACACCGGACTGCGCTTCAAGCTCGAAACCACGATCCAGCGCTACAACACGTACCAGCAGTATTGGCAGCGAATCGTGCGCGAGATCGAATCGGGCACCTACCAGCGCGACCTCGGCCGCGCCGCCCAGCGCTTCGGCGACAACGTGGTGACCGGTTTCGCGCGCCGACGTCAGAAAATGTACGAAAAAGGCGTCGAAAAGCAGGCCGAGCGCGAAGCGCAGCGAAACACGGGCGCATCGAATCAAGCTCCGCCCGCCGAAACCGCGGAAGCCGCCACGGTGGCGGCGAGCGACGCCTACGACGTGACCTTCGAGGACTCCGAAACGGTCGAGCCCGCCGTAGCCCGCATAGCGTACGTGCCGAGCCCTGAACCCATCGAGCCGCTCGAGCTCGACATCGGAGAATCCTCGCGACCTCCCCCACGCGCCGTGCCCGCCGTAGCGAAGCCTGCGATAGGGCTGCCCGGCGAGCCGCGCCGGGCACCACCTTCGCCGCCCGGGTTGCCCCCGATTCCGGTTCGACCCGCCGCGCCGGCACCGCCGCGTCCGGCGCCATCGTCCGGCTTAGCCGTACCTGTAGCCGCCAAACCGGTCGCACCCACGGCAGCAGCTGGCAGACCGTTCGCTCCTGCGACCCCCGTCGCGGTGCCGGCGAAAGCTGCAGCGCCGGCGCTTGTGTCGGCCAAGCCGGCGACTCCCTTTGTCACGGCCGCAAAACCCGTCGCGCCCCTCGCGGCCGCGAAGCCCGCTATGCCCCCATCGGCCCCGGTCAAACCGGGGGCAGCCGCGCCGAGCACCGCGGTGGTGGCGCCCAACCCGATGGGCTCTCCGCTCGCAAGGCCCGCAGCGATCGGCCAAGTCGGGGCGGGCGCCCTGGCGGCCAAACCCGCTCTTCCGGCTGCACCAAAACCCGCGCCTCCCGCGATTCGTCCACCCGCGCCGAGCCGTCCCGATGCGCCCGGACCGGCGGTGTTGAGCGAGGACAACGGCCTTTCCCCCATCCGAATGCGTCAGATCTACGGCGCTTTCGTGGAAGCCAAGCGCCGCGCCAACGAGTCGACCGCGACCGTGACCTACGCGAAGATCGCCACCAACCTCGAGAACGTCGCCAGGGAGCTACGAGCCAAACACAAGGCGCGCAGCGTCGACTTCGAGGTGATCATGAAAAACGGTAAGCCGGTGCTGAAGCCCGTCGTCAAGGGCTGACGAACTCGGCACCGGCTCGAATGTCGAACCGGCTAGTTTTGCATCGTGCGCCAGGACGACGGCGGCGGCTGCGGCTGTGATTCGATGATCACCTCATCCTCGCAGAAGAGGATGGCACAGTGCGTCTTGTCGGCTTCGCGGATTCGCCGACATAGCTCGGCGAGATCCTCGTCAGTGTCCACGACGTCACCTTCCGTTGGTGATGCCGTAGACTGGTCATAACGACAATTGTCCAGTGCGACCCAGCGCCCTCTGTAATCTTCAGACCGGCAGATTTGGCGCCAGGTCAGTCGACTGCCCATTTGTGGTTTCGCCTCGTTCTTTTCCCAGGTTTCTTAAGTTAGGCCAAGCGTTGGTTTCTCACCCAACGGCGCCGGGATTTATATCGCCCTCCGCCGGCGGTCAAGCAAGGGGGTGTCGCTTCCGCGCAACAGTGCCTGAACATACAACCAGGCGAATAGGGGCGCAGCAGGGCGAAAGTTCCGAACCCATCGTTCTTTTCTATTTTTTGCACTGGGCCGCGCCGTCCAAGACGGCGCCCGCTGTTCCTGCGGCGCCAATTGCGCTCAATGACGCGAGAAGCGACCGGGCCCCAGCGCAGTCGCCGTTGAAGATGCGCCGCCGCACTGCGTCGGGAGCAGCGCGCGTGATCGCGGACTTCGCCGCCGCTGCACCCCCGCCGCTTCGGCCAAGCGCTTGGCTTCGGTGCACGCCGCATCGCCGGTGAGCGCCGGCGGCGGCGGCGTCGCCGGCGAGGATGCAGGAGTCGGCGTGCTCGGCGTACCTTTTTTGGTTGGCGTCGCACCCCCGGCCGTTTTGGTGGGGGCAGGCTCGTCTTTATCGTCTTTGTCTTTGGGGGGCTCGGGCGGCTTGTCGAGCGGAGGCGGCGCGACGGTGGGAGCGGCGGTGGGGGGGACCGTCGCCGCCGTAATGGGGCTCGTCACGGCGATGTCTTCTTTGGGGCGCATCTCGCGAGCCAGGATGACCACGGCCGCGATGGCCAGAACTCCAGCGGTCGCGGCGAGACCGATGATGAGCCCCTTGCCGCCGCCCTTGTCAGCTGCACGGTTCGGCGGAGGGGCGGGGAACGCCTGTCCCCCCGGCGTTGCGTGCGCGACGACCGGCGGAGAGAGCGCGGGGTTGCTTCCCGCGCCAGCCGGCGCCGTGGTCGCGGGCATCGCCGCCGTACCGCCGCCAGCTGCGGGGTGAGCAGCGCCGGGATGAGCCTCGACCATCGCCGGCGCCGTCGCCTGGCCGGCACCACCGCTGGCGAGGTCTTCGTAAAAATGACGGACGTCGGGCTGGCGGTCGTTTCGATCCTTGGACAAGGATCGCAAAATCGCCTTCTTCATCGACTGCGGAATCCCTGTCGCCTTGGCGATGGACTCGAAGGGGAGCGGCGCTGCGGTCATGTGCGCCGTCGCCCACTGCCAGGGCGTATCGGCTTCGAACGGGAGCCGGGCTGTGAGCATTTCGTAAGCCATCACACCGAGCGAGTAGATGTCGCTCCGGGCGTCGAGCTCCTTTCCCGAGAACTGCTCGGGGCTCATATAAGGAGGCGTCCCCAACACCATTCCCTGTTGCGTGAGCTTTTGCTCCTGCGCCTGATCTTTGGCTTCGCTGCGCTTGGCGATTCCGAAGTCGAGGACCTTGACGAAATCAGCCTGCCCAGCGCGCGTCGTGAGAATGACGTTGTCCGGCTTGAGATCGCGGTGCACGACGCCGCGACCGTGGGCCTCCTCGAGCGATCCGCAGATCTGGGCCATGATCTTGAGCACGCGCTCGGGGCGCATGGGACCCGTCTGCAGGGCGGCCGAAAGACTCTGTCCCTGTACGAACTCCATCGCGATGTAGAGCTGGCCATCGGGGGTCTGGCCGAAGTCGAAGAATTGGATGGTGTTCGGATGCTCGAGCTCGCTCACGGTCCCGCATTCGCGATGAAAGCGGGCCAGAACCTGGGCGTCTTGCGCGTATTGGGCCTGCAGGGTTTTGACGGCAACCTTGCGGACGTGGGTACCCATCTGCTGCTCCGCGAGGTAGACGCGCCCCATCCCCCCTTCCCCGAGCAACTGCGTGACGCGGTAGCGGCCACCGACGATTTGCCCGATCAGTGAGTCGGTGGCGTCCGCGGGAGCCGTCGGCAAGAGCGCACCGCATTTCGCGCAAAAACGAGCGCCGTCGACGTTCGCGGTATGACAGGCAGCACAATCCATGGCCGCTCGAGCGTCGCACGAAGCGTCGCGCTTGAAAACCCCGAGCTATTTGCCGGTCGAACCCGGCGGGCAGACTGCCCTAAATCTCTTCGCCGCCCACGCCGGGGGCACGCACGGGCTTGATCGACAGTGTGGCCGGCACTTGCACCTCGACGACCACCGGCTCCCCCTCGGTCAGCCCGGTGACGATCCGATGCAGGATGTACGGTCGTGTGATCTCGTGCTTGCGCGAGGGCAAAAACTTTCCGAAGAGCCAGGTGTAGACGTTCTCGATGTCGTCGAGCCCGTCGCGCGTGACGCAGACGACGTGGTAGCCACCCTCGAGCCGCGATGGCTTGACGTCGCCTTCTTCCTTGGCCTCGCCACGCACCGGGAGACAGGCTTCGTGCTCGCGTTGGTGGGGGACGACGACCATGGGATCGGCTTTGACGACCAGGAACGGGTCGCCCGTCACTTTGAGCTTTTGGCTGCTCGCCACGGCTTCGAGCTTGGCGAATGCCTCCCGCAATCCGTCGAGGGTGACCTCGTTTGGAAGTGGACACACGAGGGAGCGCTGGGTTTGGCGGAGTAGCTCGGTCGCGTCGTAGTCGGGGACGAACCCGCTCATGCCGAGCTTCGTGGCGGGCGCGCCTCGAACCCGCTGACGGGCGAGATGACGAAGAGTGATGTCGTCGGCCATGTCCGGCCCGGATCTAGCAGAGTTCGCGGTTGAAATCTGCTGCGTTAGCCGCCTTTGCTCGTCCCGGCATCGGCACCCGCCGTAAAAGGCCAAGGCAGGGCCCAGATGTTCCCCGTCGCCCGATCCACGAGGACAGCCCTCGTGGCGCGTTCGCTATGCGGGAGCATGATGGCTGCGCGGGTCGACAGCAGGCGTTCAAAGCTCGGCGGAGAGTCCCAGCGGCGCGGCGTATCCGCGAAGTCGTCGGCCCCGAGGAGAGGAAAGTCGAAGCGAACGCGATCGATGAGCTCCTTGCCGACGAAGAGCTCCAAGGCGAACCGTCCCATCGCGCGTGATGTACCGGTCGCCTTGGTGAGCTCGAGACGACGCGCCCCGCCGAAGACGACCGCGCCGCTGCGGTAACCGAGATCGACGACCCACTGGTGACGCGTCACGAGCGGCGCGGGATCGGGAAGGTATCCGGAAGGGGGAGGACCCGCGTCGGAGACGAGCGGCATGGGGGCAGGCGCGGCGCCGGCGTCACTGGGTGCGGCGTGCGCCAAGAGCGAGAGCAGGAGCGCGCTCGTGACCATCCAAAAAGCCATAAGAATAAGCTTCATTGCGTAATAGGATAGATCGGCGATAGAGCGCCGGCAAAAGAGGAAAGGTCTCCTCCACACGCCGTCCAGATGGCGGTAAAGTCCGGGGGCGGAGGTGATTCGACGCGCAAATGCGTTTTCGCCCCGAGCTTTACCTCGACCCAAGCGGCGTGCAGCGCAATGCGCCCGACCGGGGCAACGGTTCCATTGCCCGCGACGAGCCGGGTGGGACCACCATAAGCGCCGTCACCCCAGAGGGGGCAGCCGGCGTGCGCGGCGTGCACCCGGATCTGATGCGTGCGCCCCGTCTTCGGCTCGACGGCCAAAAGAGCGCCCTTTGGCGCACTGGCTGCGACGGCGTAGGCGGTCTCGGCGACGACTGCGGACGGCCCGCCGACGCGGCGCAACCGCGGGTCGCCGGCGCGGCCGATCGTTCCGGTCCAAAGTCCGCGCAGCGGGTCGGGGGCGGACGTGGAGATCGCTACGTAGTGTCGCCAATAGCGTCCTTCCTCGCGCGCACGGGTGAGCGCACGGCGCGATACATCGTCGGTTGCGAACAGAACGACGCCGCTCACGCCGACGTCGAGCCGTGACGTTGCGGCGATCGGTGCGCGACCGCCGAGCATCTGGCTAACCACGCCTTCGAGACTTCCCGCCGAGCCACGGTGGTCGGCGACCGTCGCCATGTCGGGCGGCTTGTAGACCGCGACGACCCCCTCGCGCTCGAACAAGATGCGCGGCGGCTCACGCGGAAGATCGCGGGCTGGGTAGAGCCATATTTCGTCGCCCGCGCGGACCTGGTCGGAAGCCGTCGCGCGCCGCTTACCGACGAAGATCCGCCCTTCCTCGAGCGCCTGCGCCGCTCCTTCGCCGAACCGAGAAAGAACGGCGAGAACCGTCGTTTCTTCCCGGGACACGACGAGGATGGGGGCGTTCCTCACGATGTCAGCTTCGCGGCGAGGAGACGCTCGACAATTCCGCGATCGCCGTCGACGCGCACGAGATCGCCGGTCTTGATGGCAGTGGTCACGCTCGGCACGTTGACCACGGCGGGAACACCGTACTCGCGCGCTACGAGGGCCGCGTGAGAAAGCGGGCCCCCCAGCTCGGTAACGACCGCCGCCGCCACGAGGAAAAGCGGGGAGAGTCCGATGTCGGTGGTCCTCGCAATCAGCACCTCCCCCGGGGCGAGGCGCGCGGAATCGCGTCCGGCCGGGCTCAAGACCCGCGCCCGCCCTTCGACGACGCCGCCACTCGCCGGGAGACCGCGCAGCGTGACGCCGGAAGCGGGCGGAAGAACGACGGCGGGGGGAAATCCTATGAAGCTCACCGGCGGGTCGGGGCGGCGCTCATCGCGCGCGAATTCGGCGCGGCGCATGCCGACGAGCTCGGTCACGTCGGTCCGACCGGCGCGGAGTACCGTCAAGAGCTCGTCATAGGTGCAAAAGAAAACGGCACCCGCGCCGAGCTCCGGATTGGAGCGCACCAAGCGACGATCGATCTCGAGCGCGATCACACGCAGCATGCCGAGCACGCGCGTCACCCAGGCGCGCGTGCGCTCGCGCAGACGCGCAAAACGCTGCGAGCGCGCGACGAGCACCCGCACGAGCGACATCTCCACGATCGAAAGTCGGCCCTCTGCCTCGGCGAGCTCGTGCTCAGCCCGTTCGCGCGCACTCTTCAGCTGGGCCTCGGGGTTGGGGCGATTCGCTTTGAGCGTCGCCGACAACATAGCGAGCGGAACCGACGGATCCTCGCGCCAGCGCGGGGTGGCGAGCTCCGCTTCGCGAACCGCGCGATCGCCGTGAACCACCAGAAATTGCGCAAAGGCGCGGCGCGTGTCTCCTTCGGGCAGATCGCTCAACGCGCGAGCCTGTCCGGTCTCGAGGGCGCGCCGAGCGGGTTCATCGGCGCGCGCGATGGCGGCTACTTGGTTCAACGCGATGCCGGGCAGCGCGCTTTCCAAGTCCCCCACGCCGGCGGAAAGCGCCTGAGCAATGCGCTCGGCACCTACGGGCGAGGCGCGGGCGAGCACGGTCTTCAACGCAACGTGGCTCGCGAGCGATGCGCTGGCACACGAAAGCATCAGCTCTCCGCACCGATCGAGCAGCTTGCGCGCGTCGCGCAGCGCCGCCGCCAGCGCGGCGTCGGGCAAGATGGTGAAATCGATGGCGCCGAGACTCTGTCGGACGTGCGACGCGTAGGCGTCGAAACGGTCGACCTCGCCAGCGAGCCGCATCTGCTCGGTGAGCAGGCGCGCGACCGTGAGCGGCAGCCTGGCGTAAAAGGCGCGGCGCGAAACGCCCGCCACTTGCTTCTCGAGGATCTCGACCTCCGAACCGCCGCCGAGATCGATGAGCGTCTTCGGATCGAGGCCGGGAACCTGCGCCGCAATGCGCATGAAGAGCGTGAGGTTCAGGTAAAAACGGCTGTGCACGTTGGTCACCAGCCGCGCGCCGCGCGGAACCGAGCATCCCAGCGAGGCGAACGCCTTGCGAAATCCGCGCTCGGAGAAGGACCGTGCGATGGACCACGTGAGCGGCGTTGCCGCGCCGGGCAGTGCCTCGCCCACGTTGGCCCGCGACCACACCGTCTCGGCGTCACCACCGTCGGGAAACGCCGCGCCGAGCGCGGGGCGCGCCTGCACGATCCACACGCGATCGGATTCGACGACGAACTCGAAATCGATCGCACTCTTCGGTTCGAGCTCTTCCAGCGATCGCGCCAACTCGGCGAGCCGCGCGAGCGCCCACGGCTCGAGCGCCGGCGATCGGGCTTTTTTGGGGACGAGATCGATGGTCTGTAAACCATTCGCGCCCACGACGAGCGCCTGCCGTTTTTCTGCGATGAGATATTCAGCGACGGCGCCGGTGGCGCGATCGAGCTTGATGACGTCGGGCGTCGTCGCGCCGTCGACCACCGGCGCACCCAGACCAAACGCAGCATTGACGAGTAGCTCACTCGTCTGAAACAGGTTGGCGAGCGACCCGCGCGGCGGCGCCGAGAACGCGACGCCCGCAGCTTCGGCCGGAACGATGACCTGGAAAACGACGGCCATGCTCACCTCGCGCACGCCGCGCGCGGCCAAATAGAGCAGCGCGCGAGGAAGCAGCGCGGACGCCCAGACTTTGCGCATCGCGTCGGCGAGCTGCTCACCGCCGCGTACGCCCAGCTCGGTCACGGCCAGCCCGGCCATGCTCGTCATGTCGTCGTCTTCGCACGTCGCGCTCGAGCGGACCGCGAGACCCCACGGCGCGTTCGGCTCCAGCATCGCCCAGAGCGCATCGAGCTCGAGCGCGAGCGCCGCTGGCACCGACTGGTTGAGAACGAGCGCGCGCGCATGCGCGGCGCGCTCTTGAAAGGTGCTGCCCGAACGAAGCTTGAGGAGCGCGCGAGGCGTATGATCAGAAGGCACACGCGCCAGCGCGATCTCGTCGAAGTACTTTGCTTCGAGCACCCAGCCGCGCGGTACGGGCAGACCGTGTCGCGAGAGCCACACCAGGCGCGCCGCTTTACCCCCGATGATGCGCGCAGTGTCGGCCGGGCGCTTGCGACCATGCGCATCGAGCGGGCGTAGCAGGCGAAATGACGTCACCTGGCACCCGGATCGAGGCGAGCTCCGGTAGAGGAGCACGTCGCCGCTCCGGATATCCGACGGTCAGAGGGGTGGCTCGCCGCGAAGGACGCGGTCATGCCAAAGCAACATCTCGATCCCGCCGGGGCCACGATTGAAAGCGTAGTCGTGCGGCCCTGGGATCACCAGGTACTCGTGCTCGATGCGCCCCTCATCCAATGCACTGTGGAGCTGGCCGATCGCTCCCGCGAACGGATCGCGATCGCTCGTGAGCAGACGAATATGCAGCGCACCGTTCGCGAGAGCCGCTCGCGCGCGCAGCGCGATGGCGCCGGACTCGCTGTCGTACACGGCAGCTTGCAAAGTTCCGACGGCGCCGAAGCGATCCGCATGAGCGAAACCGACGGCGAGCGAAGCGCGGCCGCCGAGGCTCACACCGTCGATGCCGATCGCGGTGCGCTCTTGGAGCGCAGGTGTCTCGGCGAGGACGCGCGGCAGGAGCTGATCCACGACGAAGGTTCCAAATGGCAGGGCCGCGTCGAGGCTCGGCCGCTCGCGCGACGACAGAATGTCGGGGACCCACGGACAGACCACGATGATCCCCCGAAAAGGGCGCGCCGCGAGCGACGCATTGATTCGTTCCAGCCTTGCGTCGTCGACGAAGCCGCGAAAATCCTCGCGCATCAAGGGCGGCGAGCGAAGACGGGAAATGGCGCGCCCCAGATCGTAGTCATCGACCCAGCCCCGCGCCCCCACTTCGACGCCCCGCACTGATTCTCCTCGACCATGCAGCGCAACCAGCACGGGGTAACGCTCCTCGGCGTCCCCTCCGCGTGGCACGAGAGCGATCGCCTTTTCCGGACCAATCGCTGCAGTCGGAAAATCGAGCAGCATTTCGGTGAACGCTGCGTCCAGAATGAGAGCACCGCCGTCCGCAGCGATTTGCCGTCCCGAGCGAGGCATCCCAGCACCGGCCGATGACCGAGTTGGTTCCCCGTTTTCGTCCTGCCGCTTGCGACAGCCCACTGCACACGCCGCCGCGCCGCCCAGCACCGCGCGCCGACCCAAGCGCAGGGGAGACGAAGGAGGACGCGGCTCGCTCACTCGTTTGGCGGAGGAAGCTGACCCGTCGCTGCTTTCACGAGATCGATGAGCGCCGGGTCGGCGGAGAGCTGTTCGCGCAAACTTTGGCGGATGAATGAAAACTGTTCGGCGCTCACGCGCTCGGTCAGGTGCGCCGTCGCTTCGTTGACTTTGAGGTCGAGGTATTGCGAAACCGAAATAGCGCCTGATCGAACTTGATCGAGTGAGACGGCAGGCGCTTCGCTCGCCGCCACCTTGCCGACTTTGAACTCCGTCGAGCGAGAATCGACTTCAGTCGCAGAAGGCGACGTCGCCCGATCCATTCCGCTCGCGGGCGGCGGGGCGCCCCCTTTGCCGATTCCGTCGATGCCCATGGTTGCTCGCGCGCTGACTCTAGCACCGGTCCGCGAGCGGACTAGCGGATGTTACCGATGGCATTTTTGACCGTGTCGTGTCGCGTCTTCAGGACGTTCGACATCGCGCTGAACGCTCGATTTTCAGCGGAGAGCTGCTCTTGGAGCTGCAGATAGTAGAGGTTGAACTCCTGGCTCTGGGCGAGTGCCCCTTCGACCGACGAGCTCTCGCCCCCCGGCCCTGCGCCCCCCGTTGCACCCCCGAGGGAGGGGCCTTCGGCCGTACCCCCTGCGGGGAGTCGCGGAGCGCCGAGGCCAAGTGCACCGTTCGGTCCGAGCGATGCGCCTGCCCCGGCAGGCGACGGCCGCACCGCCGCTGCGACGATGGGCGCGCCGGGAAGCGAGCTGATTGCGGCTTCGGCGCCGCGCAGGATGGCGCCGGCTCCGCGCGTCACCATCTCGCGAAAGGGGACACCGCTTCGGGGGGTGACCCGAGGGGCACTGTCGGTGGCTATGACGTCCGTCCGGCTGCCGCCGGGGTCGATGCGAGTATCCATGGCGCTACCTGTCCTTGTCCGTTGCGGAGGCGAAACGCCCCACGCTTTTCTCGTATCGGGTCGGTAGGCGCGACGGTTGCGAACGATTTTCAGAAAATGCCGGTGAGGGCGAGCCCGGATCCCGCTCGCCCCATGGAATATGGGCTGATCGTCCACGCGAAGTGGCCGCGGTTTTCGCCGGTGAACGGAGCGTCGTCCCTGACGAGAAGCGTTTGGGGAAGAGCCAGGCCCAGGATGAGCATGGTAGCGCCGGCCGTTTGCATGAGACCGTCGAGCATCAGAAAGAACCGCGTGCTCGAATCGCCGGCGCAGGTGACCGTCGTGCTGGTACTCGACGAGAAGTTGGGGTTGCAATCGTCGCCCCGCGACGCGAGGTTCACGAACGGTCCGACCACGGGGGCGTATAACCAGCGATCGGGCGCGTATTTGCTGGATGCCGCGACCGACATCGAAAGGAGGTACGGCACCCCGAAGATGATGGGACCGCTGACGACGAGGCCTTTACGAACGCGCGTCTCGATGTGATAGCCGGCCGGGATCGGCTTGCCGTCGACGTATTTCATTTCCATGGGCTGCGCGCGCCACGCATAACCGGGCGGCGGGGTCCACCCGGGAGGCGGCTCACCCTGCGGCGGCGGTCCGTAGACCGGAGGTGTCGGAGCGGGCGCTGCCTGCGGCGCGACGGGCGCAGCGGGCTGCGTCTGCGCATTCGCACGATTCGAGATGAGCGCGGTGCAAAGACCCAAAGCCGTGACGATAGAGAAAGCGCGGATCATTTCATCAGAATAACCGAAAGGAGAATCGGGCAATCCGAAAAACGCTTTACACAGCAGCGCGATCGGCGGCGCCGTGGGGCCGAGAACGCTGGATGGGGTTCATGTGAGGCAGACGAGAGGCCGCCTCAGAGACCGAACCATGGCCCCGGATCCATCGCCGTCGTCCCGTGACGAAGCTCGAAGTAGAGCGCGGGGGAGCGCGGTCTCGGGCGCTCTTTGCCGCTCCCACTTTCGGTTGCGGTCGATTCCTCCGCCGTCGCTGAGCCTACCGTGCCTACCTTGGCTCCAGCCGAAAGGTCGTCTCCCACCCGCACATCGATCGCCGAAAGGTCGCCCATCAGCGTGTAGTAGTGCCCGCCGTGGTCGAGAATGACGAGCTGGCCAAACGAATCGTACCGGTCCGCAAACGCTACGCGGCCCGCGAAAACAGCGCGCACCGCCGTGCCTGCCGGCGCGGTCATTTCGAGCGCCGCGCCGGCCGCGCCGGGGCGATGCACGTTGCGGATCTCCGCGCGACCGCCGATGGGGAATGGAAGTCGGCCCTTCATATCGGCGAACGCATTCGCCCCCGCGCTCGATGGCGCCGCGGGGCCTGACGGGCCACCGAGTGATCCGCCGTAAACGGCTACGTAGTCACCGGCACCGGTCGACGTCTCGAATGCGCGATCGAACGATCGCCTGCGCTCCTCGCCTTCGTTCGCTAGAGCTTTGGACTGCGCGGCAACATCGCGCTCGACCTCGAGCGGCGACCGCCGAGCGGAGAGCTCGTCGAGCTTGCGTGCGACGGCGATCTTTCGCTGACCGATGGCCCGAACGTCGGCCACGTCTTGGTCGAGCGCGCGCCGCGCGCGTTCGAATTTGAAGGCATGTTCGAGCAGAGATGAAAACCCGCCCGACGCCGGCAAAAGCCCGAGCCGAACGAGGCGGTAGGTCACCCTGCCGCGCAGGAGCATGCGGCGGTGCGCCGCGCTTTCTTTCGTTCCGAGTGCGTCCATCTCGACGCGCAGCGCTTGCTGCTCTTGGTCGATCGAGACGAGCGTCCGTTCCGCGTCCGACGTTGCGCGCGTCTGCCCGGCGTGCCGCCCCACGCGATCGTCGGCGCGGACGTGGCCTCCAGCGACGAGAAAAAGCAAGGCCACGAAGAGCAGCGCCCGGTAGGGCATGTCACACCACCGACAGTTTGCGAACGCCGGCCAACGCGGACAAAGCGCCGAGCACGGCGCCCGCACCGATCATCGCCGCCATGATCTCCCACGGAAGGAAGGTGGGACGGATGCCCAAAAGGAGTCCGAGCTCGTCGTCGAATTTGCCTCGCACGATCGCGTAGAGCAGCGCGAGCAGCGCCAGCGACGCCGCCGCGCCGGCCGCCCCCTGCAGCGCGCCTTCCACCAAGAAGGGGCCTCGTACGAAGCGATCCGTCGCGCCGACCAACTTGAGAACTTCCACTTCGATCCGGCGGCGGTGCAGGGCAAATCGCATGGTCGAGGTGATCACGCTGACGACCGCTGCCAGCACCACCAGCGCGAGCACCGCGCTCGCAGCGACGCCCCCGCGCACGAGGGCAGAGATGCGATCGGTCCAGCGCTGGTACGTTTCGACCGACTCGATCGTAGGCAGGTCGCGGAGCTTGTGGGAAATAGCCGTCACCTGCTCGTCGGTGACGTCGTCGCCGAGCGACAGTTCGATCGAGGCCGGGAAAGCTTCGACCGGCAGCACCGCGAGCGAGCCCGCCACACCGTCGTCCATCATCTCTTTACGGGCGTCGGCGGCGGTGATGTGCCTCGTCGAAACGACCGCCGGCGTTTGTTCGAGCGCCTTGCGGAGCTGCGCGACCTGGTCGTTGCTGATGCCGTCGCGCAGGTAAACGGAAATGCGGCCCGCGCGCGCCCAGCGCGCCTCGACGGCCCGCAAGTTGAACACCACGAGCAGCGCCGACGCCAAGCAGACAAACGCCACGGCAAGCGAGAAAACGCTGAGCAAGTAAACCTTGGCGTCGCCGCGGCCACTGCGCCAGATGCGGCCGACCGCCGACATCGAGGTGCCGATCATCGCAACCTTCCCGGGTGCTCGGAGAGGATCAAACGGCCACCCTCGTCATGGGGACGGTGAAATCGTCGACGGGGGGCCCTGCTTCGTCCATCGGCACGGCGAGCCCGTTGGGGACATCGATGGCCCGCCCGTCATTGAGCACGACGATGCGATGCGAGCGCAGCTCGAGCAGCGATCGATCGTGCGTCGCAAAAAGAACGGTGGTCCCCGTTTCATGGATCTCTTCGAACAGACCCAGGATGTCGACGGCAAGCTGCGGATCGAGGTTGCCGGTCGGCTCGTCCGCGACAATCAGCGCCGGTTCCCCCACGATGGCGCGAGCGATGGCGACCCTCTGCTGCTCGCCGCCCGAAAGGCCACTCACTTTGTCGGCGCCTCGGCCCGCTAGGCCTACCCGCTCGAGTACCTCCCCCACGCGCGTACGAATCAGGCGCGCGGGCAAGCCCAGGATTTCGAGAGGTATGGCAACGTTGTCGAAGACGGTCCACGCCGGCACGAGACGAAAATCCTGAAAGACGATCCCCATGTTGCGGCGCAAGACCGGAATCGATGACTCGGTCAGGCGTGCGACGTCGCGCCCCAAAAAGAGAATTCGCCCGTCATCGGCCTGCTCGGCGCAATAGACGAGCCGGAGAAGCGTGCTCTTGCCGGCACCTGATGGGCCAGTGATGAAGACGAATTCGCCGCGCTCGACCACGAGGTTCGTCCCGCGTAGGACGGGCTGGTCCGTGCGGTACGACTTGAACACCGACTCGAAGGTCAGGATGGGTCGGGCGGCTGCCGAGGCGTCGAATCGCTGTCCCGAGCGGAGAGCCGGGCGGAACGCCGAGACGTTGCGGACCATACCCGGGGGTTACCAGGTCGATCGCCGGCCGAACAACTTTTCGGGGTCAAAAATAGCGCAGTATCTTGGCACCCCGGTAGATCGCGCTACGGCGATGGAGCGAGCCGCAGCTTCCGCACGGGAGTGTGCTGCACGCAAGATGGCGTATCCTCTTGCAGTGCGTGCAAATTCCTACTGCGGACGTCGTAAGGATGGCTTTGGAACATGCGTCACACGTGAGTGGACGCTTGGGACGAATCTTGGAGAGGACATGGGCCGGCATCTTGTCGCGGCCGAGCATAGCGACAAGCGCCCCCCGATGTCACCGCCCGCGGCGATCTCGACCCCGCATAGGGAGGGTTAGGTCGAAAGTGCGCCTCGCATTCTTCGGGTTGCCGCTCGCAGCCCTTCTGCTCCTCGCCGACGGACACGAAATCGTGTTTTGCGTGCTGAGCCGCAAGGACTCGCCGGGCCGGCGGCGCCTCACGCGCCGACTCGGCGGTCGCGCGCACATGCGCGGCGACCTTGCCGAAGAGGCGATCGTCGAGACGATGAAGAGCGCGCATCCCGACCTTCTGGTCAGTTGGTTTTTCACGGCCAAGCTTCCGATGTCAGTCGTGCGCTCGGCGGCGGCTGGCGGGATCGGCGTCCATCCGTCGCTCTTGCCGCGCCACCGCGGCCCCGATCCTTATTTTGCCGCCATCGACCAGGGCGATCGTGTCACCGGGGTGACGGTGCACCGCATCGAAGCGGAGTACGACACCGGCGCCATCTTGGCCACCCGCGAGCTCGCCATCGACCCGCGCTGGAACGCATGGCAGCTCGCGCGACAGCTCGATCGGCCCTCGCTCGCCCTGCTGCGCGAGACGGTGCACCGCCTGGCGGAGGGCGAGTCGATTCCAGAGCAGGATCAGGACGAAACACGCGCATCCTTTGCGCCCACCCCTGGCGATGCCGCGTGCGGGCTCGTATGGTCGTGGCCTGTGGATCGTCTGCTTCGGCGGGTGCGGGCTCTGGCACCCTCCCCGGGCGCTTTCACCGAAATCGGGGGCCGGATCCTGACCATCCTCGACGCCCGCGCCGCCCCCGACTTTCCGCGCGCTCTTCGCGCCGGTGAAGCGGCCGTCGTAGGCGAGCGGGCGTTGATTCGCGCCGGCGACGCCGCCATCGAGCTGCTCCGAGGCGAAATCGACGGGGAGCTGCTCGATCAAAGGGGGCTCGTCGCCGTCGTCGCAAGGAGCCGCGACTTGGTGTTAGGCTAGTCGATCAGGAGGGTTCATGTCCGATCCCGTCTCGGCTGCGAAATCCGCTCGCGAAGCTCTTGCCCGGGCGTTGGGGGCGATCCAGTCCGACCCCAAGGTTCCCCCTCAGATGATGGGCATTGCCGAACCCATCTCCAACGCGATGGGAGCTCTTTTTCAGATCGAAAAGTCCGGCGGAGCCGCAGCGGCGGCCCACGCACCTGCCGCGCTCGAAGCGACGCGGCGCGCGCTCGGTCTGTTGCAGCAGCAACCCTCGAACCATCCCGCCGTCCAGCAAGCGCTCGAGGCCGTCGCGGGCTCGCTGGGGCTCATCCACAGCATTCTCAAACATCCCCCCGGCCAAGTCGTACACGATCCCCGACAGGCGGCCCCGCCCGCGCCCCCACCGCGCCCACAGCAGCCCGCGCCGCAGCAGCCACCACCGCCCCCGCACGCGCCGCAGCCGCAATACGCTCAACCGCCGCAGCCACCACGGCAAGCTCCGCCCCCTCCGCCGCAGCCACACGCGAATCCACCAGCGCCGCCGCAGCAGCAGTACGCGAATCCTGCCGTCCAATCGCCGCAGGCCTACGCCGCAACGTACGTCGCCTCCACCGCCGCCGTCGCGCCGACGCAAGCCGCCGCCTCGCCCTATCAGCCGACGATGATGGCCGAGCAGCCGCAGGGCGCAGCGCCTCAGGGCGCGGTGCCGGCCGGTAACGGGCCGAGCATGCGCGTCGATGCCGAGCTCGGTGCGCATAGCGCATCCAATTTCTACAAAGGGCTTTCCGGCAACGACGTCGTCGAGCATGGCGGCATCTTCATCGCGACCTACAAGATTCCGCGTGTGGGACAGCCGCTCACCGTTCACGTCTCGATGCCGGGCGGCTACGAGTTCGACGCGGGGGCCATCGTCCGCTGGACGCGGGAGACGGTCGATTCTTCGCAAGCTGCCAGCGCGTCTCCTGGGTTCGGCGCTCAGTTCACGCAGATTGCGCCCGAAGCCCGGCAGCTCATCTACCGCTACGTCAGAAACCGCGAGCCGCTCTTCCACGACGATTTGTGACGCCCAGCGGGCGCCCCCAGCCCTTGTCTCGCAAGCGCCCGTCACTTTCGTTCGTCGTCTTCCCGATCGCCCTCTTTTTGAAACTGCTGTCGTCGGCGCGTCCAGCATCGGCCGCGAGCGACCCTTATCTGCAATGGTGGACGATCGAGACCACCCATTTTCGCATTCACTACTACAAGGGCCTCGACCGGGTGGCGGAGAAGGTGGCCGCCGTCGCCGAAGGGGTGAATGAACGGCTCGAGGTAGCGGTGGGTCACAAGCTCGACGACATCACCCACATCGTTCTCAGCGATCACACCGATGATGCCAACGGTTACGCCGATGCGTTTCCGTACAACGCGATCCACCTTTGGACCACCGCTCCCGAAGACTTGTCTCCCCTCGGCGACTACGACGACTGGCAGCTGGAGCTCGTGACGCATGAGCATACGCACGTGCTTCACACCGACAGCGCAGGAGGCATCCCAGCCCTCGTCAATCGCCTTACCGGCAAATGGTGGCTCCCCAATCGCGCCCAGCCGAAATGGATCCTGGAGGGGCTCGCCGTCGTCGAAGAGAGTGAGCACACCTCGGGGGGGCGATTGCGTTCATCCATTTTCGATATGTATTTGCGCGCGGACGTCCTCGAGCATCGCCTGGCGCCGCTCGATCAGATGTCGCACTTCGTGCGGCGCTGGCCGCAAGGTAACCTTTGGTACCTTTACGGATCGCGCTTTCTTCGCTGGATCGCCGACGTCTACGGCGAATCGGCGTTGCGCGCCATGGTCGCCGACTATGGACAGCAGGTGATCCCGTGGAGCATCAATCGATCGATCCGGCGCGCCACCGGCCGCACCTACGAAGAGCTCTATCGAGGTTGGTCGGATCATCTCGCGGCGAAATACGACGAGCAGATGCAAAAAGTCGAAGCCATCGGCCTTCGAGAGGGGACGCGCCTCACCAGCCGGGGGCAGGTCGTCGGCAATCCGCGATTCGTTCCGTCTTCCGCCAAGAAGACCGGCGCTCCCGCCGAGCTGCTCTACTACCGCGACGACGGTCACTCCCGGCCCGGTTTTTATCGACTGCCGCTCGGCGGACGTCAGCCGACCGGCGCCGACGAGGAAGAGCTCGCCGTTCGCGTGCAGGGGCACGGCAGCGCTTCGTTCGGCGCGAATGGGCGGCTCATCTTCAACTCCGTTGCCATCACCAAGCGCGTCTATGCGGTCAACGACCTTTTTCTTCTGCCGCGCGGTATCGACTCGCCGAGCGGGTTCGATGCGGAGCGACAACGGCTGACGGTGGGCGCACGCGCGCAGGACCCAGACGTCAGCCGAGATGGCACGCTCGTCACCTTCACCGAAAACCATCGCGGCACCACCACGCTCATGATCGCGCGTCTCGGTGACGACGGCACGCTCTCGGACGCCCGCGCGCTCGTCCCGAGCGCGCTCTTCGAACAGGCCTATACCCCACGCTTTTCTCCCGACGGTCAATGGGTCGCCTACAGCGCGTGGACCGAGGGCGGGCACCGCGACATCCGCTTGGTCGAAGTCGCAACCGGCCGCTTCTTTTCGATCACGCACGACCGCGCGATGGATTGGGAGCCCAGCTTCTCACCGGACGGCTCGCGTATTTTCTTCGCCTCGGACCGGGCGCTCGGCATTCCCAACGTGTTCGCGTTCGATCGCAGAGACGGCAAGATCTGGCAAGTCACCAACGTGCGCACCGGCGCGTTTTACCCCGAGGTAGCGCCCGACGGTCGCACCCTCGTCTACGTGGGGTACTCCTCGTACGGTCACGATCTCTTCTCGATGGAGCTCGATCCGCGCCGCTGGTTGGAGGCTTCCCCCTTCGTCGACACGCGACCCGAACCGCCTCGCTACGCGGGCGCCAGCATCGTCTCGCGACATCCTTACGATCCGTTACCCACTTTGCGACCGCGGTCGTGGAGGCTCGATGCAGGTCCGGGGACTTTCGGCTCGGCGATCGCCATCACCACGTCTGCGGCAGATGCCGTCGGGCACCATGCGGTGGCCGCTTCCCTGCTCGTCGAGACCGAGCGCAGCGATCCGCAGGGCACCCTGAGCTACGCCTACCAGCGACTGCCGTTCGATCTCTCGATGTCCTTTCGCCGCTCGATCGCGCCCGTCCTCTACCGGCCCGATCGGCCGCTTTTTACGCGCCAGAATTTGAGCCTGACGAGCGGCATCTCCTACGCGCTGCCGAGCGAGTTCGAGAGCAACGCCTTCGCTTTCAACTACACGCTGAGCCGGCTCGACGGCGCCCTGCCGCTCTCCACCCCCACCGACCCAGACGCGCTCCTCGGCGGAGAGCCGGTGCGGGGTCAACTCGGTTCGGTGCACCTCGCCTGGAGCTATTCCAACACCGAAGCGTATCTCCACAGCATCGGCGCAGAGCGCGGATTTTCTCTGAACCTCGCCGTCGATGTCGCGGCCCCGCCGCTCGCCAGCGACTACACGCTCTACATCGTGAGCTACTCGGCGGCCGAATATTTGCCGCTGCCCTGGGCTCGACACCACACGCTGGCGCTGCGCCAAGCGTCGGCTACTGCGAGCGGCAACTACCCGTTCCGGGGAATCTTCTATACGGGGGGGTTCATCGAGACGCCCCTCTTTCGTCCGTTCACGCTCGGTGAGTACCAAGGGCCGTTCGTGCTGCGCGGTTACCCGGCGTTCTCGTTCTCCGGTTCGCAGTATCACCTCTTCAACGCCGAATACCGCTTCCCCATCTTGAACCTGGATCGCGGCCTCTCGACGATGCCTTTCTTCGTCCATCGCGTGAGCGGCAATGTCTTCGCCGACTACGGCGGCGCTTTCAACGAGCTCGACTCCGACCACTGGCGCGATCAGTTCCACCTCGGCGTCGGTGCCGAGCTCTGGCTCGAGCTCACCCTCGGCTATGTCGTCGGGGCGAGCCTCCGTCTCGGTTACGCACGTGGGATCGCCGATCCCGCGGCGGCACCGGGAGGTCAGACCTACGCCGTATTGGCCGTCCCCTTCTGACACTCGCAGCGATGAGAGCCTCGCAACGACGGCGCAGGCTTGCGTTCGGCGCTTGGCGACAAATTCGGCCGAGAGCGCCAGACCAGGTAGAAAGCTCGAATGCGGAAATCGATCGGGCTAAGGCCAAGCCTCGCCAACTCGCGTGCCCGCGCGACCGCGCGCATCGCCGAAGTAGCGTCGTGTCTCGCCGTCTCGGGAGCGATGCTCCTCGGATGCTTCGCTCCCATGTCGCCCGTGCAGCGCATGCAGGATGCCGCCAACGACCTCACGACGGCGACCCGCTTCGGTCGCATGGACATGGCCTTGGGCCGGGTGAGCCAAGCCAGCCGAGACGAATTCATTCGCAAACACGCCGGTTGGGGGAGCGCGATCCGCATTGCGGACTGCGATCTCTCGAGCTTGCGCCTTCTCGACAGGGACCACGCCGCCGTCACCCTGACGATCAGCTGGCAACGCATCGACGAAAGCGATCTACGCGGCACGCAGATCGCGCAGAAATGGCGCGACGATCACGGCCGCTGGCTGCTCGACTCCGAAGAGCGCATCGCCGGCGATATCGGCCTTTTCGGAGAGCCCACCACGGTCGTTCGCGCAGCCCAGACCCGCACTCAATTCGAGAGCATCATCATCCGCTGAGCGCGGCGCGCCCTCCGTCCGCCCCGATCAGGAGGCGCTGGCCGGCGCCGCCGCTGCCTTGCGCGTCGTCTTCTTGACCGCCGGAGCACCCGCCTTCGGCGCCTTTCGCTTACGCTTGTCGCGCGACTTCTTCTTGGATTGAGACTTCTTGCGCTTCATCTTCGCCGAGTTGCGGCGGTCATGCTTGCCCATGTGCCATGCCTCCTAACGGAGGGGCGGCACGGTGGCAAGTGCAAGATGAGTCCGAGGCCCAGCCAGGGCTGGCGAGCGTGGCGCCGACGCTGCGGCACATAGCTGATCAATCGGCATGATTGGCGCTATTTTTGTCACATTTGCTTGCTTCATTCGAACGACGCTGACTAGGCTGCCCGCGCTCGCACCCCCGCAGGATGCACCGATGGTTGGTTCAAAAAAGCACGACGGAGTCTTCTACGAGGCGTTCGAGCAGCACGCTGCCTGCCTCGTCGACGCAGCTCGCAAGCTCTCCGCCGCGTTCGAGGACATCAGCAAAGCCGGCGAGCTCGCCGAGCAGATTCGCGAGCTCGAGCACCGGGGTGACAAGATCACGCACGAAACCATCGCGCGTCTGCACAAGACTTGGATCACGCCTCTCGACAGCGCGGATATTCGTCGCCTCATCACCACGCTCGACGACGTGCTCGATCTCACCGAAGCGGTGAGCGAACGAATCGTTCTTTTCGAAATCAACACGACGCAAGACGACGCGCGGCACCTGGCACAAGTCCTCGTGCGCAGCAGCGAAGCCGTGGCCAAGGCCATCCACTTGCTTCCCACACTGAAGCGCTCCCCCGAGATCCTCGATTTCTGTATCGAGATCAACCGTCTGGAAAACGAAGCGGACCAAGTCTATCGCCACGCCCTGGCGACGCTCTATCGCAGCAGTGCCGCCCCCGACCAGGTGCTCAACATCCTGAAGTGGCGCGACATTTACGACAACCTCGAATCTGCGACCGATCGCTGCGAGGACATCGCCAACATCCTAGAAGGGGTCGTGCTGGAGTATTCCTAATGGAAGTCGCGCTGATCGCCATGATCGCGTTGGCGCTCGCCTTCGACTACATCAACGGCTTTCACGACGCGGCCAACTCGATCGCGACCGTCGTCTCGACGCGCGTTCTGTCGCCGCGCGCCGCCGTGATCTGGGCGGCGGCCTTCAACTTCTTGGCCTTCAAGTTTTTCGAGGCGAAGGTCGCCGGCAGCATCGCCAAAGGCGTAAGCCCCGACGTCGTCACGCTGACCTTGGTCGGTTCCGCACTGATGGGCGCCATCATTTGGAACCTCATCACCTGGTGGCTCGCCCTTCCGACGTCGTCGTCACACGCCCTCATCGGTGGCCTCGCGGGAGCGGCCGTCATCAAGGCCGGCTTTGCCTCGCTCGACGCTAGCTTCTTCATCAAGACGGCGTTCTTCATCGTCATCTCGCCGGTGCTCGGTCTCGTGCTCGCGGCCGTCATGATGCGCGCCCTCGTATTTTTCCTCGGCCATCGTTCGCCGAGCGAGATCGACAAAACGTTTCGTCGGGTCCAGCTGGTTTCCGCAGCGCTTTACTCGCTCGGTCACGGCGGCAACGACGCGCAAAAGACGATGGGCATCATCGTGGCGGCGCTCATGGCGACCGGGCACCTCGTGGTCAAACCGGGCGAACTTCCCGAAATCCCGTGGTGGGTCGCATTTGTTTGCTACGCGGCGATGGGACTCGGCACCCTCTCCGGAGGATGGCGCATCGTACGGACCATGGGCATGCGCATCACCAAGCTGACGCCCGTCGGGGGCGTGTGCGCCGAAACGAGCGGCGCCATCTCTCTGTTTCTCGCGACGTCGCTCGGGATCCCCGTCTCCACCACGCACACGATCACGGGCGCGATCGTGGGTGCGGGGAGCGTGCGTAAGTTCTCGGCCGTGCGCTGGGGCGTCGCAGGCCGAATCGTCTGGGCCTGGATCCTCACCGTGCCGTGCGCGGCCGCCATCAGCGCGCTGAGCTACGCGCTCGGTACGTGGTTCGGCGTCCCGCGTTAGCCGGACGACGCGCCTTCGAGGGCGCGCTCTTTGCCGCGAACCTCGAGGCGGTAACGGCTGTTCACCGTCTCGATGTAGAAGACCTCGCGTCCGGCGACGCGCAGGAGTCGCTTGACTGGCGTGGTGACGTACTCGTGCATTCCGTCCGAGAACTCGATGACAATGACCGAGCCCTTCCGAGGTGCGCGAACTAACCTTCCCGCGACAGCTCGCGACCCTCGGCCTAGTTTGCGGAGAACGACCTGCACTCCTCGGATGCTAGCATCTCGCTCCGCCACGTCTAGCGGTCCATCTTTTGCGGGGGAACTATTTCGAGGCCGCGCGTCATGCCGGATGAACTCCGTAAGCTCGCACGATCCTGAACCAGTCTGCACAGTTACGCACAGTCTCGCCTCGTTCTTCCACAGGTTGCACGCTGCCGGGGGTCGGGGCGGCTACGGCCGGGTTACACCGGACGCACCTCTGGAGGCGAAGTACGCACGCAGGACGTCGCGCGCAATCACGTTGGCTTTGGCGCGCCAAGTCGGCGTATTGACGGCCAGCACCGATACGGCAACTTCCGGTGAGCGGCTCGGGGCAAACCCTACGAACCAAGTATAAAACTGCTGGGTTTCCGCGCGCATGAGCGAGCCGGTCTTGCCCGCCACCGAGATGTTCGGCAGAAAGGCGCGCCCTTCGAGGTCGCGAAAAGCGCGATGACTCGTCCCATTCGACGTGGTCGTTTCCATCATTGCCGTGAGCGCGGCTGCGGTCTCAGGCCGGATCGTGCGTCGTAAAACCGCTCGTTTCGGCGCTTCGTAGAGCATCCCCGTAGCATCGGTCACCGACGCGACGAGGACAGGCCGCAGCGTCTCACCCCGGTTCGCAACGGTGCTCGCGATCAGGGCGCCTTCGAACGGCGACATCGTGGTGTTCCAGAAGCCAGCAGCGGTGCGCGCAAAGCCGAGTCGATCTTCCGGGATGTGCACGTCGCTGATTGCTACCGGAACATCGAATGGCGGCGACTCTCCGAACCCGAAAGCTTGGGCCATGTTGGTGAGCGTGGGCGGCGTCAGGTTCTTGACGGCGAGCCGCGCGAAGACGGTGTTGACGCTCCGTCCCATCGCTTCGCCGAGCGTCGCGCACCAGCGATCGCGCTTGGGATCGTCGACGAGATCGAGAGAGGTGATGCGACTCTCGCCGCCCGAGTAACACTGGCGAATATCGGGCGGCACACCGGCCGTCTCGACCAGCGCGGCCGCAGTCACGATTTTGAAGACGCTCGCGGCGGGCGCCGTCGACTCGACGCACAGATCGCGCGCCGGCCCTTGCTGAACATGGCTCGCCCAAACCAGGACCTTGCCCTCGCTGAGATCGAGGACCACCACCGCCGCCTCGGGCAGCGCATATTCGCGCAGCATACGAAGGGTTGCGCGCTGCAGCTGGGGATGAAGCGTCAGGTGCGCCACTCGACCGAGCGGTGCGCGGGCTGTGGCCCCATCGTCATGCAACGTGATCTTCGTCAGATCGATGCCTGCCAGCGGCGGAAGCGCGCTCGTCGCGGGTGGCGCAGCGCTCGCCAACGGTGCGACCGCGCCCGATGGGGCGCTCGCCCGCGGAGCGACGGAACCCGCGGCGGCTACCGACGATCCCGACCCGACCGGCAGAGCGCGCTGGGCGGCATCGCTCGCAGTGGCGCGATGATGCATGACGGGGACGAGACCCGTCGCTGAAGCGGCCGCCGCGACGACGGCTATCCAAGGGCGCATGGGACCCCCAACGGACTAGCCGCATGCGGCCCTTTCGGCCAAGTTCCGGCCCGGCGGGCGCCAGCTCGGGCTTTCTCGGTCGAGCATCGCAGCATTGGGGGTAGAAGCGCCCGGCGCTCTACATCGGCGGAGGGGCTCCTTGATTTTGGCGCGGGCGCCCCGATGTTGCCAGGGGGATTCGGGTTTACTGGGCGCGAAGCCCGTCGGCGGGGTGCAGGCGCGCCGCATAGAGGGCGGGGAGCACTGTCGCGAGCAGACAGATGAAGACCGCGGCGACCCCGGTGATGACGAAATCCTGAAGACTCACCGCGACGGGCAAACGGGAGATGAAATACACCTTCGGGTCGAGCGGGAAGGCATACGCGAGCAGCCCCTTGCAAACGCCAATTCCGAGCACGAGACCGAACACGGTGCCGGCCCCCCCGATGAAGCCGCCTTGATAGAGAAACGTGCGGAGAATGGCGTCGCTCGTCGCACCCATGGCCTTGAGAACGGCGATCTCTTTCTTCTTCTCGAGCACGATCATGATGAGGGTGGCGACCACGGTGAACGCGGCAACGAGGATGATGAGAAAGAGTACCAAGCTCATCATGATCTTTTGAATGCGGAGCGCCGTGAAAAGGCCGTGGTTCAGCTCCTCCCAATCGGTCGTGTGATAGAGGCCGTTGGCGAGCAACTTGTCGACGGCCCGCGAGATGTCGCGAGCCTTGTCGATGTCGGCGACCTTCATTTCGACCCCCATCACCGTATCGCCCTGATCGTAAAAGCTCTGGGCTTCGAAGAGGTCGGTGTAGACGAGCTTAGAGTCGTACTGATCGAAGCCGGCCTCGAAAATCGCGATCACGCGAAACTGCTTGGCAACGGGCGGCCTTATCGACCCCTGCGTGAACGTATAGCCAATCGTCGGCGAGGTAACTTGAATGCAGTCGCCGACGGTGACGCCGAGATTTTTGCCCAAGGTCGTGCCGATGACGAGCCCCGGCATCTTGCTGACGGCATCGCGGCTCGCGCACGCGTCGGGCGCGACGTCTTCGGGGAGCAAGTCGTCGGCCGGTAGTTCGCTCTTGTAACCGCCGTCCGGCACGATCGAGCCGCGCGGCGCATTGCGGGGGAGCGGGCGATCGACGAATGCCGGATGGGGCTCGTCCTCGACTTCGGAGACGGCGGGCGGCTCGGGGATTTGCGCGCGGGGAGCAGGCGGAGCGGGCAGAGCCGCGGTTTCTCCCGATGCGACTTCACCGCCGTCCGCGGATTCGCCGATGGTGTCGCGCGCTTCACCGAGGGTCGCTTCGATCGCGCGCAGCAGTGCAAGGTTGCGACCGGCGTCGTCGCGGGGTGGATCGATCTGGCCGGTGGGCACCGGCGGTAAGACGGGCGCGGGCGCGGAGTTGCGAGGCGGTGATGGAGCGGTGTACCCGCCCGATCGCGAGTAGGGCAGAGCCCCCGGGCGCCGCAGCCCTTCGAGCGACCCTTCTCGGATGTCCCGCGGCAAGTCGAGGACATGGTTGATGCGTTCCGGATCTATCCCCTTGACCAGAACGCTCGTCGCGGTCTTGTCGCCGTGGCTCACCATCATCTGCCCGATGGTGAAAGGACCGACTCCGACGACGCCCGGCACCTTGGCGACCCGATCCATGACCTCGCGGTACTCGCGAAAATCGGAGGTGTACTTGAGTACGATGACGTGCGCGTTGACCCCGAGGACTTTGTCGCGAAATTCCTTCTGAAAGCCGCCAGTTACGCTCATCACGGTCGCCAAAGCGGCGACGCCGAGCGCTACGCCCATGATGGCGAACGCCGTGCCAACCGAAATGAAGGCCCCTTTCTTCGAGTTCATGTAACGAAGCGAAAGAAGAAGGGGGTAGCCCATGATGCGCCACGGCTTCGTATCACACGCGCATGCCGATCACGGTAATGTTTGCGGACCCTGTGACAGGCCTCGGCTTGCGTTCCTGCGCAGCGCAACCGACCTGAACCACGGCCACCCTCTGTTGCGCTCGAAGAGTCCGCCGTATAACAGGAACCAACGGGTTCGGTACCGGCCCGGGTCTTGCTCCGGGAATTCCTTGCGGGCGCCCTGTTTCGAGGGCGGGTTTCGCAACCGTTTTGGCCATTCCACACCTATGCTGAAGCGGTCCCGTTCGCTCCTGGAGTCGACGATCTTAGAGGAAGCGGCATGAGCTCCAACGACCCGAAATCAGGCCCCGGCGCCGCCAAGCCGCTTCCTAGGCCCGTGCCGAAGCCGCCGGTGCCGCGCTCCTCGCCTGGAGCGCCGGCCACTAGCGTCAAAGGCAATCCTGGATCCTCGGGAGCGAATCGGGCATTGGCGCCCCAGATGACCAAGGTCGGCACGGGTCCTGTCTCCGGAGGCTTGGGCTCGTCGCCGAATCCAGACTCGGGTGAACGCGCTTTCCCCCAGCGCGCCTCCGGGATCCTGCAGGCGACGCCCGTATCGGCTCAGGATGCCCCGCCGCTGCCTGAACCGAGCATCTCCGAAGACGCAGACTCGATTCCGCCGCCGCCGCGTCCAGTCGACCCCTACGTCGGGACGACGTTCGATGGCCGCTACAAGATCGAATCGGTTCTTGGCGAAGGTGGCATGGGGGTCGTCTACCTCGCGCGACACAAGGTCATCGACAAGAAGGTCGCCATCAAGGTGTTGCGCGCCGACATGGCGCGCGAGAAAGAGATCACCGATCGCTTTTTGCAGGAAGCAAAAGCGGCGTCGTCGATCGGTAATCCGCACATCATCGACATCTCCGACTTCGGTCATCTCCCCGACGGCTCCACCTATTTCGTCATGGAATGGCTCGACGGTCAGCCGCTCGGCAAGGCGCTCGAAGAAACGAGGCCGCTACCGGTAGCGCGCCTCGCCAACATCGCGCGCCAGATCGCAGAGGCGCTCGCTTCGGCGCATCAGCGCAGCATCGTTCACCGCGATCTCAAGCCCGACAACATTTTCCTCATCAAGCGCGGCACAGAGCCGGACTTCGTCAAAATCCTCGATTTCGGCATCGCCAAGGTTTCGTCGGGCACATCCAAGCTGACGCGGGCGGGGTCGGTGTTCGGTACGCCGCACTACATGTCGCCCGAGCAAGCAGCGGGTGCCCCGGTCGACTCGCGCACCGACATCTACGCGCTCGGCGTCATCCTCTACGAAATGGCGAGCGGTCGCGTCCCCTTCGATGCCGACAACTTCATGGGGATCCTCACCCAGCACATGTACAAGGCGCCGGTGCCGATTCGCGCGCTCGTCCCGGCCCAAGACGTCCCGCCGGGGCTCGAAGCCATCATCCTGAAGGCGCTCTCCAAAAAGCCCGAGCAGCGCTACCAGACGATGGAAGAGCTGGCCCTCGATATCGACAAGCTGGCGCGCGGTGCGATCCCCGACGCCGTGCCCGACATGATCTCGCGATCGGGCGGCTTCAACGTGCCGGCCGATTTCTTCAGCGAGCGCGGCATGCCGGCGCCCGTGCCGGCAACGCCTCCCCAACACTCGGCGCGAAAGCGATGGGGCGTTTACGCAGGGGTAGCCGGCGTGACGGCTGCCATCATGATCGTCGTTGGCATTTTCGCCAAGAGCTCGAGCAGCACCGCGTCCGATTCCCCCAAGGCCATCACGCTCGCGCCCACCGGCGTGGTCGAGCCTCCCAAGCCGGTGGAAGCGCCACCTTCGCCGCCGCTGGTCGAGGTCAAGCAGGTGCTCTTCGCGTCGGAACCGCTCGACTCGCACGTTTTTCATAACGGACAGGATCTCGGCGCGCCGCCACTGACGGTGGACGTACCGAAGGGCGAAAAGGTCACGGTCGAAGTACGCAGGGACGGCTTCAAACCGCAGACGCTCACACTCGACGGCCTAGAGCCCAAGATGAAGGTCAAGCTCGAGAAGCTGGCCGCCGCTCCCCGTCCCGCTCCAGCGCGACGACCGAGCGAGTCAACGCCGCGGCCCGCGAGCCCGTCGTCGACGCTCGGCGGCGGCGAGATCGTCAATCCCTGGGCCAAATAACCCGACGCGCGCGGGCGCGTGATACACCGAGGGCGTGACCTCGGGAATCGACATCGCGGCGCTCGTTGCCCGTATCGATCGCGATGCGATCGGCATCTGCGCGCGCCTGCGTGACGCCGGATGGCGGGGGTGGATCGTCGGTGGATGCGTGCGCGATCTGCTGCGCGGCCAGAGCGTCAGCGACTGGGACATCGCCACCGATGCGCGGCCCGACGCAGTGTCGAAGCTCTTTCCGCGCGTGATCCCGACCGGCATCGAGCACGGCACCGTGACCGTGCTCGTGCGCAACGTTCCCTTCGAAGTGACGACGCTGCGCGGCGAGACCACCTACTCCGACGGTCGCCGCCCCGATTCGGTGGTGTTCGTGGACGACATCACGGCCGATCTCGCGCGCCGCGATTTTACGTTCAACGCCATCGCCATCGATCCACTCGTACCCATGCTCATCGACCCGTGGGAAGGTCAGAAGGATCTCGCGGTGGGCGTGCTTCGCGCGGTGGGCGATCCCGTTCAACGGTTTTCGGAAGATGGGCTGCGCGTTCTGCGCGCGGCGCGCTTCGCGGCGACGCTCGAGTGCTCGATCGAGCCGCGCACGCTGGCCGCTATCGAGCCGACCCTGGCGACATATCGCAAGGTCAGCGCCGAGCGCGTGCGCGACGAGTGGGTGAAAACGATGAAGGCCAAAAAGCCGAGCACGGCCTTCGAGGTCATGCGCACGACGGGCATTTTGGGTGTGACGATGCCCGAGATGCTGGAATCGGTGGGGATGGAGCAGAACAAGCATCACGCCTATGACGTGTGGACGCATGCCCTCGCGTGTCTCGATGCATGCCAAGGAGACCCTCCGCTCCGGATCGCGGCGCTCTTGCACGATATTGGCAAGCCGCGCACGCGCGCCCGCTCGGACAAGACGCAGGACTATACTTTTTACAATCACGAGAAAGTCGGGGCTCAAATGGCGGGGCCGATTCTCGAGCGGCTGCGCTTTTCGAATGACGAGAAGGCGCGCATCACGTCGCTCATCGCGAACCATCTGGTCTGTTACTCCGACGAATGGTCGGACGCCGCGGTGCGCAGGTGGATACGCCGCGTGTCGGTCGATCGCGTCACCGATCTCTATGCGCTGAACCGCGCCGATCTGATCGGCAAGGGGCGCGACGTCGCGCAGGATCTCGTCGGGCTGGAGCGGCTGAAAGAACGGGTGGCCGGCGAGCTCGCCGCGCGCCACGCGCTCTCTGCGCGCGATCTCGTCGTCAATGGTCAGGACGTCATGCGCGAGCTCGAGATCAAGCCGAGCCGGCGCGTTGGCGAATTGCTGGAGAGCTTGCTCGAAAAGGTGGTCGACGATCCGTCGCTCAACGAGCGAGAGACGTTGCTGCGTCTGATTCGAGAATCGCGCTGACTTTCCCGCGTCGCAGGGGAAAGAAGCCGCAGGCTTGCACGGGCGCGGGGATCACCGTGGTGTGACGCAGCGAAAGCCCGCGTTGGTGTACCCGGTGTTCGGAGCGAGCGAGAGGTTGACGCTAAAGACGCCGCTTCCCGTGCCCTCGTCGATGGAGCCGCCTCGGAGCACGCCCGCGGGAACCCCTTGACTCCACCCGCCAACGGCAAGCCCGGCCAGCGACGTGAGGTTCGTCGTCCAGTCGTCGGCGTATCCCGGACCCCAGGCCGCGACGACGGAGGGCAGTCCCGTCGTCGACGGCGGTGGCGACGCGTACCACTCCGAGATCCATTCGGAAGCGTTGCCTATCATGTCCTGCGCTCCCCAGACGCTCGTGCATCCTGGACCCTCGCCGGTGACCCGCAGCGTTCCCGTATTACGGCAAGATCCGCCCTCGCCCCCGGTAGCCCCGAGGTCGAGCGTGCCACTGGCGGCAAAGGACCATTCCGCGTTGGATGGGAGACGTTTTCCGCTGGCGCGGCAGGCAATGTCCGCTTGAAACCAGGTGATCGAAATACTCGGCTGCACACCGGCTTTGCTCACCGCGTACGCTTTGACCAAGTCGGTGAGCTGGCCATTCGTCGGAATGGGGTAGCCCGCTGACCCATAACCGGTTCCGGTGCCGTCGGGTCGTTCCCAGACGGATGCTTCATAGCGATCGACCCAAAAGGCCGAATGCCTGGTCCCGACGCGAACCACCTCGTCCGAGCCGAATCGGCAGGCGACATAGCTCGTGATGGCGGCGTCGCGATCGTAGCCGACCGGGCAATCCGGGAAGCCGACTTGTTCGGCGTACTTGGCGGAGGGCACCGACGTGATTGGTTGGCCTGTGACGGCGAGTTCGCCGCCTACAGCGACGTCGATCGTGACTTCCGTGCCGTCGAAGAGCGAGGAGGAGCAATTGGCAAGCGGGATCGCGGCCACGAATTGACCGGTTTGATCCGGCGTCACCGAAATTTCGGACGACTGGCAGGCGACGATACCGTTCTTTTTGAAGACAAAGGCGAGTGTCTGGGGTGTCGATATCGGTTC